>Ga0315543_1000437_pt1 | contig 50642 bp, 53 predicted proteins | sample SalMarSW160210MG_2_FD_203098 | JGI IMG/M metagenome (GOLD analysis project Ga0315543, IMG submission 203098) | Salt marsh sediment microbial communities from the Plum Island Ecosystem LTER, Massachusetts, United States - Salt Marsh Sediment SW1601-210 ...
TCCAACCTGATTTATATTGGTTCTGGGCTTATTTCAGGTCTTCGACTTGAGTATAGTCCTAGTGTATGTGGCTGTCAATCACTCTGAAATAAGGAAATGACCTTTTTGCATGCAACACCCACGAAATTGTTCTTTATATTTGTGCCGCGTTGGTTACACAATCAGCCAATTTGTGCATCAACTAGTAGGTTCCGCCTCTCATAGGAGCATAGACAACTAGTTATCAGTTTCATTGGAATATCTACCATCTTGCTTCTATCCCTCAGCAGATAAAGGAGTACTGCTTCATTTTAACCCACTTCCCTTCGTCAATCCCAATTAGATTACCGCACTGACACTTAACTTCGTTTCCATAACGGATGCTAAAATCCTTGATTATCCGGCCTTTCCAACAGTGTAGCACTCGCCCTTTCCCAACTTTCACATATCTAAACACCTTACGCTTACATTTAGCACACTTTATAGTTATCATTCTTTATAAGCCTTTGTCAGCTTGACCCTTCCTACGTTATCATATTTCCTATAAGGGTTAAAGGGAAGCTAGCTTTGCCTTCGCCAAAGATTAGTGGTAGCATAGCTTTGAAGTTAAAGAGAGATTGACAATGCAGGTAGAGATAATTGGTGCGGAATCTTTAGGGGTTCGTGGACTATGCTGCGTGGTTAAGACCAAAGACCGCAAGGTGGTTATTGACCCTGGAGTTGCACTAGGGTTTAGGCGACATGGCTTAATGCCACACCCGGTGCAAGTGATAGCTTCTGAAAGAACCAGGACACTTATCGAAAGGGCTCTGGAAGATACCACTGATGTTGTGATTAGCCACTACCACGGCGACCACATTCCACTGGTTGATGCTAACCCTTACCAGCTTTCTGTGGAAAGGGTGGTTGACTTATGCCAATCTCCCAGACTCTGGACTAAAGGGACAAGGGACATTTCATACAATCAGGCTCATCGAGCCAAGGCTCTGGCTAAAAGCCTTGGTCGGATTCTACCGAATGCTGAAGGAATGAAAGACGGGCCGCTGACTTTTTCGTTCCCTGTCCCCCACGGTGAGCGAGATAGCCGTGGTGGCAGCGTGATGATAACCCGGGTCGAAGAGGATGGTGAAATATTTGTGCATGCTTCAGACATTCAGATGCTTAACGATGAGGCAATTGGTAAAATTATTGCCTGGCAGCCCAACATAGTGCTTGCCTCTGGGCCTCCCATTTATTTACCAAGCTTAACCTTGCAGGAGCAGGAAGATGCTTTACGCAGGACTTTGCGTCTGGCTAAAAAGGTTGATACCCTGATTCTTGACCATCACCTGATGCGCTCCAAGAAGGGAGAGCAGTGGCTGGCCCATGTCTCTTCTCTTACCGGACATAAGGTAATCTGTGCCGCCGACTTTATGGGGCTTCGCCGCAATCTGCTTGAGGCTGAACGAGTCCTCTGGTACAGGAAACTACCCGTTCCCGAAGGTTGGCACAAAGCTTATGCTCGTGGCGAAGTTGATGTAGTCTCTGACTGGTCTGATAAGGTGGCACGGGTTCGAATGAGATGAAAATTATCAGTGCTTGTCTACTAGGGGTAAGGTGTGCTTGGAGTGGTGATGACAAATATAAGAATGAGCGTGCCATTGAGCTTTCCAAGGTTGAGCCTTTGATTCCTGTTTGTCCTGAGCAATTGGGGGGACTGCCGACTCCCAGAGTGCCTCAAGAAATTCAGGGTGGCAAAGGTGACGATGTTCTTGATAACAAATGTGGTGTTGTGAACAAGGATGGAGAAGATGTTACCAGGGAATTTATTAAAGGAGCGGAAGAAACATTAAAGATTGCCTGGCAACTTAATATCAAGGAATTTATAGCTAAGTGTGAAAGCCCGTCGTGCGGCTGCGGGCAAATATACGATGGTACCTTTTCTGGCAAATTGATAGACGGTGACGGGGTTACAACTGCATTATTAAGAAGAAACGGGATTAGAATCATACCAGAGGAGGATTTATAGCTTGGTGTTGGCTATACGATTGGCGCTGAAGGGAGCTGTTACAGTGGATTTGGCATGGCCGTAAGATTGCCGCCTAACTTGTCAAGCACCTATTTCAATTCTTTGCCAACTGCCCCTTTCGAAACGACTTTTGAGCTACCTAAGGAGCAATTTCCCACCAAACATGCGCATGACAGTGACCAACTGGATGTTGCCACGCTTCATATACAGAGCTGTCTATGGCTGGCAATTCGACACTAACACTGGTTGGAATGCCATTAACAAGTCCTTCCCAAAAGAGTCCCTTTCCCGACTCCTCAAAATCGTTGTCGATAAAGTCTAATCCAAGAGGACGCAGGAGCCAGAAAAATGTAGCACTGTACTTACTCTCACTTTTGCTGACGGCACCCTCAATATCACATCTTAGTACTGTTGATTTCCCCTCTTCGTTGAATTCGACATAGGCATTGGCAACATACTCCCCTCGTTCGCCATGTTTTGGTACATCATCAGTGAACTTCTCTACCAGGTTAGAGCTAAAGTCGTCTCTATTCTGTAAAATGGTAGAGAATTCATCCTCGCCCCAAAGTGACTCAGCTTGATAATGAAGGATTACCCCTTCTGCTTCCACCTTCACTATTTGCTCCATTTCCTCCATAGCTGTCGGTGTCGGCGTAGGCGCTGGAGTCACGGCCGGTGGTTGAGCACAGCCCCAAAGAACAAACAGACCCACGATTAACGCAGTCACATATTTCCACTTCATTTGCCTCTCCTTATTTGGCTGCAAGCATATTATAGCACTTAACGTGTCAGCTCGATAAACAATAAACGACCCACCAATTTGTTAAACGGGAGTGAGCACCCCCAACAAAACATCGAAATGTTATCTAGCCGGTATAGAGTTCGTCCGAACATTCATCTTTTAGCAAAAAGTAAACCACCCCCACAGATACTTTTTCACGGTTAGTCTAGGTTAAGCTAGAAGCTGATATTTTGCTAACCATTTTTTGCAAATCAAGTCTAAAAAGTGGCTTTTTGAAGCTAAAATGCCGATAGGCACAAAACAACAGTTTAGCTTCAAAACAGGGGGTACTCTGATACCCTCCGGCACTAAAAGTCTGTCAGGATCGCAAAATAATGCGCCGTATTTGTGTCGAAATACTGCTGGTTGAGCCTGCCAGGCGTGTAGGTTAGCTTCAAGGATGGGTTTAATAAATACTGTTTCGAAACAGGCTTAGGTCATGTCTGAAAAAATGGCAATAATTTGGCAATAATTATTTTGAGACTGAATTAAAAAACACGCTTTTTGAGGCTAAAATACCGATAGGCACAAAACAACGGTTTAGCTTTGATAACAACAGAAAACAAGGCTAGTGATAGACTGGCAGTCAAAAGGTAGAGGGTTCGAATCCCTCCGGCTCCACTTAAGTCTCACCCGGGAATTGCCGACCGACGCTGCTGGCGTAACCGCCCCTTAAATAGCAACTACCCACGTTTATATCGATAAATCACCCCGTAATTTCTTTGTGGCCGCAACATCAACCTCGGATGATTGCGGGTCGATAACCACTCCATAATCCTGCCGGGCACGCTCAACCGAAACGTAACCATTGTTAACGTCCCGGCGCACCGCCCCGATATCTCTTTCCAGGGGATTCCCATAGCCGCCCCCTCCGCCGGCGGTGGCTGTCACCAGAGTACCTTCAGCCAGCTGCATGCCTGAGGTCTTCAGCACCTCAAATGCTTTTTTATCTTTCGGCTGAATAGCCAAGGAATTCCCGAGGCCTTCTTTCCCGCCGTCAATACCCCAGTGCGGCGCCCTGGCCTTTTCAATAAAGGCGAAAATTGTGGCGGTCGAGAGAAGCCGAATTTGAAGTCTGGAACCCAGGCCACCCCGGTATTTCCCGGCACCGCCGCTATCCCGCACCAGCTGGTAGCTTTCCACGACCATGGGATAGGTTGCTTCCGTCAACTCCATCGACCCTCCCTGGCTTCCACCGCCCCCGGCGATAGAGTGATGCGCCGTGCCATTATCACCATCAGATGCAAAGTCGGCCCCGTTCCCGATGGCGGCGCTAGAAAGGGTCGCCCAGTGCCTCCCGGTATCATGGTCTACCCCGAAAAATCCCACCCCGCACACGTCACCCCCGGAACAGGCAGGTATTCTCTCCGGAAGAACCTTATACAGGGCTTTGTTGATGAGCTCCAGTATCGTCGAAGCCACGTTACCGCATAAAAAGCATGGCGCCATGGGACCGGCATTATAAACACAGCCTTTGGGAGCTATTACAGTAATGGGCCGGTTGGACCCTTCGTTGGCCGGGAGTTCCGGGTTGGTTAACGCCTTTACCGCCATTCTTGCCGCCGACAGGGTAGTAACCCACAACCCGTTCATGGGGCCTCTTTGCTCCGGGTCCGAGCCGGTAAAGTCTATGGTGATATCACTTCCTTTAACCGTTACCATTACCTTGGTTTTAATAGGTATATCAAGGTCGATTCCGTTACTATCCATGAAATCTTCCGCCGTCCAGGTGCCGTCCGGAATATTTTCGATAGCCAGCCGGGTAATACGCTCGCTATGGTCGTACATCTCCCTGATACACGCATTTATCGTCTCGACGCCATATTTTTCCAGTAGTTCCGTGACCTGCTTTTCACCGAAGTGACAGCCGGCAATCTGGGCTTGAATATCCCCCCATACCTGCTCCGGGGCCCTTGAGTTCCATTTAATAATTTCCAGAATCTCCGATTGCAGCTTACCCCTCCGGTAAAGCTTCACCGGGGGCAGGCGCAGGCCTTCCTCATAGATATTCGTCGCGTCGGTGGGATAGGTGTTTTTAGCGCCGACGTCCTGCCAGTGCGCCTTCGTGGTCGCGTAACCGAAGAGACTGTCATCATAGAAAATGGGAGTGAATAGCACGGCGTCCGAGGTATGATTGCCGGTAAACTCGGGCACGGTTGAGACAATTACGTCGCCGGGTTCGATATTTTCCCTACCGATGAAGTCTATACAGCTCCGGGTGGCGGGACTGGAGCTGCTCAGAAAGAGAAGGATGCCTTTTTCCGACTGTGCAATGATGCCGGCGTCGGCGTCAAGAATGGCAAAGGAACAATCCATTATCGTACTGAGAAAAGACGAAACTCCGCAATGGGCGGCTGTCTCTATCATCCCGTTGGCGATGGAGATTAACCTGTTTCGAACGACAGCAAACGTAACCGGGTCTACCCTCGGCATTTAAGCGCCTCCCGTGTGAATAATCAGGTTACCCAGCCTGTCCAGCTCCAGTGTCTGCCCCGGTATGACCACCGTGGTGTGAAACGGCTCTTCGACAATCGCCGGCCCAGCGATAGTTTTGCCGCAGGTAAGGCCGGCCCTCTCGTAAATCCGGGCATCGACAAACCCGCCGTCCAGATATATTTTTCTCCCCGGCTTGACAGCACCCGGCGGTATCTCTTTACCCTGCTTGATTTCGGCTACCGGCACATCCCGGATATTACCAATCGCTTTTAACCTGACATTAGTAGTCGCCAGGGGAGCGGCAACGCGATGGCCATACCTGATTTCATGGAGGCGTTCGAAAGAACTACCGATTTCTTTTCCGGCATCTTCCTTCAATTCGCCCTCCGGTACCGGCGTTTCGATATAGTAATGCTGACCCTCGTAACCCATATCCAGAGAACGGTTAAACTCTATTGCATTCTCAGACATGCCTTCCGCGGTAAGTATCTCAAGGGCGTTCTCTTCCATATCCCGGTAGATATCCTCAAGCTCCCGAATATCCATCTTATCCAATGAGCGTGCGTATGCCCGGGTGTAATTATGGACAAGGTTCATGGTTAATATTCCCCGGGCGGAAAAAACCCCGGGACCGGGAGGGATAATGACCCGTGAGATAGACATATCCTTAGCGATATTCCCGACGAATATACCACCTCCGCCCCCGTATCCCATGATAGTGAAGTCACGAGGGTCGTAGCCCTGACCAATTAATATTTCCGTGGTGGCGGTAGTCATGTTGTTTCTGGCCACGGCGAGAATGCCGTCGGCGGCCTCGTGCAGGCTCAACCCCAGCTTCCCGGCAATGTCGTTGACTCCCTTTTTAGCCAGGTCTATATCGATGCGTATCTCGCCGCCGACAAAATAATCGGGATTTATCAGGCCGTTGACCAGGGCGGCATCGGTAACCGTCGGCTCCTCCCCTCCCCATCCGTAGGCCATAGGGCCGGGATTGGCGCCGGCGCTCTCCGGCCCCACGGTAAGGAGCCCGGCGGCGTCAACTCTGGCGATGCTTCCCCCACCGGCGCCGATGCTCTGTATTTCTATACCGGCCATAAGCACCGGGTATCCCATCAATTCAGACTCATGCCTTTCCAGATTCACGCCGTCCTTAATTACAGATACATCGAAACTGGTACCGCCGACATCCATCGTCACCAGATTCTTAATGCCGCAAAGTCGAGCCAGGTGAGCGGCACCGGCCGCGCCGCCTACCGGACCGGACGCAAGGCTGTATAACGGTTTTTCCCTGGCCGCCTCAATACCCAGAACCCCGCCGGGACCCAACACCAGTAGCTGCCCCACGAATCCCATCTGCTTCAGATTTTCACTCAGCCGGCTGATATATCCCGCGACAGTCTTGCCCATATACGCACTAATAATCGTGGTATTGGTCCTTATATTCTCGCCAACCTCCCTGGCCACCTGGTGACTGAGCGAAACGCTTACTTCTGGCCAAACCTTACTGATGATCTCCCCTATCCTGCGCTCGTTTTCCGGATTGGCGTAAGAATGCAGCAGGCACACGGCAATAGACTCAACCCCATCCTCTTTCAGCTTCTCTATAATTTCCTTCGTCTCTTCCTCATCGAGGCTTTCTAATATCTCCCCGACATAGCTGGTACGCTCACTCACCCCCCGCCGTAAATATCTGGGCACCAGCGGCTGCGGTTTTTTCCACAAATAGTTATAAATCTCTTTTCGGCTGCTCCTGGTCATCTCTAAAATATCGGTAAAACCCCCGGTAGTGATCAGACCTACCCTGGCGCCGGTCCTTTGCGCAATCGTGTTCAGTCCGGCGGTCGTTCCATGTATAAACAGCATGACCTCGGACATATTTACTTTTATCTTTCTGATTGCCTCTAAAACTCCCTGACCCAGGTCCCGGGGCGTAGTTGACACCTTGTCCACCATTATCTTCATGGTGTCATCATCGATATAGACGATATCCGTAAACGTTCCCCCGGTATCAACAGCTAATCGTTCCAAAGGGCGATTCCTCTTTCCTTCCGTAGCATCATTATTCTATACCCCGAAATGCCTCATTAACGTATTTTACTTTAAGTAATCGAGTCAACACAATAATTTGTCCTCGTCCAATTATAAGAAGCGGGCACACCTGAAAGGGGCATGTCAACCGCCTTTATTGCAACTTAGAAGCCTTTCTCTTTATTAAGGCAGGCCTAGCTCCCGATAACGTCACCCCACGCTATAGAAAGGTACTCCGGTCGGCGCTGGACATCGGTCCCCGAGCATGGTAAGATAAGCTGTCAATAAGGGAAAAAGGGAAGGAGAGAAATATTATTTTAAGGAGAAATACCGTGACCTGAGGACGTAGATGAGACGCGTTGCCTGGGGACTCTGTTCTACGTACCTGTGAATCTTACCTCATCCTGCTGATTCCAGTGATTCCAAAATTAAGAAGTCCGTCAGCAACGGGCTGTTTATCAGGTCTATAGGTATTACCTTACCGTAATTCTTCTCTTGTGCCCGTTCCATATAGTCATCCCCACCCACTTTGAGTTTCCGCGTTAATTTTCCCCATTTTAACGTTCATTTATTCAGTTTATAGAGAACGTATGTGCATTGAGTCCGTCTTCAGATAGAAGAAAGGGGATAAAAATATGCCGGCTATGAGCAACCAGATAAATATCAATAAACAAAACATACTAAACCGCATCGGCTACAGCGATAATTACGAGCCCTCGGCCCGTATCAATTCGCTGGTAGACGATTACATCGAGAATTATCACGACCTTATCGCGCCGTCGTACTCTTACACAATCAGGGATATCGTATCCGTTGACGGAAGTCGTGTTGATATCGGGGATTCGATTTCTCTGGAAAGCCGGAAAGTATCCAGACTTCTGGAGCGGTGCGAGATGGTAGCCGTTTTCGCCCTTACGATAGGTAATTACCTGGAAGACCTGGTTGCATATCTGGCGGAGAACGGACTGGTGCTCCAGGCAACCGTACTCGATGCCATCGGCTCGGGTACGGCGGAGAAGCTGGCCATCCAGGTTGAACAGAGCATAAAACACGAAGCCAGCAACGCAGGCCTAGTTATCAGCTGGCGTTTCAGTCCGGGCTACTGTGACTGGGATGTTAGCCAGCAGGAGTCGATCTTCCTCGCTCTGGGAAGTGACACGGCGGGTATAGAACTAACCGAGAGCATGTTGATGGTACCGCGGAAATCGGTATCCGGCATCATCGGAATCGGTCTGCCCGGAAAAGATATAGAAAATTTTAACCCGTGCATTACCTGCTTGAAAAAAGATTGCCCGGGTAGGAGGAGATAAAATATTAAAGGATGATTCGAAAAGGACTTGAAGGGGGCAGTTATAAGCCCCTTACCCCCGAAGATATATCCAAGATAAATGAAACAGTACTGCGCATCATCGAAGAAATAGGTTGTGAAGTTAATACAGATACCGCGCTGGCAGCCCTTGAGAAAGCCGGCGCTACCGTGGATAGAGATAAAAGCAGGGTGCGGCTATCACGGGAAAAAGCACTGGAACTCATCAGCAAAGCACCCTCCGAAGTCACCCTCTGCGGTCGTGATGAGAAAAACGATATTCACCTGGGAGGTACCCGGGTTTACACCGGAACCGGAGGCACCGCCCTTTATATCTACGAACCGGCTACCGGCGTGAAACGCCAGGCCACCTTAGACGACCTGAAGAACATCACCAAACTGGTCGAGAAACTGGACAATATCCACCTCTTTCTGCTGCCCACTTACCCTAACGAGCTGCCGCTGGAACAGGTTGACGTCAACCGCTTTTTTGCCGGACTCGACAATACCACCAAGCATATTATGGGCGGGGTTCATACATCCGAAGGCATACGGCAGGTCATACGTATGGCCGAGATAGCCGCCGGGTCGCCGGAAGCGCTGCGGAAGCGCCCGACTATCTCGATAATAACCTGCGTTATCAGCCCTTTTATCATCGACGCAAAGTACGGCGACATGGTGGTCGCCGTGGCCGAGAGCGGTATCCCGCTGGTATGTCCCGCGGAACCCCTGTGCGGGGCTACTTCACCGGTGACGCTGGCTGGTAATCTGGTAGTCCAGACAGTCGACTCTCTCATGGGGATAATCCTGGCGCAAGCGGTAAATCCGGGTACGCCGGTGATTTTCGGCTCCGTAGCCACCAGCACCGACCTCAGGGACTACAAATACATCGCCGGTTCCGTGGAGATGGGACTACTCAACGCCGCGGGCGCGCAGATGGCCCAGTTTTACAAGCTGCCTTTTTACGCCACCGGGGGCATGACCGACTCCAAGACGCTGGACGCCCAGAGCGGCTACGAATCGGCCATCACCAACCTGCTCTGCGCCCTTTCCGGCGCTAATTTCATCCACGACGGCGCCGGCCTTATGGAATTCGCCCTGACCGCCTGCTACGAGAAATACGTCATAGATAACGAAATACTGGGCATGGTGATGAGGGCAGTCGAGGGGATAAGGGTGGATGATGAGACTCTAGCTTATGACCTCATCAAGGAGATAGGGCCAGGCGGTAACTTCGTTACCGCCAAGCACACGCGGCGTTTTATGCGCAAAGAGCACTACCAGCCTGCCCTCAGCGACAGGAACAGCCGTGAGAAGTGGGAGGAAAGGGGTGGTAAAACCACCTGGGAAAACGCCGCAGAAAAGGTGAAGACTATTCTGGAAAGTCCTGCTATATGCCTGCCCGATGCAGTAAGAAAACGCGTCTTAGCGGAAATTAAGGGTATCGTGGCATAATACATGCCCATAGAACGAGAGGAGGCAGACATGTCCGGGGATATTATCGAACTGATTAAAGAGAATGTTATCCAGGGGAGAGTCAACAAAGACGACGAAGGCATCGGAGAGGATACGATCGGCCAGCCCGGGGTAACCGAGCTTATCAAGGAAGGACTTGCCTCAGGGGTGAGTGTCTCTGAAATTATAAATAACGGACTCACCGCATCGATGGTAGTCGTGGGGGAGAAATTCGAGAACGAGGAATATTATATACCGGATATGCTGGCCTCGGCCGAAGCTGTAGGCGCCGCCATGGAGCTCCTGAAGCCGCATCTGGCGAAAAGCGGCGTCAAGCCGAAGGGTAAGATACTCGTCGCCACGGTCAAAGGAGACCTCCACGATATCGGCAAAAACATCGTATCGATACTGCTGCGAGGCGCCGGATACATCGTCATAGACCTCGGACACGATGTCGGAACTCAGGAAATCGTCAAGGCCGTCAGAGAAGAGAATCCAGATTACCTCGGTCTTTCGGCGCTGCTCACCAGCACCATGGTAAACATGGAAGACACAATAAAGGCGCTTAAAGAAAACGGGCTCAGGGATAAGGTGAAAATAATCATCGGTGGGGCGCCGGTATCGCCGGAGTACGCCGAGAGCATCGGTGCCGACGGATACGGCGCAGACGGCTTTCATGCCGTGTCCGTGATAGAAACTCTGAACGGCGGTAATTGAGTCATCATCGAGCTTCTTCCCGCCGTCGGTATATCTAAAGGAGGAGTGAAGTGCCCAGAGAAGGAATTCTGATTAACAAACCTATAGAAAGGCTATCCGGTGAGCAGATCCGGCTGATTCATGACGCTTCTATCGAGATACTGACCAACCCCGGCCTGCTGTGCTTTAATAAAAAGGCGGCCGAGATTTTTCAGAGTCACGGGGCCGGAGTCGCCGGCGTTACCGGCAGCGATACTCCCTGCTGGCACGTGAAGATACCGGAAAAGCTCGTCAGCGACGCACTCGACAGCGCGCCCAGAATGGTTACGCTGGGAGCCAGGAACCCGGATAATGTCCTCATAATGAAGGGGGATGAGCCGAGGGTGTTCTTCATCACCGGCTCGGAGACGAATATCTGGCTGGACGTAGATTTTTCCACCTACGTCAATAAGGCAGACCCGACGAAAGAAGTGAAGCTGCCGGAATTTCAGCCGCGGCGCGGCATGGTGGCCGATTTGTGTGATTCGGCACATGTCTGCGAACACCTGGAGACCATCGATGGTTATATCCGGACGGTTAATATACAGGATAAAGATATCACCGAAGACAATAAAGACGTTAATAAGTTCTTCGCCTGCCTGAACAACACCACCAAGCACGTCATGTCCGGCCTGACCAGCCTGAAACAGCTGGATAACGTGATAAAAATGGCGGAAATTATTGCCGGCGGCAGCACCAAACTCAAAGAGAACCCCCTGATATCGTTTATAACCTGCCTGGTGAAAAGCCCGCTGCAGTTCGTCGATGATACCACCGAGACCTTCATGGAAGTGTGTAAAAGAGGGCTGCCCATCGTGGTATCATCATCGCCGCAGGCCGGGACTTCCGCGCCTATCAAGGAAGCCGGTATCATGGCCCAGATTAATGCCGAGGTTTTAGCCGGCATAACACTCGGCCAGCTGGTGAACAAGGGGACGCCGGTGCTCTACGGCAGCGTGCCGGTACGGGCCAGGATGGACACTCTGGGAGACTCTTACGGGTCGGTAGAGACCAGCCAGTACCACGTCGATTGCACACAGATGGCGCGTTTTTACAACCTGCCGAACTACTCCACCTCGGGCGTCTGCGATACGAAGACGCCCGGACAGCAATCGTCGATAGAGAGGCTGTTCTCCGATATCGTAGTCGCGTTAAGCGGCCCGCAGTTCCTGCACTGTGCCTTCGGACTGCTGGATTGTAACTCGGTATTCTGCCTGCTCCAGGCCGTGCTGGACGATGCGCATTTCCAGATGATTAAATTCTTCCTGAAATCGCCGCGCATTGACGAGCAGGAGCTCGATACCGTCAAGAAACAGATAAGGGAAGTGGTAGCCACGCCGCAAAAGATGTTCATTAATTATATCCGCCCGGTCATGCGTAGCGGTGAAATTTCGCCGCCCTACCCGTTCGAAGGGGACGGCGAAAGCGACAGCGTCTTCGCCTTAGCCAACGAGCGTTTACAGGCACTCCGGGCAAAGCCCGTGGAGCACATCGACCCGGATACCACCGCCAGAATATTCAGGGAAATACCCGGTCTGCTGCCGAGGCTCAATGTCTATAAAGGGGAAAGTAAATCATGAGTGAAGATATATTAGACATAATCAAGGAAAACGTTATACAGGGAAGAAAGACCCGCGATGATATGGGCATCGACGAAAGGCTATCCGGGACGCCGGGCGTGCTGGAACTGACGGAGACAGCCCTGTCCAGTGATATTTCTCCGGAGTTAATCATCAAGCAGGCTCTTACTTCGGGAATGGAAGTGGTCGGCGAGAAATTTTCCACGAAGGAGTACTTCATACCGGATATGCTGGCCTCCGCCGATGCCGTCGGTGCTGCCATGGACATACTGAAGCCACTCCTCGAGAAAACAAACGTGGAAACCAAGGGGAAATTCGTCATCGCCACGGTTAAAGGCGATATCCACGATATCGGCAAAAATATCGTGGCCATCCTGCTTAAAGGCGCCGGCTATCAGGTCAACGACATCGGTATAAACGTACCGGAGGATAGGATAATCAACGTGGTCAGGGAAGAGCAGCCGGATTACCTCGGCCTCTCCGCCCTGCTGACCACTACCATGACGTCAATGGAAAGCGTCATCAAGGCTCTAAAGGAGAATAACCTCAGAAATAAGGTAAAAGTCCTCATCGGAGGAGCGGCTGTCTCCGATGAATATGCCAAGGAAATCGGCGCCGATGCCTTTTGCACCGACGGCTTTCAGGCCATCAAGGTGCTGGAGGGATTCGAAAAGAATTAACCCGACACCGGTTGCGTTTTATTAACGAAGGGAGAAAAACATGGCAGGAATTGCAGGTGTATTTGGAAAAGACAGCGGCGAGTTAAAACAGATGCTGGAGAAAATAGGCTACCGCGGCCCGGACGAGACCTGGGAAAACAGACAGAGTCCGGTAAACCTGGGCTGTCTGGAGTTGAATGTGGGCGGAAGCTGTAAGGACGGCACGCACCATGCCTATGATGGTGAGGTTGCGGCTATTATTGATGGGCGGGTCTATAACCCACAAAAAGGAAGCATGACCGATGCCGAGGCGGTAATCGAATTATACAAAAAGTACGGCATCCAATTTGCCGGGAAATTGAACGGTGACTTTGCCTGCGCCGTATCTGACGGAGGACAACTGATATTAGCCCGCGACTGGGCAGGCATCAAACCCCTCTACTACGGCCACAGCGACGGTAAACTGTGCTTCGCCTCCGAAGCCAAGGCGCTGTTAGGCATCGCCGATGATGTCAGGGAGTTTCCTCCCGGATATGTTTACTCGCGAGAGCAGGGATTCAGGAAATATGCCTCCGAGGCTGTAGAAACACCCGAGTTCGAAGATTACGAGCAGGGTAAAAAGGTCTTAAAAGAACTACTCATGGAAGCCGTCGAGATACGATTGAAAGACAGTGCCGTAGGCGGCGTTCTTCTGAGCGGCGGCCTGGACAGCAGCCTGATAACCTACATGGCCCACGAGATAAAACCGGATATCGAATGCTTTACCGTCAGCATGGAGGAAGGCCAGGACCTGCCGCTGGCTAAAGATGTCACCAAGTACTTAGGAGTCAAACATCACATTCTGATGTTCAGCGAAAAGGAAATCAGGGAGATATTGCCACTGGCGATTCATCATCAGGAGATGTACGAAGAAAGTTGCGTTCACGGCGCAATCGCCAATTTCCTGGCCGGGCGGTTTGTCAGTCCACACACTAAAGTTGTTCTAACTGGTGAAGGCGCCGACGAGTTCTTCGGAGGGTATGACGGCCAGTTCAAGCGAGGCAGTAACCCGGAGGAAGTAGCCAGTATCGTGGACAAGCTCATCAATGTCGCCCATAATACCGCCTTGCAGCGGCTGGACAGACTGAACGCCGCCAATTCCTTTGAAAGCCGCACGCCTTTCCTGGATGCCAGGGTGATGGACTTCAGTCTGAAGATACCCTTACAATATAAGATTTACGGGGAAGAGCAGATAGGTAAGTGGATACTGCGTCAGGCGTTTGAAGGCTGCCTGCCGGACCATATTATCTACCAGACCAAGCGTTTCTTCGCCCAGGGTTCCGGCGTTGCCTATATCATGCGGGCGCAGGCTGAAAAGGAGATAACCCAGACAGAGCTTGATGAATTTAATAAAATGGTAGGAAATCCTTACCTTTCTTCGGTGGAAGAACTATATTACTACCGCATCTTCAAGAAGACCTTCCCCGGGCCGGTGTATGACCGTTTGGTGGGAAGGTGGGACCCCTTGAGACCGGCCTTTTTCCGTGACATAGAGAAGGCTCCAGAGTAACAAATACACCATTTTCACACGTTCTACTGCGTGAATAGGTACTTGTGCCCTTTACCCGGGTACTTCGATTCCAATGCAACGTGGAGATGATATAAATACATAGGATGATCTGATATTTATTCTTCTCCGCTGGCGTACCTATCCGATTTTAGGTCGGCTCGGCGGCTCCTTGCCGGTGGCATATAATCTGCCGTCGCGAATATCGATATAATTCATATCGACCAGCGCATCCAGCAGGACATCTATTAAAACGGGAGTCAGGGGCGGAGATATTTTCTCTCGCTCAAAGTCGGTGAATCTTCCGGGTATCTCTTCGATGCTAATGCCGGGTTCTTTTTCTACCTTTTCTAGTATGGCAATCTCCCTTCTGTAAAAGGGTTGAGCATAATCGCTATCGCTCAAATCGACCAGCTCACAGGCGAAATGAGCCAGGGTCCGGTGGTCACCACACAAGAAATGGCCTCCCTTCGCCTTTCCGGTCCTGGTTCTGGTTAGCAGCACTTCGTCTGATTTTCCTGCGTCACTCTCAGGCGACAGAGGGCGGAATCCCACGCCATCGTATTTAGCCATAGCGGGGTCTAAGGCATCATGGCCGCGATACAGGTACATGACGTTCTCAGAGTACTTGTTTCCCAGAAGGAAAACCCCGTGAATAACCGGCATCATGGAAGCGAATAATCCCGGGCATATCCTGCCGGTGAAACTCACCCCGTTGTAATAGAACTCGTCGCCGATTTTGTAGTGAAAGTGGCAGGGGTATTTTTTCTCATCGGCTACAAATTCAATAAGCCTGCATCTCACTTTAAACATCTCCGACCGCCTCAAAAATATATGATATTTTAGTTATTTATTTCCCCATTTACGCCTGTTTGCGGCTATTTGTACGTACCGTATTCCACGGCGGCTTCCATATAGACGCGGAAGTTGTCCGGGTTCTTCGTTTCCGTAGCCGAACAGCCGCCGGAGAGCATATAGCCGCCACCGGGGGCACAGGTTTCGATAAGCTTGCGACAATATGCCTTGACTTCTTTCGGCGTGCCGGCAATCATCAACGAGGCGGGAACGTTCCCGGCGATAGCGCACGTATTGCCAATCATCTTCTTGGCATTGGCCATATCGGTCTGGTCAAACATCCACATTACCCATCCCTTGGGGAAATCGCCGATGTACTCCAGCCTGTGATTGTACCTGCCCTCGGCGAAGAGAGACACCATGATACCCTCGTCGATTAAGGCATCGATGACCTTCTTCAAGCTCGGCCAGTAGAACTTCTCGAACTGCTTGCGGGACATAAAGGTATCGTCACCTTTATGCAGGGGAAAACTTACTGTGAATCCGCCGGACATATTAATTCTAGATATCAACCTTTCAATGCTCTGTTCGGTTATCATATCAATCATTTCCAGGAGCTTTTCCGGCTGACGGTACATATCGATGAAGACCCCCTGTGTCCCTCTCAGGAAGTCGCCGACATCATCAAACGGGGCTACCGCCAGGCCACCCCTACCCGCCGGGAACCCGGCCGCCATCGCCTCCATATTAAAAATCATAAGCTCTTTCTGCCACCTCTCCATTTCCTCCCCGGCATCTATCAACGCCTGGAAAGCCGCCCGCATTTCCGGTCGGGCGAAGGGGTACGCCATTATCAAGGGCATGCTCATAAAAGAGCTAAGCGGTGGGAAATTCTTCAACTCTTCGGCGGCAAGTATCGCACGAGGCACCATCACCCTGAATGAAAAGTCGGACGGGTCTTTCATGAGAGCGTCATATTCATCGGCCTGCATATACTCACCCTCTACGAATTGATAGGTGCCGACATTATCGCCCATTCCGTGGCCCGGCCACTTATAGGGTTTATAATTGAGGATTTCCAGTGCCCTCCCGGACCAGGTCAGGCCCGGCCCCATGAGACTATCCATGTAGTCATTAAAATCATACATGAACTTGGTCCATGCTTCCCGAAGCGCTTTGTAATCATACATCATTTTCTTGAGGTTCCACCCGGCGTAATAAGCAGGGAAATTGCCGGTGGGCAGCGATACCGGCACACGGTCGGGCTCCTGGCACATCATTACTTTCAACATGCGGTCTGCCCTCTCTTTGTAGAGCCTTTCCGCTTTAGCGTCACGAAATTTAATAACAGGTGGAGTAAGATAGTTCTTTAACCTCTTCTCACGCTTCTCTTCACGGGTTAACTCTGACCATTGCTTCTCCATACTGACATGTCTCCTTTTTATCGACCAATAATGATTGTCTTAAAGTATACCATAGAGGGGATTCTACACCAATCCGGCGATATCAATATTATTCAGCCAGCAGCTCGTGCGCTTTCTTGAGCCAGTCAATGATAGGAATCTTAAAGCCACAGGCCTTCACGCAGGAGCCGCATTCGTTGCACCTGGCGATGTCATGCCGTTCTATGCGGTAAAGAGACCGCGCCGTCCCGACATCATCGTACATTACGGCGTCGTTATAAATTTCGAAGATACGGGGCGCGTCAATGCCCAGGGGACACGGCATACAGCCGCGGCAGGCCGTGCAGGGGATAATTTTTAGCTTGCGGTAGGCATCCCTGACCCGCCCGATGAGCAGCTCATCCGACACGGTAAAGCTATCCGGTTCAACGCTGTCAGCCAGAGCTACGTTCGCCGTTACCTGTTCTATGCTACTCATATCGACGACTACGGTGGTAATCTCCGGGTGATTCCAGACCCAGCGTAATCCCCATTCAACCGGCGTGCGATTCTGCGCGTCATCCGCCCATATTGCCCCTACCGATTCCGGTGGCTCTTTAGCAAGGCGCCCCCCCTTAAGAGGTTCGGTAACCACAACCGCCAGTTCTTTACTAGCGGCGTACCTAATTCCGCCGACGCCCGGATGATGGTCTATGTCCATATAGCTGTATTGAAACTGACAGAGGGCCCAGTTATCGTAAGCTTCAAGTATTTCCCGTAGCGTCTGGAAATAATCGTGAAAAGAGAACCCGATATTACCGATTCGCCCATCGGCCATGAATGCCTCCGCTCGACTCAGTACGTCCATCTCCTGTAACCGGGGCCAGGCATAACGGTCCAGTCCCCCGAAAAGAAAAAAGTCGATACGGTCGGTCTGCAGCCACTTTAGACAGCTATCCAGATAGCGCTCGATGTCTGCGGGGGAATCGATTAAAAACGAGGGCAGATTGGCGGCAATTTTCACTTTCTGGCGGTAACCTTCACGGAGCGCCCGACCGAGCAGACGGGCCAGGCGTTCGTGCCCTTCCGCATCATAAGGATAGCCGATATCCAGATAGTTGACCCCGCTGTCGATGGCGTAACGGAGCATCTTAAAAATTTCGGCTTCATCAATGCTGGCGGGGTCGCCGGCGAGCGACGGCAACCGCATTACTCCGAAACCCAGCACCGATGCTTCCCAGTCAAGCCTGCCAAATTTACGATACCTGATGTCCTCATTCCTCCGTTATAATTATCTAATCAATAACAGCGAGGGCTCGCGACCGGGTCCAGCGGTCACTTACCCCCGCGAATAATAGATACTTTATCAGAAATAGAAACGGTTATGCTTCCATCCAGGGAGAAGCGTGTTCTCCGCTGAGACAAACCACGATAAACCCGTAAGGCTTATCACACCACCGGGTAATCAGGGGGAGGTGGGGGAAAGCCGCGGGACAGACGGCGATGGTCGGCGTATTGAAGATATGTCTTTCATAGTCCTTACCCATGCCCAGCTCAAGCTCAGCTCCAAGAAAATCCAGATTATCCGGGTCGAGACCCAGGAAACAGAGGATTTCCGCCTCGGGGTGGTAATGGGCTTCACCGCCGCGGTGCCATTTACCGCACTTACTGTAGAATCCCCAGGTGAAATTGAGGTCGAACCCCTCCAGGTCTTCACCGTAGAGCCAGACGACCTCGTCGCCGTTACCCGGCCCCACTCCCATACTTGCGGCCTTGATTGACCCGTACTGTTCACCACCGGCCATCCCTGCCCCCTGCGCTCCCATGGACTTGAAGTTGGTAGTCATTTTCTTGATATATTTACGGTATTTATCACCCTTGGTCGCGGAGGCCGTTTTCGGTGAAACAGGTTCGGCCTGATAAGCGTCAGCCAGGCCGATGGTGTAATGGACGATAGGTCTTTTCAGGCTCTTAACCGTAACCGGACCGTGCGGCAATCCCTTGGGAACAAGCACCGCCGAGGGTTCGTTGAAGACATGCTCTTCCTGTTCTTCGCCAAGCAGTACTGATATTTCCGCGCCGAGGTCAAAGATATCGGTGTTGTTCGTCCCTTCGAAAACTAGGACTTCATCGTAGGGGTGTACCAGCATACCCTTCAGGGGATGGAACGTGCTGGGTTTTTTGACGAACCCGTAGGAAAATTGCGCGTTGAAGCCTTCCAGGTCCTTGGCTTCCATCCAGATACGGGGCTCGATGTAAAGTCCTTCTGGCGGGTCCTTGATAACCACGGGTTTCACAAGATGCGTGTATTCTTTTACTACCATTTTTTGATTCCTCCTTTGCCGAACTTACTAAATGGCTGTACCGAAAAAAGCAGGTACCCTGAGGCAGCCTGCTCTTTTCATTCCTTCAAATTTTCTAACGGGCGGTCCGCCTTCCCGCATCATACGCCCCAAGCCCCTTTCAGGGTCGAACCGGCCCAGCGGGATACCGCCGCCGACATTCAGCATCTGGCCGTGGATATAGGAACCCATATCCGAGCACAGGAACAGGTTCGTATAGCCGATATCTTCCGGCAGACCGACTCTCCCAATGGGTGTGGATTTACCCATCTGGTCCATCGCGGCGCCTCTCTCGTTATCCGGAATCATGGACAGGACGGGGTCCCAGAACGGCGATTTGACAGGGCCCGGCAGGATACCGTTTACGTTGATATTGCTTGGGCCCAGTTCGTAGGCAAGGTTATAAACCAGCCCTATAATAGCGGCCTTGGCCCCGTGATAATCCACAGAGGGGCCGGGTGGATTATAGACGCCCATGGAAGAAATCAGAACAATCTTGCCGTATTGCTGCTTCTTCATGTACGGCACGACTTCCTTGCAGAAGAAGACATGACCTTTATAGTTGAGGCTTGTCATCAGGTCGAAATACTCTTCCTGGGTATTCTCGACACCCATTGGTGGTCTCGCACCCTCCTTGGGAGGTTTGAGAACCCTCTCTCTAGGGACGCTGCCCCCGGCGCATCCCACCAGGATATGCACCGTACCAAATTTCTTGACGGTCTGGTCCACGCATGCCTTGATTTGCGCAGTGTCGGTGATGTCACACTTAACGAAGATAGCTTCCTTGCCTTTTTTACTGGCTTCTTCAGCCGTTTGTTTTCCTTCTTCTTCTTTAATATCGGCAATGACGCAGTTGCAGCCCTCCTCGGCGAAGATAAGGGCCGTTGCCCTGCCCATCCCCGTTGCACCGCCGTTGATAATGGCAACTTTATCGGGTAACAGCAGTCTATTCAACTTCTTCCTCCTTTGGTATTTTTATAAGTAGTAATACCGAACCCTGACAGGTCTGTTGGAGAATATCCGATGAATCATCGTAAAACGATTAATTTATTTATTTACGGCGCACATATTATAAACCTTACCTCTGAGGATATCAACAACGACTTATACCTGTCTTGGCATCTTTTTTACAGCATGATATAATCTGAACTAGAAAGAGAGGGCATAATGAGTGTAAAAAAGATTGACTATTCTATGTTCAATAAATTTAATTTCGAGAGGAAGCCCATCGGTATCAAGTATTCCCTGGGGAAGCCGGAAGGAATAAAGCCGACCGATAAACTCCTGGCATTGTGTGAACTTATTGAAGAAGCGCAGACCAGCCAGCCGTTTTATATCACCGCTGATAATATCCAGTGCGGCGGGCAGGTAATGGGAACGCAGGAATATCCCCCCGTCATGTACAGCGGTCAACTGGGACCGATGTTTTCCATGTTTAAAACCCCGGGCGCCAACCGGAGAATTTATGATTATGTTCCCCACCTGGCCAAAGATTCCGTTAAATATGTATCCTGCGCTCAAACCGACCAGATGACATTCGACCCCGACCTGCTGATATTTACCGCCAATATCACTCAGGCAGAAATCATACTCAGGGCCAGCAGCTACTCAGACGGGAAGATGTGGCACAGCAAGGGGAGCACCTGCCTGGCCTGCGCCTGGATATTCGCCCACCCGTATCTAAGTGGCGAGATGAACTATACCATCAGCGGCCTCGGCTACAGTATGAAGGCAAGACGGGCGATGCCCGAAGGGCTTTTTATTATCACCTTCCCCTTCGACACCATCTCTCCCCTGATTGAAAATCTGAACGATATGGAATGGGAACCTTACTGGTTTAACCTGGGCAGGGATGGATTTGTCGAAGAGGTGCAGAGAAAAGAAAAAGAGCTTACCAAACAACTGGGCACGGACTATGTCCAGACGACCAAAGTCCTGAAAAACAAAAAGTAAATCCGTAAATCGACCCCGTAAAGAAAACGGCACCGGAGGCGAATAACTCCAGTGCCGTTTTGAATTATAGGCTGGCAATAACTATTACTACTTTACATCAATGCCGGGCAGGGCGGCGCCCTGCTTGACCAGGGTCTTTTGTAATATCTTATGGTCTACTTTTCTTACGCTGATACCCTGCTTTATCGCCAGTGCCGCCGCCGTTCCGGCGGCTTCGCCCATGGCGATGCAATGGGGGATGAGGTTGGCCATGTTGTTGGCTTCCATGTCCGATGAGAAGCTGCGCCCGGCAACAAGCAGACCCTCTGTCTTTACCGGCACCAGGGCTCGATAAGGAATATATACATGCGGGACTTCTCTGTCCCCCGGCGGGCCAAGACGTGGAAACACGGCTATGGTATCATCGTACTTTTTACAGGATTCAAAATCATCCTTAGTAATTACGTATTCGCCTACCAGCCGCCGGCTACCCCGCGTTCCGGTTTGTGAAGCTGTGTCGAGAATAAAGCTATTCTCAAAGGTGGGGATATTTTTCTTCATGAAAGCGTGTCCACGCAACATTATCTTGCGCATTTCGACCTCCAACTTGGTGAGGTCTTCCACCCTGGTGCAATCCAGTCCTGTTATCCAGTTGTTGAACCACAGGACGTCATTACGCGGTGTTGGCAACGGCAGAAGAAAGGTACCGGCAGCTTCGGCAAGCCCCTTCATCAATTCCTGGAATTTTTTCCGGTCAGCCTCCTGGAAATCACAGAGTTTCTGGTAATCACAGTTCCCCAGCCGGAAAACCAGCGCCAGCATGGAACTCCGTGATAAAGGGTCAATCGTACCATCGTAATCCGCTCCTGCCAACGGCAGAAGGTCGCCGTCTCCCGTGCCGTCGATAATAACTTTGCCGAGTACTGCCTGCCGCCCCGACTTACTCTCAAAGATAACGCCCCTGACAGCGCCCTTTTCGACAATAGCTTGAGTGCCCCAGGAGTGGAGAGAGAGCTTGACACCCGCTTCCTCCACCATGTCGTTCAGCACGCACTTTAATAATTCGGGGTCTACCCATGCGGTATGCTCTATCCTGCCATTGATAACGTTACCCATAAAACGCCGCCACTGCGACACCAGTTTTTCGTCGTCAGAGCCGATGTCTTCCATTCTCGGGCGAAGAGTCCCACCGATGGTGTCCAACCTTTCAAGCCATTCCAGGGAAAGACCGGCGATGATCGGTTCTTTACCACCATCGCTCATGTGAGGAATCTGGATTACTATTCCTCCGGTAGCCATGCCTCCCAGGTGGCCGTATCTTTCGACGAGGATTGTTTTAGCGCCGTTACGTGCGGCGGCTACGGCCGCCGAGTGCCCCCCGGGACCACCGCCAACAACGACGACATCAGCTTCATGGTACACGTCAATTTCACGTGAAGGCTCAATGACCTTTTGGGGAGATGAACCGGCACTCACTATAGCATACCTCCTTGATTCAGCAGATAACCCTGAAAAATAGAATCAGTGATAACCGCTTTGCTGGATAATATATGTTATCAAGAGCTTATTGTTAACACGGGGCATAATGGGTAACATCCGTCCCCAACATCTTCCTGGCCTGGCTATTCGAAAGCATACAACTTGCCATCGTGTGAGCCTACATATACCACACCGTCAGCCACGGCAGGAGAAGAGGTGATTTTATCCCCGGTAAGGTAATCCCATGATTTAATGCCACTGGCTCTATCCAGAGCATAGAGGTTTCCATCATAGCTGCCGACATAGATAGTCGTATCTGTAATAGCCGGGGAGGATGTGATTAAATTACGAGCTTCGAAAGACCATAACACCTCGCGGGTATCTTCTTTTAGAGCCAGCAGGTTATTACCCGTACCCAGATAAATAACATCATCTGCTATCGCCGGAGAGGAACCCGTTCTTACTCCCCACCCCAGCCAGTACACCCAGACAAACCCGGAAGGAGTGGGTGGTTTCGGCGCGGCGCCTCTTATATAAAGCACATCCCAGAATACTTTAAGCGAGTTTTCAAAAGGCCAGTTCCTGGCCTGGTAGTCAATGGCATAAAACCAGCCCGCGGTATTGACGATATAGGCAACTCCTTCTCTCACTACCGGAGAAGCGACGATAGAATCCTTGGTGTCATAGTTGAGGCGAAGCCGTCCACTGGTAGCATTCAAAACATAACACGAGCCGTCCACACAGCCGACAATGACAACGCCATCAATAACGAGCGGTGATGACATTACCATGCTATCTGCCTCAAAATTCCATACTTCTAATCCCGTGGCAATGTCGACGGCATAGACATGATAATCGTCGGAGCCGAAATATACCACACCGTCAGCCACTGCAGGTGACGACCTTACCGGATAATTAGCATCAAAAGACCACAACTTCGTACCGGTAAGGGCATCCAGCGCATACATCTCGCCGTCATTCGACCCGCAATACACTACGCCGTCGACAACCGCGGGTGAAGACTCCACCCAGCTCCCCGCCTTGAACGACCAGATTTCTTCGCCGGTAGCCGCCTCGACGGCATAAATATGGTAGTCCCTGGAACCGACGTAGACGACACCATCCACCACCGCTGGTGAAGAATGAATGACATCGTTAGCGGAAAACGCCCACTTCACTCTTCCCTGAGGCGGGTTACCGCCGGGGTCGATGACACCGGTATGACTCAGGTCGTGACGAAACATGGTCCAATCCCCGCTCTGAGGAGCCGATTCCACTTCTTCAGACAGGACGATGATAACATTGGTGAACTGATATAAAATATAGAATAAAATCGCCAGGAAAACGACACTGAGCGTGGTTATCCAGATTATCCTGCGGCGTTTTAAAATGGCCTGCCTTCTGATACGAAGAGCTTCATGGTCTATGTGCATACTATCCCCACTGAAAATATTAGCGCCTATACTATCACGCTGTCAATTACGCGAATAAAAACGACAGTCCGGATAACGAACCGCCATATTATATTTGCCATGTTGGGCCGGCGGGCTCATCCACCGCAGACCTGGGAGGACGTACGAAGAACATCAATATAGTCGCCATTGCGGCAACAACAAGCGCGGTGATAAAGGCCAGATTATAGCTTTCGGTAGTATCGAACACCCAGCCATAATAAACCGGAGACATTAGTCCTACAGGAGACAGCAAAGCTATCATAGTGCCGAGTATGGAGCCGAAAGACTTTCTGCCGAAGTAGCGGCCGATTATAAGGATGACCAGAGGCGTAACCGCCCCCGAGCTGAGTCCATGACATATCAGCAACACATAAACCGCCGCCATGTTCTGAAATAGGATGAAGATGCCCAAACCGATGACCTGCAACAGGAAAGCCACGAGCAGCAGAAATTGGATACGACCCCTGGGAACGCGGTCGGCGATAAGCCCGCCGAAAAATCGGGCCGGCACGGTAAAGAAAATCATTATGCTCATCATACCGCTGGCCACGGCATCCTCGATTCCTATATCCGTTAAAAACGGGAAAATATGTACATTAAAACCGCCAGCGATAAAGTTATGGGCACTGAAACCAATAATCAACAGCCAGTAAGCACTTGTTCTAGCGGCCTGCCTGAACGTATACTCCGTTTCCTCTGATTCCAGGGCATACCCTGCTGTTCTTTCAATTATCCCGCGCTTGTCTTCTTGGTTATCATGACTAACTTCAGCCCCGTCAGGGAGCATGTTGTAGTATTCCGGACGCTGCGGTTTAATCAACATATAAGCAAACGGTACGCTGGCGAACATGATTATACCCCAGAGTAGGCAGGTGAAACGCCAGCCCTGTAAATCTATAAGGGGAGTAATTATCTGGAGCACAACGATGCCGAATATACTGATGGCAGCGAACTTGATACCCTGAGCCAGCCCCCTCCGGCGCATAAACCAGTCGTTAATCGTCTTATCACAGGCGACCGTTAGCCCGATATTAAGTCCGAGCCCTATCAGGGCACCCCAGGCAACATAGTAATGCCATACCTCGGTGATATAGTTCATGAATATCATACCGGCCCCGGCGATACAGATACCGAAAATCACGATCCACCTTGGGCCGAACTTATCCGACAGCCAGCCTACCAGTGGCGAGGTTACGCCGCCTTCAAGCCTGCCTATTCCGGCAGCCAGCGATGTAAAAGCACGGTTTAGTTCCAGTTCGGCGGCGAGGGGTTTGAAGAACACGGAAATCCCATAGGTATTAAAGCCGTGCCCCAGGCCGGATATGATACCGATGAATGCCACGGACCACCACCCGAAGAATAAACGAAAACCAGATTTTTTTCTTTCCGGCAAGATGCTACCTCATTTCAGGAACAAGAAATCATGTTATAGATATACGCGGTATTTCGATGTACCTAAGACTCACAGAGCGCAGTCACATCCAGATTGTGTTCCCAGGGACTCCGGGAAATATGCATGGCTACAAAGGTACTTGTCCTGACGATTTCCGGTATATTGGCAATAACATTCTTAACGAACTCGTCAAATTCTTTAGGGGTATGAAAGAGGAAAATCCCGATGATGTCATAAGTGCCGGTGCAGCCGCAAAGGAAATAAACGTTAGGACTTTTTATCAGCAGTTGCTCTACCCGCTCGGCAGATCCCACTTTTACCTCAATACACATAACACACATGAAATTAAGTCCCAGTTGTTCGGGATTGGGTATGGCGCTTATTTTCATCGTATCGCTTTTCGCCAGGCCCCTGACCCTGTTACGCACGGTGCCTTCCGATACTTCCAGTTTCCGGCCAATCTCCCGGAAGCTCTGCCTGGCGTCTTCCTGCAACTCGCTGATTATTTTCTGACCGAGTTCATCCAGCATATCACACCTCCTCTGGTCAGGGTTGAGTAAAATACCCTTGATAATTATACGCAAAGTGGTATTTTTATGCAAATTTCAAGATTGATTGCGCAATGTGCCAGGAACACCGCCGGGACAAAAACGTGGCCTGCGCATACGCACAAAGGGATATCCGGCGTGAGAATTGATTTAAATGAATAAGACATATATAGTATATATCAGGTAATTATTTTTAGGGGGAGGGAGCCATGCCAAATAGCGTATACAAGATAATTACATTGGTCGGTAGCAGTACCGAATCCTGGGAGAAGGCGGCAGCCAATGCCATAGAAACAGCGTCCAAGACCCTAAAGGACCTGAGAATTGCCGAAATCGAAGAGCTGGATATGCAAATCGATAACGGCAAGGTTATGAGCTACCGCGCTAAAGTGAGAATCTCTTTCAAGTATCACGGCAAAGAAGAGTTCTAACCATAACCGCTGCCGGATAGAACAGAATTAGCATTTGCGTGCATCGCTTCAAGTCTCCTGATAAGACGGCGTCATTTTTATTTTCGCCATCCGGCGGTGGCGCGGTCGAAAAGCAGGCGTTTCAGCAGGATACTTCCGATATCCCCACCCACTTTCAAATCTTCTCTTAATCCGGCGGTAAGTCTTCTCACCATAATCAAGACAAACAGGGCGCTACAGCACCAGACTATTGACACCGGCTCGCCGAAATACCAGTTGACGAACGGTAGTATCAGGAAACAGATAAACATACCTATCGGTAAACTCCTGCTGTATGAGCCGCCGACGATGGAACTATCGCCAGATTTTCTGAAATTAGCTATCAACCGGGGCACAGTCCTGACGATTAAAGCGATAATGACGGGGATTACAGCCACCAGGCCGGGTACGGGAGTCAATGCTATGACCATAGCTAAGGCGATGCTGTTGCCTTTCTCGCCATCGAACCTGGAGAAGACCGGCCACATCTGGCCGCACACCGTAGCCAGTCCAGCGATAACAACAGTAGCCAGACTGAAATCCAGGCCTTTCGCCACCAGAACGGGCAGGATTCCCTTGATAAATTCACCCACGACTCCAATGACCCCTAACAATTTCCCCGCCCGATACCAGAGATTCTCGTGAAAATCCCCGTCCAGTTCCACACGGCGGAGCCTGGCCAGCAGTGACAGGTGCGGTATGGAACCGAAGATATAGGAACCGAGCACCAAAATAATATCAGCCCACATGTTATCTAAGAGGGTAAATAAAAAGATAGTGGAATGTCAACACAAAAGGACACCAGACCCGCAATATATATCGTTTGAAAACGCCCGGTCGATATGTCAACATTTAAAGGAACGCGGTTACCGGAAGGCCGACTTGGAAACGAGAAGACTGGGCAGGACAGGACACCAGAGCAGCATTTTAATATTCGGAGGTTTCGCCCTCTTCCAGGCGAATCAGAAAGAGGCCGATGCCGCTCTGGAAAAAGCCCTGGATAACGGCATCAATCATATCGACGTATCGCCGGTATACGGGCAGGCGGAAACGCGTATAGGCTCCTGGTTTAAGAGAAACGGCAGGAAGTTCTTTATCGGCTGTAAGACTCATGAAAGACAGAAAAATGACGCCCGGGAGAGTATCCGGCGCTCGCTGGAAACTCTGAACGTAGACTACTTCGACCTTTTTCAACTCCATGGCGTCGATAGTATAAACGTATTAAATATCATTCTGGGCCCCGGAGGCGCAATAGAAGCCATCCTTGAAGCCAGGGACCAGGGACTGGTACACCATATCGGTATTACCGGGCACAACCCCCCTACCCAGAACGAGGCGTTACAACGCTTCGACTTTGACACCGTGATGTTTCCGCTGAATCGAGTGCATGCCGCCCACTGGACCGACTGGAACGATTGGCGTCCGCTTTTGAAAACAGCCCGGCAGAAAGACGTGGGCGTCATGGCCATCAAGTCCGTGGCGAAGAGCGCCCGGGAAGGCCCGAACGAGAAGGGATATAACACGTGGTACGAGCCTTTCGATGAGGCGGAGGAAATCGAGAAAAGCCTGCGGTACACGCTGAGCCAGGATATCACCGCCGCCATACTGCCCGGCGAGCTACGGCTCTGGCCGATGGTCATCGACGCCGCCAACAGGTTCAGCCCCCTGAATGAAAAGGAGCAGCAGGAAGTCATATCAGAGTCCGCGCAATACCAGCCGCTGGTCGGCCCGTCAATGGACCGATGAAAACCGGGCGAGGAATTTTCTCATGGATACGGACCGCGTCAGAGAAATCGAAGAGAAGATAGCCGACCTCAAGGCGAGGTGGCCGGCTCACTCCGTCCCGCCGCATATGTGGCAGCAACTCGAAGAGCTTGAAGAACAGCTGGAACAGGCCCGGCGGGGGGAGGGGCAAGAGCCGGAATAAATTGCATTGACAGCTACGGGCTGGTTATGTTAACTTACTGTAAATCGATTCCCTGCTGGCATATTTGACACGAAGGGAGAAACCACATGGTCCGACTGGATAAGTTAAGCGAAGAAGAGAGAAAATTACTATTAAGCCTCCCCTGCCCCACGTTTGAAACGAATCCCTGGGTCAGCGGACCGCCGCTCAGCGAGAGGCGCCTGGCGATTGTTACCACTGCCGGACTCCATACGCGTAACGACCGTCCCTTCCAGATGGACCCGAACGATTTTTACCGCGTCATACCGGGAGAAGTCAATGCCAACGACCTGGTAATGTCGCACCTGGCAGCCAGCTTCGACCGCAGCGGTTTTCAGCGGGACTGGAATGTAGTCTTCCCCCTCGACCGCCTACGCGAGATGGCGGCAGAAGGAATCATCGGCAGCCTGGCCGACTTTCATTACTCCGTAAGCGCCGTCCATAAACCAGAGGAGTTCCAAATGTGTTCGAAAGAAATCGCCGGTCTTCTCAAGAAAGACGGAGTGAATGCGGTGCTTCCCCTACCTGTCTGACCGGGCTGCACGAGCGCCGTTGGCGTTCTGAGTCACTTCATTGAGGAAGAAGGAATACCAACCACCGGTATCAGTCTTATCCGTCCGCACACGGAGACCATCAAGCCACCCCGGGCACTGTGGGTGACTTTCCAGATGGGACATCCTCTCGGCGCGCCCGACGACCCTACCTTCCAGAGGCGGGTGCTTCTAGCCGTGCTTGAACTCCTCGAAGCGCCCGGCAAGCCGCCCGTACTGGTCGATTTCCCCGAGGACGAGCCGGAGAACGATGAAATAACAGTGCTGGCCTGCCCGGTAAACTTCGCCCGGAGTGTGGATGAGTCCGAGGAATCCGACCCGCTACAGACAGCGTTCCGACGTGAGATAACGGCCATGCGCCCCTGGTATGATATGGCCGTGAACAAGAGAAAGCGCACTACCGTCGGCGTCAGCGGCATAGCTCTGGAATCCCTGGGCGATTTTATCTACGCCTTTGTCAGGGGCGAAGAGCCGGAAAATCCCCTGAAAGACACACCCATTGTCTATACGTTGAAATATGCCGTCGAGGACTTAAAGGCCTATTATATCGAGGGGATTACCGCGCAACCGGGGCAGTCAGGTTCTTCCAGCACAGTACTTCAGGACTGGTTCTGGGAAGAAACGACGGCCGGCAAAGTGCTCCTGGAGCTGAAGAAGGTCTGCGAGGCGAGCCCCGATAAAATGATGAGCATGGTCGGCGCTCACTTCATCGTTCCGGGTGATGTCGCCCGCCGGCACTAACCCGAAGTCCCGCTGATACGCAACCAGAAGAACGCCGAGGCCGATAGACGTGTATTTAATCATGCGTGTTTTCTTTATCGAACTCAACCGATTATTCACCCATGAATTGCAGTATAATCTGTCGCGACCTTGCCCTGTTATCGAATTCCACCAGCACTACCTGCTGGTACTGTCCGAGTATCAGTCTTTTATTGGCAATGGGTACAACCAGAGACGGCCCCATTAAAGAAGCCCGGACGTGAGAATAGGCGTTATTCTCTTCCCAGAGAAACTTGTGCTTGTAGGCAATATCCTTGGGCACCAGGCGCGACCAGATTTTTTTAAAATCGGATATCAGTCCTGCTTCAAACTCAATCGTCGCCAGTGCGGCCGTCGTACCGGGAAGGAAAAGGGTAACAATCCCATCGGTAATATATTCTTCCGTAGCCTGCTTATGGACCTGCGGGGTGATATTGATAACCGAGACATAAGCCTCGTCGGCGGACGCATTGGTATCTACGTTTATTTTCCGGGTGTTGATAATCATATTTCCCTCCGGATAAATATAAGTGGCATATAGCTGATACCTAAGGCTTTTTCTCGGCAGGCGGTATCGGCGGAGGCGGTCCCTGCTTGGTCTGGAGAGGCTTGCAGATAATCTCGGTAATATGCAAGTCGGGGAGTCGTGTGGAGGGGGCCGCTATAGCCACAACAGCCGTATCCGCCCCACGTCCGGTACCCGCCACGACAACCACCTCCTCGCCGGGAGACACGCACCCGCCGTCCGTAGCCATGAAAATAAGCTCGATACAGACCTTCATCCCCTGGCAAAAGGTACGCAGGAGATTGGCCATGGTTCTGGGTGTATCCATGCCGTATAAATGCTCGGTATGGAACAGCATAGTGCCGAAATGAACAGTATGCCCCTGTTCAGTAAGCTCCGCGACCATCTCCGCCGGAAAAAGCTGGCCGGCCATGAACCCATACTGGTGAGGCACCACCACGATTTTTATGCCGCTGCCAGCCCAGAGTCCGGCGGCCAGACGCGCCGTCTCTCCCCTGGTTGAGGCAAGAATTATCTGTTTAATTCCGCGGGCTTTCGCCCTTTCCACGGCCAGTCGTAGAGCGGACTCCGTATTTTCGATACCCGGCTCTTCGAAATAGACGATTTTCTCTTCCAAGTCCAGCCTCCTTTAGCATGTTATTCAACCTGAAATAGATTACACCTATTTTACCAGAATCCAGCGGCATCAAGCACATCATTCGTTGATTTTTAACGGAGGATGATAGAGAATACAGGCATAAAGCATAATCGGGGGATAACCATGAGAAGAGAAATTCGCCTGCCAGGTAATGTGTAATTACTTCAGGAAACTGAGTCTGCCCGCCGAATTCATCGAAGGCGAGCCAATCCTGGAAGATTTATAACGGTTGCAGCCCGGATAATCGGATAAATCAGGAGGTAAAATTTTGATTAAGTCGATAGTCGTGGCACATAGAAAGGCGGGACTCACCAGAGAGGAGTTCAGTAAATACTGGAAAAATGAACACGGGCCTCTGGCAGCCAGACTCATTCCCGGAGTGAGAAGGTACGTGCAGAACCACCTGATTGAAATACCGGGCATGGAATACGAGGGCGACGGTATCGTGGAGATGTGGTACGACAACGCTGAATCATGGCAGGAATCAATGAAAACCATTCAATCTAATAAAGAGCTTGCCGAAGACGGTGCCAGGTTCTGTGATTTACGTAACGCCCGGGTGTGGATAGTGGAAGAGCACGTTGTCATCCAGTGACTAGATAGAGTTCTGCAAGGCGAATTCCGTAATAAGAAACCCGATGAGAGCAGCGAAGGCGATGGGCGGTAAAGCGGGGACGGGCTTATCCTTGAGCCAGAGCAACTGAACCAGGAAAGCCCCCATAAGCCCCACCAGGGCAAACGCCCCCACGATTACAGCTCCGGGTAAACCCGACTTAAAGAAAACGGAAACAGCCAGCATCAGGGGAAACCCGATATCGCCGCCGCCCAGTATGGAATATTCACGTTCGGCGGACTCCTTCTCCTTTAAATCCCCTACCCGCACACTACGCAGCCCCATTTTCCAGTCGTTAATATGCTTCGGGAAAATAAAGGCGGGCAGAGTATCGAACTCGGACATTCTATCGGCCATCCATACCATAAAACCAAAACGCACGGCTACGACGTCATAGACGGCGATAATCAGCGTGAAAATCATGAATGTCCACGGAGAGAAAAGGAACCCGAAAACCGAGCCGGCCCCGGCCAGAGCCATGAGCAGCAGAAGGTCGTGCAGCCAGACCCTGGCCCAGAAAAGCCAGGCAACCGCGGCAACTACCGCCAGGGAATAGGCTGCCGGGGACGGTAAAGTAAGGCCAGCGACAATAAGTACGCCCCAGCCGAACATCAGGGCAAAAAGTACCTTGAATACCTGCCGCAACAGACGCAGTGGGATGAAAAACAGCACCAGGGCCAGTATCACCACCACGCCGAAGAAGTAAGCTATCACGGGCCCGAGGGATATATCCGGCGATACAATCTGGTTCTCTTCGAAGAATACCTGCTCCTGTGCGGCCACGTAGAATGTGAGCGCCAGGGCCAGCACCATTACCAGGCCGCCCCAGAGAAAAGGATTGAGTTTAGCTTTCATTACTCCATGCAATCCGTGAATTTCCCCTAATTATAGGAAAGGGAGAAGCTGAAAGCAATTCAGGAACAGTTATAGTGGCTGATTATACCGGTAGAGGGTAGATTTGAAAAAGTGTTAGCCTGTTAAAAACGTTTACTTTCTTATCATCAGCAGTGGGGTATTGCCGGCCAGAAAGACCTTCTGGGCGACACTCCCCAGTGATAAGGGATTGTTTCTGCTCATGCCACGCGTCGACATGGCCACAAGGTCGATAGTCAGCTCGTCCGCGAGGTCGATGATTGTCTCGGCTACAATACCAGTGCGTACTTCATAAACGATTTCTACATCGACCATGTCCTGAATCTTTCTACATACGTCTTTCAAGTAAATTTCAGATTCTACTGTGGTACTACCGTTCTTAGACAACACTCGAAGAAGAGTCAGTTCCATCTGAAGTTTCACGGCAATATTGCATATATAGGGAATGACCGCTTCACTCCTGAATGAACCGTCCAGCGGTACCAGGGCTTTTTTAAGTAATCGCTTATCGCGTATATCGGCGCGAGAGTCATTAGCCCTGATGAGCATTACCGCCTGCGTACTACTGGCCCTTACCACTTTATCGGCAACACTGCCCACCGTCCAGCGACTCATCCCGGTCTGACCGTGGCTTGCCATGACAACCAAGGGAAAATCAATCTCATGAGCATATTCGATAATCTTCCCGGCAGGGTCCCCGATCCGGCGTACCGTGGTTACTTCACACAGGTTCTCGGCTTCGTTTTCAAGATATTTACCGGCATAATGGTGGGTAGCCTCTTTGATTTTCTTGATGTAATTATAGTAATCTGCCAGTTTCTCATGGTCTTCAGAGCCGATAACAGTAATAAAGACTATTTCAGAAAACATCTTCGCCGCCAGTTCCTCTGAGTAAGGCAGCGCAGCCTCAGCAAGCTTCGAGCAATCCAGAGGCACGATTATTTTATCAAACACCTGACCCCCCCACCACGCTATTCCGCAGGTCATGCCGGATGCTCCTCACATCGCGGCCTTAACGGGTATACTTCAACCCATTCAATTTTATAATAGGCTACCCGGTAAATAGTAGCATGCAAACCGCTAATTTTTCTGCGTATTTACCCTCATAGTCCGCTTTATGTAATTTCAGATAAATAGTATTTTACCAAGGAGAGAAGTGCAACAGCTTCATGATATAATAGTTACAGGCTTTAATTTATTTCAGTTATAATATTCTTACCAGATATTTCCCCCCGAAAGTATTACGTGAAAGCACCAGAACCCGGTAAAACCGGCAGTATTGTATCAAGATTTCGAACCTTAAGTTCGTTACGCAATCCCGTGTACCGCTTTTATCTGTGCGGCTCCCTGGCGCAGTTCGCCTCGCTGAGCATGCAGATAATAACCGGTCCGCTGCTGATGTACCGCATCACCGGTTCATCCGCCCTGCTGGGAACGATGGCACTCTTCAGTGCCTTTCCGATGATAGTTGTATCCATGTTCGGAGGCGCTGTTGCCGACCGTATACCGAAAAAGCGGATAGTTGTAGCGTGCTTATTGGGCTCGGCGGCACTATCGATAGCCATTGCCCTGGCGCTATCTGCCGGTTATATCAGCCGTGAAAATCCCAACTCCTGGATGATTCTCATCGCGGCCTCAATGTTAATGGGCGGCTTGATGGGCCTGATGATGCCCGCACTCCAGGCGATGGTAGCGGAAATCGTCCTGAGAGAGCAATTGATGAATGCCGTCGCCCTTAACACGATGGGTATGAACATCCTGAACCTGATAGCCCCCGGACTGGCCGGCTTCATGATTGACGCTTTTGATTTTCAAGCCGTGTATTTCACCATGGCCGGTCTGCAGGTCTGTTCGGCATTCCTTATTTCATTTTTACCTGATACCGGCCGGATAACGACCGGGAGCGGAAACATCCTGGGAGAAATCCGACAAGGCTTACAGTATATCCGGAAGGATAAAATGATACTGTATGTCCTGGGTTTTTCCCTGATGGTCACCGTACTGGCCATGCCCTATCAGCAGCTATTGCCTATCTACGTGGATGATATTCTGAAAGTAGGCGCCACGGGGATGGGAGTTCTTATGAGCGTTTCCGGGGCGGGGGCACTGGTCGGCTCTATCATTTTAGCTTCCTTACCCAATAAAAAACGCGGCCTCATGCTGATGGCAAGCGGCCTCGTATCCGGCTTAGCTCTGGTTGTTTTTTCTTTCTCCTCCACGTGGAGTCTCTCGCTATCGCTTATCGTGTTCGTGGGACTAAGTCAAACATTCCGTATGACGATTGGGAGCGCTTTATTGCAGGCTTACGCGGAACCCGAATACCGGGGTCGGGTGATGAGCATATTCAGCATGCAATGGGGGTTCATGAGCTTATGCACTTTCCTGGCGGGGGTAATCGCCGAGGTTGTGCCGGTACAGTGGTCACTCGGGGGCCTTGCTATAATTCTTATCGTGCTCTCCAGCCTGGCTTTGATATTCGTACCCAGTATCAGAAGGTTAGATTGAGAATAGATAACGGCCAAGAGCCAGTTAACAGCGGGTAATCCCCCGGAGAATAAGTAAATTATTACTCCTGTGGCACATCGCCTAATCTCTTTTTAGCGATCAGTTTGTAATTCTGACTATTTTCTTTGTTTCACTACCCCGTACTATAAGCATAAATACCTAATATATATAAGCATTTCCAACTATTTCCGGATAGCGGCGACTAGGTATAAAGCACAGGTTGGAGGCCATCGGTTTAGGTATTCCCATACATTGGAAACGGGTACAAACGCGGAAGCCAGAATAATCAACCTGGTGGTAGTCTGAATATGGAGGTGAGAGGGAGAGTGATAATAAAAGGAAGGCTCTTCGGCTTAGCTCCATAATCTTCCTCTTACCTCCGGCCATTCTCAGCTTGAAAGTAGTTATAAGCGATGCAGTGGGAATTTATAGTAACGCTGGTGTTAGCTATCCCAATCATCATTTTCCCGGCGGCATTAGTCTGGTACCTCAACATTAGCGGCATCTATGCCGTCATCAAGGAAGCAGGAACGAGGCGAGTTATCCGAAGAAGAACAGGAGAACTGGTTGAAGAACCGGCGGTTCGCAGGGTTACTTAGAAGGGGAGTAATATTACTCCCCTTTTTTCTTTTTGAAAAGGTTGTGTTACTCGGTACCGAGCCCGAACCTGATTATGAGTACTCCGGCCAGTTATAAGGGGAGGTTTTATGGAAATAAAGACAAGGCCTAAGACCTTCATAGATGAGATTTGTGCCATCCCCGGCGGTGAGGGAATCAGGCTCTGCATCCAGTGCGGTACCTGCACCGCATCATGCCCTAATGCCGATAAAATGGAGTATACACCATCACAGCTAATAGCCATGGCCCGGGCAGGTATGCGCCAGGAAGTCCTATCCAGCAATTCCATGTGGTACTGCCTATCCTGCTATCTATGTACGGTACGCTGTCCAAGAGGGATAAAGCAGACCGGCCTGATGCATGCCTTTGAGTGCCTGGCAGAACGCGCCGGTTTGAGCTATGCTGGAAGTTTCACGCCCACCATGTATCGAAGCTTCAACCACTTCGCCTGTGCTCTGGGAAGTCTACCAGAATTCGGGTTTATGGCCTGGTACTATATGTTGAGCAATCCGCTGCGCGCCTGGAGGATGATTCCGGTGGCATGGAATCTGTTCCGGCGAGGTCGCCTTTCCATCAGGGCCAGAAGACTTACCCCGGAAGGGACCAATCAGCTGAGGGCTATCCTCGATAAAGCCGAATCCATAGGAGGTGTAAGTTGAAACATTATACCTATTTCCCCGGCTGTTCCGCTTCTGAGGGTGGAGCCAAGGCATATAACTGGTCGGCCCGGGCAGTATGCAAGGCCCTGGATGTCGACCTCGCTGAACTGGAAGACTGGAACTGCTGCGGTTCAACCCCTTCCAGTTCGGTCGACGAACTTGGCGCCCATTGCATGGCGGCGCGTGACCTTGCCCTGGCGGAAAAGAAGGGGCTGGACATGGTAACGCCATGCAGCGCCTGCTATGTCATCTTTAATCGTACCAACACCTATTTCAACGGTTATCCCCAATTTAGAGCCAAAGTGAACGAGGCTCTGGCCGCGGGTGGCTTGGAATACCGCGGCACGCTAAAGGTCAGGCACCTTCTGGATGTTTTAACCACCGATGTCGGCTATGATGCCATCGCATCCAGGGTGAAAAAACCCCTGAGCGAGCTTAAGGTAGCCCCCTACTACGGTTGCCAGATAGTCCGGCCGGGCTTTGGCTTTGACCACCCGGAATCCCCTCAGTCCCTGGATAAACTGATAGCCAGTCTCGGGTCAGAGTCGGTTCCCTTCCCCCTTAAGGCTCGCTGTTGTGGGGGGTCACTGATTATTTCCGAAGAAGACCTGGCACTTGGTCTGATTCGCAAGATTTTCGACTCTGCCTCAAGCAACGGGGCAGAATGTCTGGTTACGGTCTGCCCGTTGTGCCAGACGAATCTGGATGCTTATCAAAGTCGTGTTAACAAGAAATTTAAGACCGATTATCAACTCCCTGTCTTGTTCTTCACCCAGCTGATAGGTATAGCTTTCGGATTAAGTGAAGAAGACCTCGGTTTGAAAACCGGTATCGTACCGGCCGAGAGGGTTTTGGCAAAATACGTCTAAGGAGAAAAAAATGGAGCCGAGAATTGGTGTTTATGTTTGCCACTGCGGGGCCAACATTGCCGCTGCCGTTGATGTGGTCCAGGTTACCGAATACGCCAGCGGCCTTCCATCCGTAGCTGTGGCACGCGATTACAAATTCATGTGCTCGGACCCGGGCCAGGACTTAATCAAGAACGACATTAAAGAAATGGGGCTGAACCGGGTGGTGGTGGCCTCATGTTCGCCCCGTTTACACGAGCCCACCTTCCGGCGGACCCTGGTCAGCGCCGGCCTGAACCCCTATCTCTTCGAGATGGCCAACATCCGCGAGCAGTGCGCCTGGGTACATGCGGATAAGGAGAAGGCCACAGAGAAGGCCAAGGCACTGGTTAACGCGGCGGTCAGGCGCGTCTTCCTCCACGAGCCGCTGGAAACCAAGGAGGTTGAAGTTAACCCGTGCACACTGGTCGTGGGAGCCGGCATTGCCGGCATACAGGCAGCCCTGGAGATAGCCGATTCAGGTCGCAAGGTCTATCTGGTGGAGCGGGAGCCATCCATCGGCGGCAACATGGCCCGGCTGGATAAGACCTTTCCCACCTTAGATTGTTCCGCCTGAATACTTACCCCGAAGATGGCCTCGGTGAGGTCACACGAAAACATCGAGCTGATGACATACAGTGAGGTGTCGAATGTCTCCGGTTTCGTAGGCAATTTCAAGGTACAAATCAGACAGAAACCGCGCTACGTGGATATCAGCAAGTGTACCGGATGCGGCACCTGCCAGGACAAGTGCCCCATGAAAGTGGATAACGAGTTCGATTGCGGCCTCGGCAAGAGAAAGGCAATCTACACGCCGTTTCCCCAGGCGGTACCCAATGTACCGGTTATCGACGCGGAGCATTGCACCTATTTCCTTAAAGGCAAGTGCGGTGCCTGCCAGAAGTTCTGTGAAGCAGACGCGATAGATTTCGAACAGAAAGAAAAAACGGTCGAGGTGGACGTGGGCAATATCATCGTCACCACCGGTTTTGATTCCTTCGACCCGTCCGTGATGATGCAACTCGGCTACGGGCAATATGACAACATCTTCACCGGTATCCAGTTCGAGCGAATGAGCAATGCCTCCGGGCCGACTGACGGTAAAATAATGCTCAAAGACGGCTCGTCGCCACAGAGCGTCGCCATCCTGCACTGCATCGGCAGCCGCGATATCAATTATCACCGTTACTGCTCGCGGGTCTGCTGTATGTACTCGCTGAAATTCGCCCACCTGCTGGGAGAGAAAGTGCCTGAGGCAACCGTATATCAGCTATATATTGACATGCGCTGCGCCGGTTCGGGCTATGAAGAATTCTACGAGCGGCTCCAGGAAGAGGGCGTTAACTTTGTTCGGGGAAAGGCGGGCGAGATTACCAATATCGCCGAAAGCTCCGAAGAAGAAGGCAAGCTGGTGGTCATCTGTGAGGACACGTTAGTCCGCCGCAAGCTGCGTCTGCCGGTGGACATGGTTGTCCTGAGCTGCGCCCTGGAACCCCGTGCCGATGCCGAAGATGTCGCCAGGCTCTTCTCGCTGAGCCGCAAGGCGGACGGGTTCTTCCTGGAGAAGCATCCCAAGCTCGACCCCGTCGCCACGACCACGGACGGCGTTTTCGTCGCCGGCTGCTGCCAGAGTCCTAAAGATATTCCTGATACCGTCGCCCAAGCATCGGCGGCCGCCGCCAGAGTGCTGGCCATGATAAGCAAGGGCAGCGTTGTCATCGAGTCCGCTATCGCCGTTGTGGATGAAGAGCATTGCGCCGGATGCAAGATATGCATTGACCTCTGCTCTTACAAGGCCATCACCTTTGACGAGGAGAAGAAGGTCGCCAGCATCAATGAGGCGCTCTGCAAAGGCTGCGGCACCTGTGTGGCCGCCTGTCCCAGCGGCGCCATTACGGGCAGGCACTTTACCACCGAGCAGATCATTTCTGAGATTGAGGGGGTATTAGCATGAGCTTTGAACCAAAGATTGTGGGCATTTTATGCAACTGGTGCGCCTATGCCGGCGCCGACCTGGCCGGTACGTCGCGCAAGAAATACGCGCCTAACGTCAGGGTGGTGCGGGTCATGTGCTCCGGCAGGGTTGACCCCACTTTCGTCCTTAAAGCCTTTGAAAAAGGGGCCGACGGAGTCCTCGTCTGCGGCTGACATCCCGGTGAATGTCATTACCTGGAAGGTAATATGAAGGCAGCCCGCCGCATACCCCTGCTGAAAAAAATGCTCTCGCAACTGGGGATTGAAGACGAGCGGGTGCGCCTGGACTGGGTCTCGGCATCGGAGGGAGACCGCTTTGCCACCATTGTTAACGAGATGACCGAACGGATAAAGCAACTGGGGCCTTTCAATCGAAACGGAGGTGGTGAGAATGGCTAAACCGAAACTGGCCTTGTACTGGGCGGCAAGCTGCGGCGGCTGTGACGTGGCGGTTCTGGACACCAATGAAAAGATACTGGATATTGCCAACCTGGCCGACATAGTCTTCTGGCCAATCGCTATTGACTTTAAATACCATCACGTTAAGGCTATGGAAGATAATAGCATCGATTTATGCCTTTTCAACGGGGCTGTCAGAAGCAGCGAGCAGGAAGAGATTGCCAGATTGCTTCGTGATAAGTCCAAGGTGATGGTAGCCTTCGGTGCCTGTGCCTGCTTCGGCGGTATACCGGCGCTGGCCAATTTTACGAATCGTGACGAGATATTCCGGCGGGCATATATAGAAGCACCGTCAAACGATAATGAGAACGGCACGTTGCCACTCACCCGGACCGAGGTTACCGAAGGCGAACTGGAACTGCCGGAGCTATTCGACACGGTTCTGACGCTGGAGCAGGTGGTTAAGGTCGAATACTTTGTCCCCGGCTGTCCGCCGCCGGTCGACCTTATCCTGAAACTGTTGGACCTCTACGCTACGGGAAAGCTGCCCCCGCCGGGGGCGGTCATCGCTTCGGATAAGACGCTTTGTGATGAGTGTACACGAAAAAAAGAGGAAAAGAAGATAACCAGGCTTTACCGACCCCACGAAATTATCCCCGACCCCGAGAAATGCCTGCTGGAGCAGGGCATCATCTGCTGCGGACCGGTGACACGTGGCGGCTGCGGCCTCAGGTGTATTGAAGCCAATATGCCCTGCCGGGGTTGCTTCGGCCCGCCGCCCGGGGTGGTTGACCAGGGCGCCAAGCTGGTAAGTGCCATTGCCTCCATTTATCAGGCAAATAGCGAGGACGAGATTAAAAAGATGGTGGCGGAAGTGGTTGACCCGGCGGGTACTTTCTATAGATTCGGGCTGGCCGACTCAATGTTAAAGAGGAAACGCCTCCAGAAGAGCTAAGGAAGTGTAAGATGAGAAAGATAAGTATCGACCCCATAACCAGACTTGAAGGACACGGTAAGATAGAAATTTTCCTCAATGATGACGGTGAGGTTGAAAATGCCTATCTACAGATACCCGAGCTTCGTGGTTTTGAGAAGTTCTGCGAGGGCAGGCCGGTTGAGGAAATGCCCCGGATAACGCCGCGTATCTGCGGGGTCTGCCCCGGAGCCCACCATATGGCATCCACCAAGGCAACCGATGCCGTCTACCACGTCGACCCGCCACCGGCAGCCAAGAAATTGAGGGAGCTGTTCTACTGTGCCCACATGATTCACTCTCATGTTGCTCATTTTTACGCTCTGGCGGCGCCCGACTTTGTCCTGGGACCTGCCAGTGACCCCGCAGAAAGAAATATCCTGGGACTGGTCAATAAGGTAGGACTGGAAATCGGGGCTGACGTGATAAAGCACCGGGCTTACGCTCAGGGTATCCAGGCTGTCATCGGGGGTAAGGCGACTCACCCCGTTTGCGGTCTACCCGGAGGCATGAGCAAAGCGATTACCGAAGAGGAACGGAAAGACTTCGAGGAAAAAGCCAGGTCGCTGGTAGAATTCGGCAAATTCAGCCTTAAGCTGTTTGACGACCTGGTACTGGCCAACAAGGAATATGTGGAATTAATCAAGGGCGATATCTACCACATGGAGAGCTACTACATGGGTATGGTCGATGCCAATAATAAAGTGAACTTCTATGAAGGCGACCTCCGCGTGGTCGACCCTGCCGGGAAAGAGGTTGCCAAGTTCAAACCAGACGAATATCTGGACTATATTGCGGAACGTACCGAGCCCTGGTCTTACCTTAAGTTCCCCTACCTGAAGAAAGTGGGCTGGCAGGGGTTAGTCGATGGCGAAAAGAGCGGGGTTTTTCGTGTGAACTCTCTGGCCCGACTCAATGTGTCCGACGGCATGGTTACTCCGTTTGCTCAAGCCGAGTATGAAAGAATGTATGATACTCTCGGCGGTAAGCCGGTACACGCCACGCTGGCATTCCACTGGGCAAGGGTTATAGAAATACTATACGCCGCCGAGCGCCTGCTTGAGCTTTGTCAGGACCAGGAAATAACCAGCCCTGACGTCAGAGTGATTCCAACCGCGACCCCCGATGAGGGCATCGGCGTGGTCGAGGCGCCGCGCGGCGTTCTGATTCACCACTATCAAACCGATGACAATGGCATCATCGAGAAGGTGAACCTGATTGTAGCCACCGTGATGAATAACCCGGCAATGAATATGTCGGTCAAGAAGGCGGCCCAGGGATTAATCAAGAAGGGGCAGGAGGTGTCCGAGGGGCTTTTAAATATGGTCGAAATGGCCTTTCGCGCCTATGACCCGTGTATGGCCTGTGCCACGCACACCCTGCCGGGACAGATGCCGCTCGAAGTTACTATCTACGACAGCCGGGGCAGCCTGGTTAACCGGCTCAGCCGGCACCTGCCATCATAAACAGTCGGGAGAAATTATTAAGGTCGGGATTATGAAGACGCTGGTTCTTGGGCTCGGTAATACAATCTTAACCGACGATGGTGTCGGTTGCCACGTAGCCCAGGCTCTGAAAGACAGACTTCAGGAGCCGGAGGTAGATGTGCTCGAGGCCAGTGTTGGCGGGCTGGATTTCCTGGACCTGTTGTCCGGCTATGATAAGGTTATTATTATCGATGCTATCCAGACCGGTAAAGGCACGCCGGGCGAAATATGCCGGCTTGAGCCGGAGATACTGGCTTCTATGCGGCATGCCGGCACCCCCCATGATGTGAACCTGGGCACGGCTCTCGAGCTTGGCAAAGAGCTAAAATTACCTCTTCCTCAGCAAATGAGTATCTTCGCTATCGAGGTTGAAGACGTTACTTCCTTCGGAGAAGAGTGTACCCCTGAAGTAACGGAGGCGATTCCCGTTTGTGTTGAAATGGTTATCCAGGAGATAAAGTGTGTCCACAATATGCTAAAATAGACGAGACAGATTCAGCCGGTAGAGAAGGCAGAAGTGAAGCTGGGCATAATCTCCGATACTCATGCCAAAACAATCGACGAAATCCCGGTGGCAATCAGAAAGGCCCTGGCTGACGTTGATATCATCGTTCACGCCGGGGATTTCACACAAAAAGCCGTGCTTGATGGTTTACGAGCCACCGGACAGGTGAAAGCTGTCTTTGGCAATATGGACTCGACGGAACTCAAGAGTAGTCTGCCTGAAAGTGATGTCTTCGAAGTCGGTGGTAGGAAAATCGGTCTCACACATGGCTCGGGTGCCCCCTGGGGAATCGCGGAAAGGGTGAGGCAGCGGTTCAGCGGCGTAGATATTATCATCTTCGGGCATTCTCATGAGCCCTGCAACCGCTATATTCAGGGAATCCTGCTGGTCAACCCCGGCCGGGCTAAAAACTCGTTTGGTTTGCTAACCATTGACGACGGGACAAGGGTGGAGATACTCAGGACCTGAGACTGAGCCCAACCGGAGTCCACTCGTTAACCGGTTTTCAGTTAATTCTCGATCGTGCTTAATTACATGGTTACTCAACTCGCCATACGAAAGCTCACATTTAACTTGGCAAAATGCCGGTAAGTAAGTTAAGATTGGGTAAAGGGATTCTTCCTTTAGCAGGCCAATTTTCATCGGCAAATCAGGTTAATCTCATCACAATCTCCAGTAAGAGGAGGTCTTTATATGAAAAGAACCGGAGTATTCTATCATGATGTTTGCGGAAAAGAAGCCTATAGCAGTCTGGCTATGGGTGTTGAAGAAGGATTTCAAAGCATACAAAAAGAAGGAATTTTTTCTCAACCAAACGTGACCTGGTATGAATCGGAGCCGGCTACGGTGGAACAAATCGCCAGACTCCACAGTCAGGAGTGGATAGAACAGGTAAAACAAACTCAGTGGTGGAGAGTCTCGCTCTATTCGGTCGGCGGCATGATAGGGGCAACAGAGAAAGTATTAGAAGGAGAAATAGATAATGCCCTGGTAATCGCCGGGGTAGGCGGTCACCACGCACATCGTGATAGTGCCTGGGGCGGCTGCTATTTTAATGTCATTGGTCTTGGCATTCCGCATGCCAGGGCTAAATCTCTGGGGAAGAGGTTTGCTATAGTAGATACCGATACCCATCATGCCGATGGTGTCAGAGACCTCTATAAAGACGATGAGGATATGCTGCATATATGTTTCTGCGATACCTTCTCCTGGGCTTATAACTCGGATGACAGGATGGAAAGTAAAACAAAATTTTGTTTTCCCCACGGGGCTTCCGATGAAGAGGAAATCAGGAATGTTGAAAGAGAGGTCCCGGGAAGAATCAAGGAATTCAAACCGGAATTAATTTTCTGGCTCTGCGGCATGGATACTCACCAGGATAGCTACGGCACCGCAGCCTTAACCGAGAAAGCTTATCCCAGATTAGCAAAAATTATTAAAAAAACCGCCGATGATTACTGCGGCGGTAAATTAATCGTTAAAACGTGTTGTAATACCCGTCCTCACGCAACCAGGTACATTATACCCAGAATTGTAGACTGCCTGGCCGAACTCGGGAAGTACCCGGGGGAATAAACACAGCCGGTAAATTTATGTCGAAAGAGACTAATACAATAAAGAGAGAGGTGGGATACCCATGGAATCGACTTACGATAACATTGTGAAGTGGTTTGACGAATACTATGACGCCTTCAATGAAAACGCTGGGCCCCTCAAAACTGTACCGAATATGGAGAAATATTTCGCTCCGGACCTCCAGTTCTGGCCATATAATATGCCCAATACCACGCAACCGTCCTCACGCGAGGACCTTTTAATGTCCATGGTTCATCCCGGTCTTCACGAAGAGCTAACGCCGCAGGAATACGTAATCGATTTAAATCGAATGGTCATTGTGGTGCGTTTTCAGCTGCAATTCAACGATGAGCCTTCGGGGAAAGTATGGCCAGTAAAACAGGCCAACTGCCATTATCATCTGACACAGGACGATAACAAGGAACTTAAAATAACAAAAATCGTTTACTTCACAGAGCGCAGCTCCCCTGAAGAAGCAGAATCCCAGGCTGAAATGATGGAGCTATGGCAGAAGTACCGGGAACAGGCTCTCGCCGGGCGGTAAAAGCGGCAGCGTGTAAGCACTGAACCCCTCCTTCTTCTCGTTTGATTGCGCGAGAGATAACATGAGAAATGGGAGAAGGTCAATAGCTTTGTGATATAATTTTTTAAAGGTATTATAACAAGAACAGTGACCTGTCTAAAATCTATCTTGGTAGGTTATTGCTCCTAAAACACTGGAGGCAAGCTTTGGCATCGGAAAAAGAAAAAAGTCTAGCCGGATTACCGTATTATCCGTCGGACCCGGAACTCAGAGTCGATAGGGCAAGAGCGCGTGAACTCTTTCGGAAGTATAATATTACCGAATACAAGGATTTCAAGACGTATCGGGAAATTCTGTCGCAACTTTTACCCAACTGTGAAGATGACATATTTATCGAACCACCCTTCTATTGCGACTACGGGTATAATATTCGCGCAGGTCACAACGTCTACTTTAATTCCAATTGTGTTATCCTTGATGTTTGTCCGATTAACATTGGCTCGAATGTACTGTTTGGCCCGGGTGTGCACGTTTATTCTGCCACACATCCTTCTGACGCACTCCAACGACGTGAAGGCTGGGAATCTGGGAAGCCAGTCTCGATAGGAGATGACTGCTGGATAGGTGGTAATGCCACAATAGTGCCCGGTGTGTCTATCGGGAATCGATGCATCATTGGAGCTGGAGCCGTGGTTACAAAGAATGTCCCGGATGATATGACGGTAGCAGGTAATCCTGCAAAAAAACAGGCGAAAAAATGAAATGGTGGCAGCGGGTGGATTCGAACCGCCGACCAAGGGCTTATTAGTGCCACTGACTCCTGAAGCGATAATCCCGGTAATTCTCACTTAAGAAGTAGTATCCTTGTTGGTGGCATGTCATTTGCGTTTACGCAGCTATCGCTCTCTGTATCAACCATTCGGTGTGGTCAAATTAGTAATAAGCTACTAAAATGTATATCTTGATGACAAGCAGCGAGAGGTTTATAATTAGCTGTGCCAAATAACTTTTTTAGTTAGAAACATAGCTAAATTTATGGAGGTAAGTAAAATGTATGAGAAAAAGGTGCTTGGATTGGAGGAATCGCTGAAAACTGTAGAAGCTATGGTTGCCGAGAACAAAAGACAGAGCGGCTTGCCAATAGCGATTGCCATTGTGGATGAACACGGCGATATTATCTGCTATGCCAAGATGGACTCGGTTCCCAAGGCCCCCGGTGAGGTCCAGGGCTATCTGGACAGCGGCGGTTACATGGCTATCAAGAAAGCTTACACGGCGGCGCACTTCAGGGGAGACGCTAAAAAGCTGTCCGAAATTATGACCAAGATGAATCGTAATATCGCTGTTGACTTTGACGCCCGGTACGTAGCCCTGTCGCAGGGAGGGGCAACAGCCATTGTGAAGCCCGGTGAGAAAACCGTATATGGCGCTATCGGGGTCGGCGGTCGTGTCCCGGGGGAGGGGGATGAGGAGATGGCGCAGTACGGCTTAAAGGTGATGCAGGATATCCTGTGGCCGTCTAAGTAGAAAATCATACCCGGATAAGTCCCGGGTATATCCGCAAGCATTACCGGTCAAGGTTTATCCCGTCAGTCCGGGGGGCATTGATGCCCGGATGCTCTCCAGTTGTCGGGAGGAATTTTCTCTCGCTAAGGAACTGAACCACGGTTGCAGCTATCTTACCCCGGTCACCTTCGAGCACATCGCCCTGCTTCTGGGTAACGCCACCGGAGATGACAAGGCGTAACCGCTCCTCCGCAGAGAGGTTGGAGTCCGGCGTAAACACCTTTTTAGGCCTTGGCCTGGGTAGCGAGAGAGCCACGGTCCCGGTTCTGGACCCCTCGGAGCCCACCTCCCCATAAGAGAGCCCGAGTGTCTCCCGGTTACACTCCGCGATATCTTTTCTAAGCCCGGCCATCAGCGACGGTAGGCTGGCATATCGCGGCTCGCTAAGGTCAAGCTCTACCGTGAGCAATGCCGGGAGAAAGACCTCTATCCGGGCCCTATTACCTTTCTCAAGCTTACTTTCTATATCGGCTTTCTTAGCATCGGGAGAAATATCAATTTTTACAACCCTTGAAGCTAACGGGATGTCGAGCCTTTCCGCGATGACACTGCCGACCTGCCCTGCCTCGGTATCGATGGCCTTTTGCCCGCAGAGTATAAGGTCGTATTGACCGGAGCCGATGGCTTTGGCCAGTATGACCCCGGTAGCGTAGCTATCGGAATTTTCGAAACTCTTATCCCAGAGAAGCATTATCTCATCGGCGCCCATAGCCAGGCAGCGGCGCAGCAGTCTTTTAGTCGAGGGAGGGGCCACAGATATCAGAGTAATCCGGCTGGTTCCATCCCTCTCCTTTATCCGCACGGCTTCCTCCAGGGCGACCATGTCGTAAGGGTTAATTATATAGACCAGGTCGTCGCTGTTAATAAGGCCGGTATTCGGGTCAAGCGTAACGATACTGACATCAGGCACCGGCTTGACACATACCGCTATATTCACTAAATGTCCTCCCGCTCCATACTTCCGGTATTAGCCGTAGCGCAAACAAACACCGAAGCCGCCCCGTGGATAAGCCCATTCGATAGCGCCAGCAGTGCAGGCGATACGGCAGGCGCCGCACTCCACACAGCCCTGCCATGAAAAGACCAGCTTGTCTTCCGCCAGCGTATAATTTTGTACCGGGCAGATATAAAGACAGGCTTTACCCGTACAGGTCTCGCATATATTCGTATTTACCCTGATATGCGGCTCGGCGTCAACATTGAATCTTATGGTGGATAATTTATCTTCTATGGCCATATCAAGGCCCGTCCTGCCTGTATAATATCTTTAGCTAATCGCCAGAGCGAGAGTTTCCCCTTCATCTCCTCCCTGACCAGGCTTAATATCTTCTTTTTCGGGTGACCGTTAACCCGGAATATCCTCCTTGATATCCCGCACAACAGCGATGGATACAGCCCGTATATGCGGGGATTGTCCTGGAAGCCAGGGGCATGGCGGAAGGTTTTCAGGTCCTTGAGCACAAAACTTCCCTCAAGCAAGCTCTTATAACCGGACAATCCTTTCCTGGAGAAATCCCCTTTGTGGCCGGCCTTTATAACAGCCTGAGCGGCGGCATAACCGGAGGCAATAGCGAAATTCATTCCCTGAAGGGTAAGCCCCGTTGATACCAGGAAGCCGGCGGCGTCACCCGCTACCAGCAGGCCGTTGCCGCAGAGCTCGGGTATCATGTTCATCCCCGCCTCGGGAATCAGGTGCCCTGAATACTCCTTCAGGATGGCATCTTTTATAGCCGGCTTGACGCAGGGATTACTCTTGAAATCATCCAGAAGCTCGGCGATAGAGGTTTGCTTTTCCTGCAACGAGCTTAGCCTGACAACCATGCCGAGGGACAGGCTGGATTTATTGGTATACAGGAAGGCGCCCCCCGTCAGGCCTCCGGTGCAATCCCCTACGAAGCTCTGGGCCAGCCCTTCGCCTTCGGAAAGACCGAACCTCGACTCTATGGTTTCTGCGGGAAGAGCCAGTATTTCCTTGGCGGCAACGGCGAAGGACGAGCCGGTAAATTCTTTCCTGAGTCCGGCCTTTTTTGCCAGGAGGGAGTTGGCGCCGTCGGCGGCGATAACGACATCGGCAAGCACCTCCCCCTCAGCTCTCCGCACCATGACACCGGCGACTTTATCCCCGTCCCAGATAAGGTCGTCGACAACCGTCTCCGGAATAAGAAAAGCCCCGGACTCTTCCGCTTTACCAGCGTACCAGGGGTCGAATTTTGCTCTGAGTAAGGTAACACCATTATAGGGCGGAGAGCCGAATTCATTGTCTGCCGAGTTGATGGAGAAGGACGCATCGGTAGTCAGGAAAGTGAGGACATGCCTAGTTACGTACCTTTCAATCGGTGCCTGCTTCCAGAAATCAGGTAGAAGCTCATTGAGAGCCTCGGTATAGTACAACACCCCGCCGAACATATTCTTAGCTCCGGGTTGGTCGCCCCTTTCGAAAATCGCGACTTTCATCCCGGCTCGCGCCAGTACGATGGCCGCGGTGCAACCGGCCGGTCCGGCGCCGACAATGACGACATCAAACTTCTCCGGCATTACCTGCCTCACCGCTATTCTTACTGGTTTCCCCCGCTAATCCGCGCAGCTGTTCGATGACGGCGGAGATTATCTCGGTGGCGTCTCCAATGATACTCATATCTGCAACCTTGAAAAACGGGGCGTGGCGGTCTTTATTAATGGCGATGATAAACCCTGAGTCCCTCATGCCCAGGACATGGTAGACCGAACCTGATATACCACAGGCAATGTAGAGCTTCGGGGCAACGGTTGTCCCGGTCTGGCCGACGAGTTTCTTGCGGGGAAGCCACCCTTCATCTACCGCCCCCAGCGAACCCGCCACAATGCCCCCCAACTGCCCGGCTATCTCTTCAAGAAGCTGAAGATTTTCCCGGCTGGCCACTCCCTTACCCCCAGCCACGATAACATCGGCTTCGTCAAGGCTAATTTTATCGGGGTCGGCTTTGACCACCCCTTTCAAGCGTATGCGGCTCCCCCTACGACCCAGCTTTGGTGTGATTATTCTTATCTCCGCCTTCCTGGCGGTATCCTGCCGGGCGATTGTCATGATACCGGGCTTTACCGTGGCCATCTGAGGCCCTGATGCCAGGTAAAGAATCGTGCTGCTTACCATGCCCCCGTGGGTGAGTTTAGTTCCCGATAGCCGCCCCTCCTGATTGATAGCCAGGCTGATGCACTCCGAAACCAGCCCCGTGCTCAGCCGGGCTGCCATTCTGGGAGCCAAGTCCTGGCCAGTCAGGGTAGCCCCGCACAGGAATACATCCGGGTTTTCGTCCTTAATAAGCCCGCATAGAGCTTCCACATAAAGCTCAGCGCTGTACTCCAGAAGAAGAGGGCTATCTAAAAGAAATACTTCATCGGCTCCATAGCTCGCCAGTACCCTAGCCAGCTCCCGGCTGTCGTTGCCGGCCACCACTGCAACGACCCGGCCCCCGAGGTCATTGGCCAGCTGCCGGCCACAGCTTAAAGCCTCAAGGCTAGCAGCCTCTATCTGCCCTCCCTTCTGCTCTGCCAGAACCCAAACGCTCTTACTTTCAGGCATTTCTCGATGCTCTCTCATCCGGTTTTGAGCCGGTCTATAGCAACCGCCCCACGGTAGCCCCGTCCCAGACCGAGTCCTGGAGGAGACGCGGCGCGAGGCAATGGCCGATGGCATAAATTTCCTTTACTTCACCCTTCAGGGCCTGGTATAGAGCATCATCCGCTCTCCCGATTGCCGAAAATACCACCGTATCAACCCCCTCGATTCGCCTTTCGGCACCTGTCATAACATGGCTGGTGACCACGGTACTGTCTTCTATCTCCCTTACCTGCGTCAGAGGCGTGATAACGCCGCCTTTGCCATATAGCTGTTGATACATGAAAGTCATGATGGCTGCTTCCAGTTCGGAACCGGCGTAAAGGCAATGCGTGATTAGCTCCACCTTCTTCCCTTTCTCCGCGAGGAAGTTAGCCACTCCCAGTGCCTGCTCGTGCTGCTCGGCGGCTATTACCACCACGTTTTCGCCCCCATCCACTTTGTCCCGCAAAACGTCCCGCACCCATACCACGTTGTGGTTGTTGCCTCCCTTTACCATAGGTATAGTGGGCACCGAACCCGTAGCTACCACCACAGCATCGGGGTCCTTTTCCCTGACCATATCCATTGTAACTTCCGTTTCCAGTACGACTTCCACACCGAGGAGCTTCATCTGGTAAGCGTAGTACCTGGGAACCTCGGCGAAGTCTTCTCTCTTCGGTATTTTTGCGGCTATGTTGAGCTGACCCCCCAGTTCTCTTTCCTTCTCGTATAGAATAACCTGGTGTCCTCTCAGGGCGGCCACCCTGGCGACTTCGAGTCCGGCGGCTCCTCCTCCGATTACCATCACCTTTTTTCTGGTTGCCGCCGGTATTATTGTCGCCATATCCTTTTCCCTACCTGCCTCCGGGTTGATGGTGCAGGTGATGGGAGCCCGCCTCAAGAAGTTACCGGCACAGGACTGGATACAGGCGATACACTTGCGTATCTCATCGGCCCTTCCCTGCTGCGCCTTGTTAGGCCATTCGGGGTCGCAGATGAGAGCCCTAGCTAAGCCGATAAGGTCTGCCTGGTTGTCCGCCAGTATTTGCTCGGCCTGAACAGGGTCGTTGATTCTACCGTGGCATATCACCGGGAGACTGACCACTTCCTTGACCCCGGCGGCCAGATAAACGAAGCATCCCAGGGGGAAATGCATGGGAGGAATGTGCCCGGCCATACCGGCACCAATACTGAGGTAGTCCA
>Ga0315543_1000441_pt1 | contig 50452 bp, 41 predicted proteins | sample SalMarSW160210MG_2_FD_203098 | JGI IMG/M metagenome (GOLD analysis project Ga0315543, IMG submission 203098) | Salt marsh sediment microbial communities from the Plum Island Ecosystem LTER, Massachusetts, United States - Salt Marsh Sediment SW1601-210 ...
GGGCTCTTCGTCTTTTTCTTTTAGCTCTGTCACTAACACATTTGTTGTCAGCATCAAACCTGCAACGGATGCAGCCATCTCAATCGCCGTTCTGGCAACTTTTGCAGGATCTATTATGCCTGCTTTGAACATGTCGACAAACTGTCCTATATTGGCGTTGTAGCCGATATTCTTCTCCTTTTGCAGTCTCTCCAACAATTGCTCAGCGACTACGTCGCCTTGTCCGCCGGAATTATCCACAATCTGCATTGTTGGTGCTTTAAGGGCGTGCATCACTATATCAAAGCCGATTTTCTCATCGCCTCTAACTTTTACTCTAGCCTTTTCCACTTCCGGTACTGCACGCAGGAATATGGTACCTCCACCTGCTACGACGCCTTCCTCGTTGGCGGCTCTCATGGCATGAAGAGCATCTTCCAGCAGGTCTTTGCGTTCTTTCATTTCAGTTTCTGTTGCTGCACCGGCTTTGATGACGGCTACACCACTGGTCAATTTTGCCAGTCTTTCCTGCAGCTTCTCACGGTCATAGTCGCTTGTCGTTTTGTCGGCCTGATTGCTAATCTGGTCGCAGCGAGCGTTGATATCTTTCTTCTTGCCGGCTCCCTCAATTATTGTCGTTGTATCCTTGTTGGTGACGATTTTCTTGGCCTGGCCCAACTGTGAAAGCTCGACTTTCTCTAATTTAATACCCAAATCTTCCGTAATCACCTGTCCGCCGGTCAGAATCCCAATATCGTCCAGCATTGCCTTTCTTCGGTCACCAAAGCCGGGCGCTTTAACCGCACAGACTTTCAACACACCTTGCAGCCGATTGATTACCAGAGCTGCCAGTGCCTCACCTTCAACATCCTCAGCAACAATGAGCAAAGGTCGACCAACCTGAGCAATTTTTTCCAGAAGCGGAATCATCTCGCGAATGTTCGACAGCTTTTTCTCATGAAGAAGGATGTACGCGTCCTCAAGCAGAGCCTCCAATGTTTCGGCGTTGGTGATGAAGTAGGGCGATATGTACCCGCGGTCGAACTGCATGCCTTCAACAACCTCAAGCTCGCTTTCCATTGCTTTGCCTTCTTCGACCTCGATAACGCCTTCCTTGCCGACCTTATCGAATGCGTCTGCCAGGATTTTGCCGATCTGGGGATTATTATTGGCGCTGATTGCAGCCACTTTGGCAATATCATCATGGCCTTTCACAGGAACGCTAACTGATTCGATAAATTTGGTCACAATTTCAGCGGCTTTATTAATTCCTCGCTGAATTGCCATTGGGTTTGCACCGGCTGTCACGTGCTTGAGGCCCTCCAGGTAGATTGCTTCTGCCAGCACGGTTGAAGTTGTGGTTCCATCACCGACAACATCAGAGGTTTTACTGGCCACTTCGTTGACCATCTTTGCACCCATGTTCTTGAAAGGTTCCGGTAGCTCAATCTCTTTACTGACAGAGACTCCGTCTTTTGTTACTTTTGGAGAGCCCCAACTCTTTTGAAGGATGACATTCTTTCCCGTAGGCCCCAATGTCACTTTCACGGCATCAGCTAATGCCCTAATACCATCTTTGAGTCCCGTTCGTGCCGTATCATCAAACATTAATTGCTTAGCCATGTTTATTCCCTTATACTGTCTATTACGCTTCAGTTAGTAATCTGTGAACAATGAACTACGAACACCAATCACCAATCACTTATTTCTCAACAACTCCAAGCAAATCGCTTTCATGGACAATCACGCATTTTTCCCCATCGATTTCGACCTCGTTGCCCATGTATTTGCCATAGACGACTTCATCGTTCTTTTTCACCGACATTTCGCTGCGCTTGCCGGTGTCAAGAACCTTGCCGGGGCCGACCGCTATCACCTTACCTATCTGTGGTTTTTCCTTAGCAGTTTCGGGTAGATAAATACCGCCGGCTGTTTTCTCCTTAGCTTCCAACTGCTTTATTACAACTCTGTCATCCAAAGGTCTCAGCTTCATATCTCACTCCTTAAGTGCTCTCCTGACATAATACTTCTCAATTTTCTTCGACGTTTAACACAACTACACTGTTGATCGGATCTGGGCCATCCTGTGGAAGCGAGATAACCACCTCACTGTCACTAACTTGCTTAATCGTTAGTTTCCTGCGTTCCTTATCCGCAAGCAGATATGCCTTCTTAACACTGTACTTAATGTTCGGCACCGTCAGCTTGCCGTCACCGGGCCAATCAAAGACGTGTAGGTATAACTTGCTAGGCTTTGCGGTGCATCGGCCCCAGGAAAGTTCGCCGAGCGGATTGGCAGTTGTACCATAGATACTCTCGCCGTTGACCTTCATCCACTCACCAATCGCTGCAAGCCGTTCAACGCTCGCATCGGGAATAAGTCCTTCTGCAGTCGGCCCGACATTTAGCAGAAAGTTACCTCCTTTACTTGCAATATCCGCCAACTTACGCAGCAAATCTTCCGTCGATTTCCAGTTTTTGTCATAGGACTTGTATCCCCACGTATCATTCATTGTCATGCAGGTCTCCCAGTCGACACCTAACAGACCTGTCGCGGGAATCTGCTGTTCCGGAGTGCCGAAGTCACCGGCGTATTCCTCACTTTTGCTCAGTCCCTCCATACCTTTGCGGCCTTTACCTACGCGATTGTTGATGATAATATTCGGCTGTAGGCTCAGGACATAATTGTACAACTCTTTGCCTTGTGACTCCGTCCAGTCCTTTATCCATTCGCCGTCGAACCACAACACGCCTAAAGGCCCGTAGTTCTCAACAAGCTCCTTCAATTGCGGCTTCATGTAGTTCTCGACATACCGCGAGAAATTCGGGTTCGACTTGCTCGTATCGTTGTAAGTTGGATAGAAAGGTCTCTGTGCATCTGGATGATGCCAGTCCATAATAGAATGATAGAAACAAAGCTTGACGCCGTGTTTCTTGCATGCCTTGGATAACTCACCTAAGATGTCACGCTTAAAAGGCGTAGCATCCATCACATCATAATCACTTACGTTTGAATCCCACAAACAAAAGCCATCATGGTGCTTGCTTGTGATCACGATATACTTCATCCCCGCGTTTTTCGCAATTTGCACCCACTGGTCTGCATGGAACTTGACCGGATTAAACTGATTCGCATACTGCTCATATTCTGAGATCGTAATGTTGGCGCCGTTCATAATCCACCCGCCGGTAGAGGGGATTTGCTTACCCTGGTATGTGCCTGCTGGCACCGAATAGATCCCCCAGTGAATGAACATCCCGAACCTCGCTTCACGCCACCACTTCATTCGCTCATCCTTTTGCTCAGTCGTCATCTCAGCAAGCGAACGGACAGCAAAAAAAGTAATTGCCGCCGTGGCCAAAAATACATTGATCCACCAGACAAATCTCGTCTTGTGTTTTGCTTTAGCGCTCAATATTTTGTCTCCTTCATGGAACATGCACTGTAACAAATCAGCCGACCTCTTGCCTGATCTGTTGCTTGTCACGGTGCCGACATAGCTTACATCATGTCCATACCGCCGCCGTAACCGCCCATACCACCACCGTAACCACCCATGCCACCCATGCCGGGTCCTCCCGGACCGGCCGGCATCTCATCCTTTTCCTTGGGCTTTTCCGTGACAAGACAATCTGTCGTTAGTAAAAGACCTGCAATGCTCACAGCATTCTGCAGCGCAATTCGTGTCACTTTTGCCGGGTCAATCACGCCGGCCTTGAACAAATCTTCATAAGTGTCGGTGTTGGCATTGTAACCGAAACCGCCTTTGCCCTCGGACACTTTGTTTACGACGATATTCGGTGTAGCACCAGCATTGTAGGCAATATAGTAGCATGGCATCCGTAGCGCTTTGGCCAGTATTTCAGCACCGGTTGCCTCGTCACCTTGGAGCTTTAGCTCCTTGACCACATCAATACAGCGAATAAGCGCAACACCGCCGCCAGGCACAATACCCTCTTCGATTGCTGCACGAGTCGCGTGCAGTGCATCTTCGATCCGGGCTTTCCTTTCTTTCATTTCCGCTTCACTGACAGCACCCACATTTATCTGCGCAACTCCGCCGGTCAGTTTAGCCAGTCGCTCCTGCAATTTCTCACGGTCATAATCACTGGTTGTCGTTTCTATCTCATCTTTGATTTGCTTGATTCTGCCGTTGATTGCCTCTTGGCTGCTGGCTCCTTCAATTATGATTGTGTTGTCATTGTCGATGGTTACCTTCTTTGCTTGTCCAAGTTGTTTGATGCTGATGTTGTCCAGTTCGATGCCTAGATCCTTAAAGATAGCTTCTGCGCCGGTCAGTACGGCAATATCCTGCAGCATTGCCTTTCTACGGTCGCCGTAACCCGGCGCCTTGACAGCAGCGACCTGAAGAATTCCTTTGAGTTTGTTCACTACCAATGTCGCGAGTGCCTCGCTCTCGACATCTTCTGCGATGATCAGCAGTGGTCTCTTGGATTTTGCGGTCTTTTCCAGTAGCGGCACGAGCTTGGCTACGTTGCTTATCTTCTCTTCGTGTACAAGTATATAAGGCTTTTCTAATTCACAGACCATATTCTCAGGATCGGTAGCGAAATGGGGCGACAGGTAGCCACGGTCGAACTGCATACCTTCAACAAATTCGACTTTGGTTTCTAAGCTTTTACCCTCCTCAACGGTGATAACGCCGTCTTTGCCTACACGCTGAAAGGCTTCAGCCATTTTGTTCCCGATTTCAATATCATTATTTGCCGATACCGAGGCAACGTTAATAATGTCGTCAGTCTTTTTGATGTCCACCGACTTTGCCAAAGATGCAAGCTTATCTACTACGACTTTTGCTGCTTTTTGCATTCCGCGATTGAGTGCCATTGCGTCAGCACCGGCTGTGAGGTTTTTGTAGGCCTCTTTAAATAAGGCTTCGGTCAATACAGTAGCGGTAGTGGTTCCGTCGCCGGCAATTTTTGAGGTTTTGCTTGCCGCCTCTTTCACGAGTTTTGCGCCGAGGTTTTCATCCTTGTCGATAAGATCGATTTCTTCTGCAACTGTAACGCCGTCTTTGGTTACGGTTGGTGCGCCCCAGCTTTTATCGAGAATCGCGTTTCGACCTCTCGGCCCAAGTGTTGGTTTTACCGCTGCAGCCAGTTTTTCAACGCCGGCGAGCAGCCTGGCCCGTGCGTCTGCTTCGAATGCCAATTGTTTGACTGCCATAATTGCTTGCCTCCTTAAATTGTCTGGCTTGTCCAAGATTCATTTTTCGAGAGCATAATTAGATCATAAAGTGCAAACAATGTACCAACTATTATACGGACGCAACGCCAATTTGCACAGCCGGCGATAAGTGCCTTATCTGCAAAAGCTTAGCGATTACAAAATTTGACCAGCAAAGCAGCGTTACCGACTTCGCAGCAGCGAAAAGGTGCCAATTCTGGCACTCAAAGGCGGCTGCCACGCCAAGATGACAGGCAGTGTCGTGTCTCGTATTGCGTGGTGCGTGTTGCGTATATCGCATGTCGGATTTTGGCTGCCAAGTGAGGTGGACTTGGCAGAGTGGTTTTAGACATTTAGTTGTTAAGACTTTTGGGCATAATTTTTATAAGTGCATTAAATAAAAGAGTTTAAGTGCATAAGAACATAAGTGCAAAAATGAGCAGAAATGCGCAGAAATTGACAAAAATGCGCGCATTTTGAGCAAATCTTGGCAAAAATGCGCAGTTTTGTAGCACGTTTAAAATGGCGGACTTGACTTTGAAAAATAGTACGTTGGTGTGGCATCAGGTTTGCTAATGCCGCGATGTTAAATTGGGCAAGCAATAGCCTTATCGGACGTTGCATATTTGTTGTTTTTTATAAGAGATCGAATCATTGTATTATATTTGAGTTGTTGTTTTATACGAGAGGCTGTTGTTATGTGTGAGAGTTGGAATCAATGTTTTATATAAGGAGTGGTTATTTGGTTGGTATAAGAATTAGAAGATGTAACAGCTTGATGTTGATTTGTATGAGAGCTGGAATCGTTGTTTGGGATGAGGAGCTGTTGTTTTATGAGAGTTTGAAAGGTTTAATGGTTTGTTAATGGAGTTGGGGACATTTTGTGTTTGTTAGTTCGGACATATTGATCACTGGAAAGGTTAATATAGTGATGTGTAAGTCAGTTTGGCTGAAATCGTTAGTGGTGATGTATCAGGGTATAATTATTCGGGAAATAAGAAATGCGTTGGTGTGGATTTCGGATTTAGTGATGTGTGGATGAGTTGCGACTAGATTTGAGTTTTAATTTTGTGTCTGTAGAGAAATTCTGGCGCTACATGTCAATGACACTTAGTGGAATTCGGTACATAAACCTTCTTGGTCACTGAGCTAAAATGGTGATTGGGATCAACTACGTGGTAGAAACAAGTAGACTTTGTGAAAGTGAGCGCATTCACAAAGTTATTCGTTCATACCGTGTTGGAAGATTGTGTCAGGGTTGTATAGTAGTAGGGAAAACCGGTTGGATTGGAGTAGGGACTTATTGGCTTGGTGAGTGGTGATTAGTAGGCGATTGGTGTTAGAATCGGTGATGACAACGGCCACTGGATCGAAAAAGAGAGATTTGAGGGATTAAAAAGTTCATTATTTTATCTTTTTTTGGCTTTTGCATGTCGGATTTTGGTGATATAATTATAGATTAAGATCAGCAGCGAGTGATGTTTTCAGCCGTATTAAATTTGTGAGTCAATGGTATATCGTATTGAGTATATCGTATATCGTATTTCGTATTGCGTTTTGTTGAGGCTGACTTTGTCAGCATTTAATTAAGTTCTTCTATTAAAGGTTATAAGGTAAATAAAATTCTGAAATCGGTCAGTTCACAGTCCTTGGGACTCCTTTTCGGAGGATGGTATACGCCATTTGAGTTGCTAATAAAAAAGTCCGCCAAATGATCGGCGGAGAAATGTTGTATAGCTCTGCCACAGGTATTATTATGTTGTGTGTTACTTATTCGAATATGAGTTGAAATGGAATTCACGCGAGATCAAGAGATTTCATATACCGGAATGGCACGCCCGCATGTTGTCCTTCTTGGTGCAGGCGCTAGCCTATCTGCACTACCAAACGGTGATGCAAATGGAAAACTCCTTCCACTAATGGACGATTTTATCGATATCCTTGATCTGCACGATCTAATTCAAAAAACTGGTATCCCCTTCGCAGATAGGAATTTCGAGGACATCTATGCAGAGATTCACCATAACGAGAAACTAGCTGCGGTTCGGCAAGAAATAGAGATCAGGATCTATGATTATTTCGATAACCTTTATTTACCAGAGCACCCAACTATCTATGATTACCTTGTACTCGCTCTGAGGGACAAAGATGTGATAGCCACATTCAATTGGGATCCTTTTCTTGTTCAGGCAATTCGGAGAAATAGATGGATTGGTAGCCTTCCAAGTCTCTTATTCTTACATGGTAATGTAAAGATTGCCTGCTGTATCAAAGATAAGGTACTTGGTCTCAAAGGAAACAGTTGTAGCAGATGTAAGCAGCGTTTGACACCTACTCACCTATTATATCCTGTGACAGAGAAAAACTATGAAGCTGATCCCATGCTTTCAGCTCAGTGGAAAGAGCTACGTAACAGTATGGCAGATGCGTTCATGTTTACCGTCTTTGGATATAGCGCGCCAAAGTCGGATATAGGGGCTATAGATCTTCTTAAAGAGGGATGGGGTTCACCTGACCAACGCGTGATGGAAGAGACCGAGATTATTGACATTAAGCCCGAAGACGAACTCACCGATGCCTGGGACTCCTTTATACATTCTCACCATTATTCAGTTAGTTCCGATTTCTTCGATTCTTTGTGGCTTGCACGCCATCCTCGAAGAACTGGTGAAATATACATGGCTCAGATAGTTAATGCACTTTGCGCTGAGGGAAATCCTGTCCCTAAAGATGTTTCATTTGCTGAGCTACAATCATGGTTCCAGCAATTACGTGATGCCGAGGTGAGTAATACACAACATGGCGGTTCTGCGGATAGCGGCGAAGCTCCGCGTCCGCAGAGCTAATCGTTAACATCCGTTGTTTGTCCGACTGAGGCTGATAAATCAGCCAAACGAATTGGTGGAAATATTTTTAATCAGTTCCCTGATGTAGAAAAGGCTTTGCTTCTGGACGATAAACCTTCGAGAAGCAGCCAGAAAGATGAAATTTTAAATGGGTTTGATATTAGATTAGAAAAGAGGCTCAGCAGTGTAGCCGGGCAAGAATATACAATGTTATATGGGAAATCCCAGCTTAGTAGAAGGAGAATGATATGGGTACTAGTAGAAAAATCCTGATGTGGCAACTGCTGTTGGTTCTTTCATCCCTTTTTGTACCAGGGGCAATCTGTATTGGCGCAGGAACGACACCCCATAATCCGCTACACCACACTATGAGGCTGACAGTTAGGAACCGCACAGACAATCACTTGAAGCTGGAGTACAGGTGGGAAGGTCAGCGCAGTTGGACTATACTTGTGGAATCTCTTGCGCCGAACTCTGATTCGCCTCGGAAGACTTTAGCGATCGGTGGCGACGGAAAGGTTAAGGAAGCACATCTTTATCTCAGAGCAGGATCTCCTGGTTGGAATGGCTACGCGAAGCACGACTTCAAGGCAGAGCGAGGTACCCACTATACTTGGACCGTGTCGGAAGATTGAGAGGTGCAGTGGTGGGATCGGCGGCGTTAAAGGTTGTTTGTCTGGCCGATATAGATCTAGCCGTCGGCACATCTGAGGACATACACGAAGAACATGAGATAAACTCTACAGGCTTGTTAGGTTCAAATAAAGCAGATGTGTCGCGGCGCAGGCAGGCCCTTTATGATTGATTATTGATAATTGATTATTTGGGGGGATCCTTCGACTATGCTCAGGAGAAACTTTGCTTCGTAATGGTAATGTGTAAGTTTAGACGATTGGTGCAGAGTTATAAATCCGATTGTGGAACGTTATAGAGAAACATATAAACAATAGTTGTGCAGAAGAGAATTGAATAGCCGATAGAACGGGTGATTTTGCCTTCGTGGGATTCTGGAAGCGTGTTCTTGCTACTCTGATTGATGCTGCCATAACTTGGGCATTCGTGCCCATTACAATACCATTGACGAGTTGGACGATTGGCCACAGGAACATCCTGCCAGAATTGATTTGGTCCATTGTTTGGACCACGATCTGGCTCTGGTTGGTTGTGCGTTTCGGCGGTACGCCGGGCAAGCTGGCGATCCGAGTTCGTATTGTTGACGCCAACGGTCATTTTTTGTCCTGGGCAAGAGCAGTTCTCCGTATCCTGCTGCCGGCTCTGGTCATGAAGGTAAACTCCCTCCTTAAAATGTGGAAGGCTATAAGCACGTACCCCGAATCAACACCCCATTCGTCTTTTTGGGAGATTGGAAGAATCATGAATGAGTACAGTGGGCAACCGTTTACAACAATCACGACTATTTTGATTATCTTTGCCTATGTGGACATTGGCGTGATTCTATTCAATCGCAAGAAACGAGCGATTCACGATTTTATTGCTGGTAGTTACGTAATCACGAAAAGATCGTATCAGGAACTCACCGAACCAAAGGATGGACAACTATCTTCAGAAGCCACGCCAAGTGCGTCTTCTTAAGAACCTTCAATCTGAGCGTTATGCATTGAATTGGACTCGACTTGTGTGAAGCGTGAATGAGTGGATGAGAGCAGTCAGGGATCGGGAGTCGGGGATCAGGAGGCAGTAGTATTGGACTGATCTTGTGTTATCTATTCTTAATTGAATTCACAATTGGCATACGTAAAGCGCGTACGCGCTTTACGTATTTACTTTTTATTTCGATTTATGGTTAAGGCGAAAAAAGAAAATAAGCAAGGTGGAAAATCAAACCAATTGTGTTAAATCACTGTGCTTCGTGTGTTTGGCATGGGCGAACGGCATCAGGACATTGATTAGTGATAATTGATTCCGCCTGAGGCGAACCTTTAATATTGATTAATGATTAATGATTATTATAAAGTTCGTTGTTTGTTGTTCGTAGTTCGGTGATATGAAAGGTGAACCCCGCCATCCACCTGCGGTGAGAATGGCGGGGCTAAATATAAGGACGGACCCTGCCATAGTGATGGCAGGGCTAAACAATATCCCTCCGGCACAGGTCCGGGGGCTAAATACGGATTCCGGAACAAGTCCGGAATGACATGGGGGCAATCCGGTTGATTATTGATGATTGATTATTGATTAGTTCATAGTTCGGTGTTTGATGATATAACAATGACCGCCGACCACGGGTGTCGGGGCTAAGCAAAACCTTAAATATCACCCCCGAAGCAGGCTCCTGGGCTAAATATGGCTTCCGGATCAAGTCCGGAATGACATTTCGTCCCCTCGACTTTGCTCTCCGCAGGACGCCTTACGGCGGGGACAGGCGTGCGTGGGGCGTGGTTTTTTATTGCTCGGCTGATAGGCAAAGGCTACAAAGGAAAAATTTCAGTAGTAGTACTTGAAATCGAGGTCCATGTCCCAACTGTCAGGCAAGCCTTTGTTCTTGGTCAGCTTGACTTTCGTACATTGTAGATTTTCCCAGCGAAGCTGGATTGTTGAGAGAAACTTGGCGAACCTTGTTATGTCAATCTCCTTCAAAACGACCTTGGCACTCTGGTTTTTTTGGCCGCTGGAAGTCATAATCATTCCGGAACTAAGCCTATAGCTGGCCGGCGGTATTCGACACAAGGTGGCAACTCTCTCAATAGCCCTGGCATAATCAAATTCCATCTCGGTGTTATCCGCATCACTAAAGCCGAGCCGACCTGGGTCAATAGTCAGAATCTCAGTGATCAAAGTCTGGGCTTTTTCATACTTAGCTTTCTCTCGCTGCCAGTTGCGCTGAGCACGCGGCAAATACATACCCCAAACAAACAACGGCCATAATGCGACTATTAAGGGAACGAATATATAATACAAAATCGGGTTCTTATATATTTCCTTCATAAAAACTCTTCATCAATTACTGTCGAGGCTCAATGATTATGCTGAAGTTGTCTCGTCTGTCTTTTGCGTAAAGGTTCTGCTGTAGAATTTCGAAATTAGTTTCTTTCAACGCATCGAAAAGTCTGAGCGTATTTCTACGGCTGGAAGTGTCACCGGTGATACTGATATTTCGAGCTGTAATCAAGACCGATTCTATACTCAAATCTGTCGGTTCGGCGCATTTGTTAAGGGCTTCAAGGACCAAAGTCAGCTTGGCAGGTATAGACTCCTCACCCGTGATACTCAACTGTCCACTTCTAACATCTCTGATACGCCTTAGTTCGCCGGCAAGTTTTTTCACAGGATCGGATTTAGCCGGCGGCTTGCGACTAAACATGACCTCTGAGTACTGACTTTCGAGTTTTCTGGCTAATTTGCTCCGGTCCTTGTTCTTCTGCCACAGTTTAGCCTGGGCATATGAACCAACAATAAACAGAAGGACTATAACGGAAACGCTTAAGAACCTCAGCGCCTTTTGCAGCCGAAGTCTCTTACCCTGGTACGGCATAAAATCATTGCGGAAGTTTATGGTTTTAGTCCTCTCCGAACAAGCCAAGGCTGCACCGTAAGCTATCGCAAAATCGACAGGGTCGGCGCACTCGCTTGCCTTTTGAGACTCTGCTCCTTCTGCAGACGTAATCAGGTCGATGTCACTAACCTCAACAGATAATCTCCGGCTTAACTGTTGAAGGTCTATAGAATTCGCAGAGTCAAAAATCTTCAGGCAATTTACCGGTCCAACAGCCTCAGTCAAAGGAACGGTCACAAGCGCTTCTCGTAACAGCAGGGCCTGTCTGTCTTGCACAGGGCCAACGAGAAATGTTCGTCCGCTAAACGTCCTCTGTGATTCCGAAACGATAATGAAGTATCCACGACGCCGAGATAACAGCACAAATAACGTTCCGCTTCGTCCAGATTCGGGCGGCGGCACTTGCTGACAAATGAATGATGACAGACAACCAATGTCCGGTTCTATCGTTACAGGGTCAATGCCGTTAGTTTGCAAAGAAAGAAGAACATCTGACAGTATCTTTCGTTGAGCTGTGAAAACTGTCAACTCCGAACCCGTCTGGTCGCTTGATTTTATTGTAAAGGCTATCACAGCATCGGTTATATCCGTAGCAAGCGCTTCCTCAGTATCAAACCTTATAGTAGCAGCAATTTTCTTCGGATCGGTGAACTCACTGTGCACATTGTGCTGCATAAACTTCGCACAATCCAAAGCCACAGCAGCTTCCGAGAATTTCAAGCCTCGTTCCGAACAGCCCCGAGCAATCAGACTCGCCAAAGCCTGCTGCTTTTGATCGGTTTGCTCCTGGACAGTGACTTTGAAACAGGCTAACAGTTGTTTGTCTCGGCCCCTAGGACCAACACAAACCACAGTAGCTTCATCTTCGCTCAAATAGATTCCTAAACGGTTATTAGATTCCACTTCAAGCAGACTCCCGAAAAGCCGAATCGTTAATTGGAAACCACAGCGATCGGCCTCATTCTCTCACCACTTTTCGTAACAGCCGCAATAGCTGATGCCTTGGCTAAACCACTGACCGCTGTTATCCTGACTGTGAAAAAGCCGCTGGTGGTGGTGATATAGCTCTTACATTTGTCAATCGAATCAGAATAAGCAAACAGGGATTTTTTCAGGTCTTCTAAATTCTTAAGCGGCCTGATCCGACGCAGTTGTATGACTTCCTCTGCAATCGCAGGGGCATCAGAGGGACCGCCGAAAGCAAGCGCTGCCTCCAAAACGTGTCGTGGCGCGGTATTTATGTTAACCTCACTGGATGCCCACATTCCCAGGTATTTTAGGGGCGAGCCTTCTCTGCTCTCGCTAACCATTGCAGGTTTGGCAAGCATTTCCGTATCAAGCAACGAACTCTGAAAGAGTTTTATAAAATCAACATTCTGTCTGGCTATCTGGTCAGAGGCAGATATAGTTTTTCTACGCCTGCGCGTCCGCGACGTACGCCTTCTACTTCTTGTCGCTGTTTGCGATTTGACCGGCTCTGTCACTGTTTTAGTCATCGACTTAAATTCAACTTTGAATGGCTTTATTTCACCTATTTCAATTAACTGTTGTCTCAGTGACTCTATTTGGCTGTGTTCCATTGCCATCCATTCACAAAAAGTTTCAAAGCTCGCAGCCGTTTCGCGCCATACCTTCTCATCGTCCAATAAGACCCAGCCGATAGGATATTTTGCATTTTCGTCTTCGATTTCGATCCTCACCGTAGCAATGCCAACTTCAAATTCAACCGGCTCGGTAACAAGCGGCCATGGAGGGCCGTACGGTCCGCGTACGAAACCAATTAAATTATCGTTATCCTTTAACTTGTTAGAGGCGATATCATCGACGCTGTCGATGTCATTAATATCACCGATACCATTACTATCACCGATACCACCGATGTCACTAAAACCCTCAACTGGAAAAACAGCACTGTTAGTAGCGTACGGAGCTAATAAATCCTCATACTCAGCCTCGCTAAGGGCAAATACATCTGAAAAATCAGGCTCATTCGGCCGGCTAATCAACTGAGGGTTAAGCTCCTCCAACATGGCAAGCGAATATTTTAAAGCCGAGTCGCAAGCGTAGCGAGCCATAGCGTAATCTATAATATAGTTATTTCGATGACGCCGTGCGGTGACACAACTGCTTAATGTGTAGCCAAGCGCTGAGAGGACAACCAATAGCACTAAGGTTATCAACAATACAACTCCCGCCCGGTTACGTCCGGCACAAACGCTCAAATGTTGAGGAATTTTGTTCATTATTAGTCTTCTACGCTCGTTTGTGGGACAATCTCAAATCTGATTTTTCTGGTTTTATCGATCGCTATAGTCCGTGTGACCTTCGCTTCATCAGGAACATCAAAAACTCCTCTTACGGTTTCAAAAGGCTCAGCAAAAGATATGGTCACTACAACGCCAGAAGGCAAAGACGCACTCGACCATTTAGACAATAACCTCTCACCCCTCGGAACCTGTATACTAAAAAAGGTAACTCCTCTGCAGATCGGCACAAACGGATAATTCTTCTCCCAGCTTTCTCTTTTTCCATCAAGCAATTTATCCTCTAATGCTATGCCACTATGGCTTCGATATAAAACCAACCCACCAGCGACACTGTCATAATCGTAGGAGCCTTGCCAGATAATTTCTTCAAAAGTCTTTTCATCATTTCTTCTGTCACGAATACTTTTTTGAATTACCAGTCTGGCTGTTGCAAAACCGTTCTCAAATTTGTTCTCAACAGTAATCCTAACGTCCGAGCCATATGCAACTATCCGGTCAAGGTCTTCCGCAATGCGTTGCAGAACTTCAGCCTGCAGTCTGGGGCTGTGCAGCTTGTTCAAAGCAGCAGCGGCTGAATTCTCGGCCCGTTGATAAATCCCCAGCACTGCTACCAGAATCATCGCCGCTATCACCAAAGCTGAAAGCACTTCAGCCAGCGAAAAGCCCGGCTGGAACCAGGATATCTTTGTTACCTTTCTCATTTGAATTCGATATTCTTACCGTGTCGGCTTTTCAGCAGTTCCAGGACCTCCTCGAAAGTCATTTTATCAAGCTCTTCATATGTCAGACCTGTAACCGGGTCGATGTTTCCTGTCTGTTTCTGAGCTTCATTTGTTCTTTGGCCATCCGACTCAGTCGGACCTTTCGTCCGCTCTGACAACTCAGTTACGGACTGGACCTGCAGGCCTTTTTCCTCATCACTTGGATTGCCATTGCTGCGCATATAAAGATCGAGGTTAGCCTTGATAAAAGAGCCATCTTCAGTTGTGAGCATTTCATTATCGAGCCACTGTTCGATAGTCTCTACGTCAACACCAGCATAGTCAGCAACTTCTTCGATGGTTTCGATGATCTGGTCAGCCAACTGTGCTCCTTCCTGCTCCATAATTTGAAGCAACTGCTGCTTTGTTACATCGGCTAACCAGTGCGTCAACTCAACTGTCTGGGTTTGGCCTTGGGAGTTATTATATTCAGCCGAGCACACAGCTCTGACCCACATTCGGTTGGTTATCGGCTCGTAAAATGTCTCAACAACACTCTGCCATTTTATTTCGGGATATTTATCACTGTTGCCATAATCGACGGTCTCCATAACAGAATCTGAGGCAAGAAGCTTCTCCATATTTTCGCGAGCTACTTCAAAAGCCCTCATACGCAGTGCCGAATCTGCTGCCGAGGTAACGCAGCGATTAATAACAACAAACACACCTGAACTTAGCAGAGCCAATATGACCAAAGCCGCCACGACCTCCACAAGGGTAAACGCTTCGGCTGTCGTATTGCACTTTAAGCGTTGCTTATTGTAAAATGTATTTGCTTTTTTAGAATGGCACATCTTCTTTTGCCTTTGGCACAAGTAAAGACACATCGCCCTGCTTTAGCTCAACGATTCGGTTGAGTCGATTGATAACTATCGAATACGACTGTTGAGTCTCATCAAGTAAGACAATCTTGCCGCCATACTGCCAGCCTGAACGTCCGACACGGAACTTTGCCCTACCTTCGTTCGTATATTCACCATCATCAAACTCAACATAAGCTATCCAGCAATTGTCGCCGAGACTGTTTTCAGAAATAATCTCTTCTTCCAGAACTTCTGATAAGTCGGGTGAAATTATCTGGCGAAGCAAGTAGCCTTGCTCCGTCAAGTCAACAATAACCTCATATCTTCTACCGCTCTGGGCTGCTGCCACACCAGCCATCTGCATAGTCGAAACGAAATCCTGAACCTGAGCCTTAAACGTGCTTTTTCTGAGCAATCCGAAAAGATGTAGCTGTGTCCAGAACACAAAAAGTGCCATTATCGAGAGCACCACTATCAACTCAGTAAGCGTAAAGCCATTTTTCGTATTGCGTATTGCGTATTGGGCATTACTTAAACCAGGCTGCACACGCACGACGTAATACGCATCACGCGTGACGATATTAGAATGCATCAGTACTAAGCAGGTCGGCATCGTAGTCTTCACCGCCTTCTTCACCATCTGCGCCGAAGCTTTTAATGCAAAACGGCTTGCCACTCTCCGGATACAGCTCATAAACAAAATCATTCCCCCAGCCGTCTTTCGGCAACTCAGTTGTTTCAAGATATCCGCCGGGCTGGTAATTGACGACGTCGTCGGGCTGCTCAATAAGCACAATAAGGCCTTCATCCTCTGCAGGAAATCGGGCAGTGTCCATCTTGAATTGATTGACAGTGTTGTGTAGAAGTCTAAGGTTAGCCTTTGTAGTGGTAACTCGAGCTTTGTCTGTCTGGCCCACAAAATTGCGAACCACAACAGCGGCCAATAAGCCAAGAATGATAAGCACAGCCATCAGTTCCACCATCGTAAAAGCATTTCTGACTTTTTTTGTTCTATTTGCCTTCATAATTCAATCGTACTCCCAAAAAACAAGTGCTCAAAAATCTACTGCTGAAATTTTCAAAATCGGTAGTATTGTCGCGTACGCGATCAGGCCGACTATTGCGGCCATAACAATAATAATAATCGGCTCTATTGCAGTACTAAGTCTTTCGATGACAATATCGGTGGAGGCCTCAAGGTTTCCACTTATACTTTTAAGCATTGACTCAAGCTCACCGCTTTTTTCCCCGACCGCCACCATGTGCGCAACAACAGGATCGATAACACCGCTGTCCCTTAGCGGCGTTGCGATATCCGCACCCGCAAGAATTCTTTCACGCGCCTGCTGAATGGCCCTTTTCATCAGGCTGTTGCCTGTAACCTCTGCCACGACTCGAAACGACTCAGCCATAGCAAGACCCGAGCCAAGAAGTGTCGAAAGCGTAGAGGCAAACCTCGCAACAACCCGCTGCTTAATAAGTGGTCCAAACACCGGCAAAGACAACACAAACCTATCCCGCAAATGCGCGCCTCGCTCGGTTCTGAACAATCGTTTAAGAAGCAAGACAAAGCCAAATATAACCACAATTACCACAAGCAGCCACCAGCTTGTCAGAACGTAACTAACATTCATCAACTGTCTGGTGATCCATGGCAGTTGCTGTCCCGTCCTTTGAATTTGCTCGCCTATGGTCGGGATAACCTTTGTGGTCAGAATCAGAACCGCTGCGATACAGAAAAAGATAAGAACAATCGGATAAATCATCGCTGTCATTACCTTGGATTCGACACGCTGACGTTTCTCCATGAAGTTTGCGATGGCCGAAAGACTATTTGCCACAGTTCCGGTAACCTCACCCACACGAACCATACTTACATATATGACATCAAAATAGTCACTGTAGTCCTTTAAAGCATCAGTGAACGATTCGCCTGTGACCACGCGATCACGGATGTCAACAATCGCGTTCTTGAATCGCGCATCGGATGTTTGCAAGGTGAGAACCGAAAGCGCTTCTGTCAGCTTGATTCCCGAATCGAGCAGCGTAGCCAACTGCCTTGTGAAATCGATTATCTGGCTTTTGCTTCCACCGGCAAAAATCGAAAATAATGCCGCCCTGCCTTGGGCAGCGGAGCCAACCTCCATAATCGACGAAGGGTGAATACTTCGTACCCTCAGTTGCTTCCGCGCCACATAGGGACTTTCTGCGGTGATTGTCCCCTTTACTTTCCTGCCACCTGCCGCTATAGCCTTGTACTGATATTTAGGCATAATTCTAAATTTATGAGTTCATAGTTGATTGTTCATAGTTCATCGATGAACAACGAACTTCGAACGATGAACTTGTTTCGTTAAACTACGTCTGCCTGAGTTACTCTAAGCACTTCAGAAGCAGTTGTCGTACCTGCAAGCACCTTCCTGGCTCCATCCATTCGCAAGGTCTGCATACCTGCATCAAGAGCAGCCTTCTTTATTGTACCAGCAGTTTCCCTCTTGTATATGAGGTCCTGAATCTCGCCACTTATCAACATCATTTCATAGACTCCGGTTCTGCCGCGGTAGCCTGTCTGAAAACATTTCTCACAACCCTTACCGACATAGAAGTGGGCATCGCTGTTGGAAGCTAACCGACCGAATCCAAGTTCTCTTAACTCATGATCAGAAGGTTCAGCAGCCTCTCGACAATAAGAGCAGACTTTTCGCACGAGTCGTTGAGCTACTATCGCGATAAGAGACGAGCTTGCCAGGTACGGCTCGACGCCCAAATCCAAAAGCCGGCTCACGGCACCGGCTGAGTCATTGGTATGTAGTGTGCTAAAAACCAAATGGCCTGTAAGTGAGGACTGTATTGCCATACGAGCGGTCTCGACGTCACGTACCTCGCCGACCATTATGACATCCGGGTCCTGACGCAGAACGTGCCTAAGAGCCGTCGCGAACGTCATTCCCTTCTTCGTGGCCACTTGAATCTGGCTGATGCCCTCAAGCTGATACTCAATTGGATCTTCAATTGTTATGACATTTTTCTCAGCCGAATTGATTCTATTAAGACACGCATAGAGAGTGGTGCTTTTGCCGCTACCGGTAGGTCCCGTCACAAAAATTACACCATGAGAGCGATTCAATAAAGTATCGAACTTTTTCAGATCGTTCTCCCACAGACCAAGCTCATTCAAAGCAAATAAACCGGTGCTCTTATCAAGCAGACGGAGCACGCTACGTTCGCCGAAGCTTGTAGGGACAGTGCTTATGCGCAGGTCAACTTCGCGCTGACCCAGCCTGATACTACAACGACCATCCTGTGGCAGGCGACGCTCGGCAATATCCATGCCGGACATAACCTTGATACGGGAAATTATAAGGGGCAGAACATTTCTATTCAGACTCAAGGCATCATATAAAATCCCATCGATACGATAGCGGATTTGAATCTTTGTCTCATAAGGATGAACGTGGATGTCACTGGCACGCAATTGAAGTGCACGAAACAGAATATCATTGACGAGCCTAATAACCGGGGGGCGATTCACAACATCAAGCAAATCATCAGAAGCAACAACATCATCGATGAGCTGATCCAGGTTTTGTGAATCAAGCTCCTCGGCCACTTCCTCGATAACCGTTGTGCGCTGCTCGTAGGCAATATCTATAACAGCGGTTATGGCGGCGCGCGTAGATATTACGGGTCTTACCGACATGCCCGTCATCTTCGAGACATTATCAAGCGAGTTCAGGTCCAACGGCTTGGAAAGAACAACAACAAGCTCGCTGTTGTTGTCCTCCGACTTTATGCCAATCAGAAAATGGTGCTGAGCGTAAGTCGCAGGGACAGCTTCTATAAACTCGACGGGAACAGACCTTTCAGATATCTCAGGTAGAAATTCCCACCCGAGCGCCTCGGCAAACAGTTTTAAAACCAACTCCTCGGTGAAGTACGGACAGTTAAGCAAAAGCTCATCGATACGGTTTTTACTATCGTTTTCTTTAAGGAATTTGGCCAATTGTTCCGCATCAACTATGCCGGTTCGCTTGGCAGTCTGTATAAGCAAATCTTTCATATATTTGCGTCTCGGGTACTTTGGTTAAAGCGGACATTCAGCTAAGAAATACGAGTCGTTCAGCACGGAGTTCATCGGTTACTGGGCTTCAAGCACCCGTATGGGGTCCATTGGCTTTGGCTTAAAGCCTGGCCAATCCTTGTACTGCTGAAACTCCATCTCGTAGCTCTGAAACGCCATTCTGTTTCTATCGGATATTCGCTCCAGGTCCGGCAAACCTGCTGCGAGAGTTTCCGCAGGTCTTATGATCTCGGCTTTGACGAATACATATAGCTTTCTCTGCAAATCGCTATTGCTGATAGTCCTGAAGGCACCTCCAACAATGGGCAGGTCACCAAGTATAGGCACCTTGGACCCACCTTTACTCTGATTGAGCTTTAGCATTCCACCCAGAATGATGGTGCTGCCGTTGGGCACGGTGACAGTAGTACTGATTTCGCTGGCTGTTGTATCAGGAGGTCTGTCACCCGTTATGGTTCCAAAATCTGATCGCGTCAGAGCAACATCAAGCCTAAGCAGTTCGCCTTCACTGATGTGAGGTGTAATATCGAGTGTGATTCCGGCATCATAACCCTGAAAGTCGACTGCTGTTTCTATGACCGTAGCCTGCTGACCTGCTGCGCCGGTCGACCACGGAGTCGAGGACTTCTTGGTGACATAGGTCGTATCAGTTGTTTGGATTGTTCCCTGCGCATTGTCATTAACCAGTATCTTAGGCTTGGCAAGAACCCTGCCATAGTTCTTCTGCTGCATCGCACTTAAAAGCAAGTTGATGTGCCTGTCACCGTAGAACCCTGTGCCAATGCCTTTGTTGGCACGAAGGTCAACAAACTGGCTACGCCCACTTGCGAGGAGCTTGTTAATTATGTTGGGGTCAATAGCTCCTACCAGGCCGGAAGTCGCAGTAATGTCAGGGATGCCTGAGACCAAATCAAGGTCGTAATTGAACTCATCCGTCTTGGAAATTTCAACCAACGTTACATCAATAAGTACTTGTGGCCTTCTCTTATCCAATTGCTTTATCAGGCTTGCAATCCATTCCTGATTTTTCTTACTGGCATAAACAATCAGGGAGAAAGTATTAGGGTCAGGGACTATAGTTATCTGTTCTTCCTTCTTTTTTATGACTGTTTCAATCTTGCCTTCCTTATCCAGGACTGTTTCCTGAATGAGCTTCTCCAAGACTTCAGCGAGATGCCCAGGTGATTGGTTTTCGAGCGGATACAGCTTATATGGTATCTCTTCTATGAGCGTTTCGCTATCTACATAGCCGATGATTGTGCTTATCTGAGTATGCTGCTCAGGTGTTGCATTGACGAGCAATGAATTAGTGGATTCAATTACCACCACTTGCGGTTCTTCAACAAGAGGCTCTGTCTCGGTTGTGACAGTAGTCGAAGGCCGTGGAGTCCGAGACTGCTCTCTAGGCTGAGCACCTGCGGTAATTCTCGATGGGGTTGTAGTTGTTTGCCTGCCACCAATGATGCCAAGCTCCTCCAGCTTTTCCCGGACTTCCTTGGCTTCAACGTGCTCGATCTTATAGAGTTGCAAGTTCCGCAGATCTTGCTGCTCCACATCCAGAGCATCTATCAACTGACCGACTATGCCCAATTGCTCTTCAATACCTATCATGAGAATGCGGTTCGTTCTCTCGTCAGCATCAAGATATACCGATGGCTGGGCCGGTTGAGGAGCTTGTGGCTGTCGTGGCCTACCCTGTGCCGCCCGCGAACGGCGAGTAAAAGCCGCTGCTGATTCACCGGGTCTTCGTGTTAGGGTGGGCTCAGTCGTGGAGATGCTGATGCTGACTGAGACTGTCCCCAGTTGTTCTGCAAGTGTCTTAACCTTCTCGGCAAGCGTCCGGGCCATTGTGAATCTTAGCTGCCGGAATCTGAATTTTCTCGGCTCGCCAGGCTTATCTACCATCTCCAAGAGCTGCTCTATACGTGGCATGCGGTAGGCGTAACCCGTGACAATAAGTGTTCTTGTCTCAGCAATTGGTGAAACTGCAACGCTCAATTTCATCGCCTGTAGAAGACTCGTTGCGCTGCCTGTGTCTATATGTTGCAGCTCGAACACACGTGTGACGATTACGTCCCCACGCCCAATCTTGCCTACTCCGGTTTTCACCAAGGCAGGATCAATCTCTAATGCCTCATCTTTAGGGACTATGGTCACAAGATTGCCTTTGCGAGTGGTGACAAATCCCCTAAATTTCAGCACAGACTCAAGCAGAGGGTATAAGTCTTTTACCCTTAACTCCCCTCTAAGTTTGCCATGAAGCTTTAGTGCAACCTCACCCTTAACCTTGGCCGGATCGTACATATAATCCAGATGTAGATATTCACCAACTAATCCCAACAAATCAATAACCGAGAGTTTTTCAGGCAAATTAAGCTTGAGCATTTCCTCACCATTGGCAATGGATTCAGGGCTATAAGAGGGGATCGTGGGAGTCAACTCAGCAATTTGTTTCGGCGGGCTGGTCGGGATCACGACCTGTTCTGCCTCGGACCCCGGTAACTCAGCCCGAGGTTGTGGTTGCTGAGCCCGCTCGACAGCGATTTGCTCAGCTTGCGCTTTCGGCTGGGCACGTTCGCTGCCACTCGCACTTGCCGGCTCCGGCAGTCGTGCCACAGCACTCGTCTCTTCAGCCTCGATGGTTTGCAAAACCTCTTGATTTTCCTTGACTGTAGTAGATTTCGGCTCACTTAGCTCTGTTGTCTGCAGAACCTGCCTTTGCTTCGGCTTCTGCAACCGCTCAATAGCCAGAAGGATATTCTCCATCTGACCAGCCGGCGCAATAACCAGCACATTATTACCATGACTGTCTATTATAGCTTTGGGTGTGACCGTGCCGATTGGTGGGCTTGAGAAATTACCGATCGATATGCCACCAATCGCCATGGCAATTTGTGCATTAGAGGGTAGATTCTTGATGTCAGAAGCAGAACAAATGGATTTTACGATATACCTCTGCTCGGCATCAACGACTTGCAAAATAGCAACTGCTTTGGTCAATTCGTACGGCTGAGCTGTAATTAGCAGCGCATCAGTACCAGGAAGCTGTGAGACGGTGCCAATACCAAGCTCATCCAAATATTCTTTGCCTTGCTGGGCAGATATGTTCCTCAAAGTGAAAATCTTATGTTTCACTGCTTCAGATTTATCATCTTGTCCTTCAGCTAAGACAAAATTGCACCACAACAAGACAGCTACTACTAAAGCCGTTATACTATACCTGCCAAATCCTTCGCACAAGGAAACCCATTCCTTCATAATTTTTCACCCCATATCCTGAAAAAACCGAAAACCACACACATACAACGCAGACTCCACAACAATCCAGCTATCACAATATTGCGAAAGTCGATTTACCATGAACCTTGGGCATACGCGCACTAACGTCCACAGTAGAGCATCCTGCCTATCTAATCAGACAAACAACAAACCTAAAAGTTCCCCTTATCAGCCTTAAAAACGCTGGTCCACCGACCCAAATGGCAACAAATTCAATAGTAAAACAGGGCCAAAACCGATTTCAGAAGTCCTATAAAATCAAAACGAAAATGACTAAGAAATATACCTACATTGATAATGGACTCTGCCATCTACAAATAGCGTTAGATTTGACCCCTCCATGTTGCCATTTTCACCGTTTTGTATTTTCCGGACGCGAGAATATGCAGGACTATTATTTCCTTTTCGGTTGGCGTGTATTTCGAGGTCTTATAAGCTTACGCTGCTGTTGCTGATTTGGATCCCGCTGATCATTCTCTAATTCATCGCCCAAATCGCCCAGCTTCTTTGCTTCCTCCGTACTGACACGTGCCTGCTTGAAATCTGAAATGAGCTTTTCCATCAGAGCTGCTTCCTGTTCCGGGCTGCGTTCCGGATCAATCTTGTCGGACTCTAAACTACTATGCAATTCTTTTAATTTGCCGACAAGCTCTTCCAGAGCAGCTCTTTCCCCATCATCTATTTCTGGTCTGGATCGCGGTACAAATGCCGGCGGCCTACTTGGTGCCTCGGTTGTGGAAACACCAGTATCAAGACTTTCCAGGGCCGATAAAGCAGCCGGTAAACCTGTTGCGCCTCGATCCTCATAGGAGACCGGACCAGAACCATCATCGAGAAGGCTTATTTGCCTAGGCCTTTGCTGCACAGGTATATCAAAGGTTCTCTGACCATCCCGAACAACAATAAGGCCGTCTTTTATCTGCTCAATAATCAGATGTCCCACTTCACTATTTTGCCTGACCCATCGCATATCCTTACCTGGCTCATCAATAAACGCCAATGATTGTTCGGGATTGGATGGACGAACGCTCGTGCCAACAAGTGTGAATTTGGCTGAAACTCTCTCAGGTCTGGGGATAGTGTCGATACTCGGTCGAGAGGGAGATACGCCAGCAGCCAGCTTGGGCGGAGGCGGATTTAGATACAATGCAAAAGCCTCGGCCTGCTTTATAAGAGGTGATATTTGGCGTTCACTGCTCTCCTGCTGGTTATCGCCTCTGCCTTGACTGAACTGTTCTATCGCCCCAGGCAAACTCAGAAACTGTTCGACCTGCTCTTCGCCACGGAGACCAAAAACCACAGGAAAAGCCAACATAATGCCGGCTAATATCACTACGGCTATACTCGTTATCCGTAATGTTTTTATCATGCTTTTATCCAGAGCTTGACCATTTACTATCGAGCGTACGGCATCGAGAAAACGGACTTCATCCACCGGTAACTACTCGTTATCTATTATTGTTGGACATCACCGACGGTGTTCGGTTCCCTCCAATGGATGATGTTTTCAAAATACTGCTGCTCATTATCAGCGTATTCTGCGCTCTTCTCGGGCGTATGGCAGTCCAGGCAGAGCGATTGCGGCTGGGTAGTTTTGGCCTCTCCCGATGTTCTGGCATGTTCCGAACCTGGGCCATGGCAGTTTTCACAACCGACGTTTTTCAGGTGAACATTCACCTTGTCGGAGACAAAACCCGTCTCATATTCCATGCCGATAACGTGACAAATGACGCACTCCGGGTCAACGTGAGAACCTACCTTCTCAAGTGTCGCAAAGGCATCGGTGTGGGGCTTAGTGCTCCACATTTCATATTCGTAGTCATGACATTCTTTGCAGGCCTCTGAACCGATGTACTCCAAGCCATTAGGCAAAGGAACACGCGGATATTTTTCCAGAAGATTGTTTTCTTTAAGAAGTTGTTGATAGTTTTTATAGAGTTGAACAAGAGCGCTCTTCTGCGGCAGATCTTCAGTTATCGGGACAGCATAAAGGACAAATTCAAGTTGGTTAGCACTTATCAAGCTAAGCCGCGCCAAATCAATTCTGCCTAACTGTGGTTGGTTCAAGACTAAAGATATGTCCTGGCTGGAAAAGATTTGTATAACACCGACATATCTTCCAAAATGACCTACCGAGAACACTAAAGGTCTTTCATCAACCTGACTAATTACCATCGGCTCATCAGAGCCGCCAGGACAAACCACACAGTCAAGAGTTGGTACGCTTTTCGCGATATCATCTATAAAGACAGGATCATACGCATCCAGAATAAGAATATTGAGGGTTGGGACATCTGGCAACTTGGAAAAAAGCTGCTTGACTCGTTCCACATCGCTGGGCTGTGTATTCGAGGATGCAACTGTCACTGCGATGGTCTGGTTTTTTTTTAATGATAGATGCCTTGTAAACCGAGACGGTATGCTGACATCGGCAGGCTGACGAGCGCTTATAACAGAAAAAGCTGATCCGAGACTATCCAATAATCCAAGCGTTGTCGCTATATTGATATCATGCTCACTCAGATTGACCAGATCGTAACCAAGCAGTTCAAATGCCTCGTGTATGATTCCGAACTTAATCAAGTCCTGCTCATGATCGTTTTCAACGAGCGAACCTGTGTCAACAATGAGTCTTGCATACTGAGGCACTTTATCGAAGACAGCCCCGCGCCTGTCGAGACCACCAAGTTGTCCACCGGAACAGCCGCATGGTTTCAGAGCCCCAAGCTCACTACCTGTTAGAAAAACTGAAATGACATCGATACTAGGAACAGATGTTCTGGTTGGCGCGACGTGCATACACGAAACTAACAGCACCAAGACACAAACGCCAGCGACCAATCGCATCATATGCAAGTTAATTTTCAAACCACACCAAATGAACCAGCACTGCCCCAGTTATAATTTTCACTCTGCCGTCAAAATCTTTGAAACTTCCCACTTAACTGGGCACGACGGCAAAATAAATTGCTGCTTGACGCCAAATCATCATCTTTTTGTTAAGTAGAAGCCTCGACATGTAATTTCCAGTTGCTCATCGTTCTTTATCTTCACACGGAAGACATCTGTGAATAGACTTCGCGCGTCTATACGTGCCGGTGGAGTTATTTGAACCTCGAACTGGTAGCCGCTACTGAGCTTCTCCTGGCTTAGAACCTTCATAGTGTTATTCTTTGATGACGTCGATTCAATCTCAAAATCCTCACTGTAGTTATTCAGAACAGATATTTTCCTGACGACAGGTTGGTTCGGCTTGGCGCCAAAGACGATAATCTGCGGGGGACTACTCACAAACCGCGGCAGCACATCAAAAAAGACATCGACGGAGTCACATTCCGGATGAGTCAGGCTGATTTTGATATTTCCTCTTTCGTATCGCCCCAATTTATCAATATCGGCCTTGGGCCGAAGAAAAAACTCAGTGGCCTGCACCGACGGATCATAGTCAGCAGTCAGGCATCCCGCGGTAGCTCTAAATCCCGTTATCGAAAAAGGCTTGTTATCCCGGCTGGAAATCTTTATTTCCGGGCATCCTGCATTTTCCTCCCTAAGAAGAAGTTTAAGCGTTTTAGGCTCGCAGCTAACCTTGTTGACAATATTAGCATTTAGTGTCAAAGTAACCCGCGGCATTTTTTCATCGTTAGTTCTAACATGCAGTTGCCGCGTGAACCTGCGATATCCCGAGCCGGAACGAAAATCCACTGTCAATGTACCACTTTCGCCCGGGGCATACTCTTTCTTGTCCAGCCTTGCGGAAACACCACAACATCTTTCGACTTCTTTAATTTTCAATAAGCCATTCCCAGTGTTCGTGAATCTAAATCCACACGTCTGCTTCGCTCCAGGCGATATTTCGCCAAAATCGTGAACGACTTTCTCAAATGTGATTCTTGGCGCTGCTGGTTCAGCATCGGTTTTTCGTTCAGGACTGTCCGATTGCACCATTGTGGGCTCGTCTTTGGCCAGTACTTGACGCTGTGTCTGCATAGATGAACTCTCTTCGACTGCGGTTTGCTCCTGACAGCCAAGTGGTAAAAGAAAAGCAGAACCCAAAAAGAGCAACAGATATGAAACAATAGCCATGACACCTGGTGTCTTGTATCTTAACCATCTTCTTCTCTTAGAAACGCGTCCCATATTATGATCTCCAAACGAAGTAAAGAGGTTACTCCTTACCAATAATCTTAGTCATTATAAATAAAACAGGCCAATCCAACAAGTACTTTTCGGCTGAGCAGCCATACTGCGAACCACGGATAGACGTATCAATACAACAGGTTTGAGCAGTCATGCAGTGACATCCTGCGCGCCGAGCCAGAGCAAGTACGTTTGGAAACTAACTTAGACACTGAACCACTAAGGGGAAGAAATATGCGGCTTTCTCACAGGGAAACAATACTTAGCGGAAAAATGGATTTTTTGTTGCTTATATGGTCAATCAACCATATACTGTAATAAGATTATTTAAGAGGGTAGCTATGGAACCGCTAACGGAAAAACAGCAAAAGGTTCTTAAATATATCGAGGGCCGATTGCAGGAGAATAGTCCACCGAGCCAAAGAGAAATTGCTGAGCACTTTGGCCTGGCTCAAAATGCTGTATATCAGTTGATAAGGTATCTAAAGAAAAAGGGGTATCTGATAGACGTAAGTAGCCATCGGGGACTTAGACTATCAAAAGCATATTTTGACAGGAAAAAACAAACCGAAGGCATCCCTATCATAGGTAGAGTAGCAGCGGGTGAGCCGATATTGGCGGAAGAAAATATCGAAGGATACGCAGATCCGAAGGAACTTTTCGGTCAATCGAAGAATACATTTATTCTAAAGGTTGTCGGCGATAGTATGGTCGATGAAGGTATTATGGATGGCGACTATGTAGTGGTTGAACCAACTCAAAAAATCGAAAACGGCCAAATAGGCGTTGTGTTGCTCGATGACGAAGCAACAGTAAAAAAAGTGTACGTTCAACGTGGCCGGATAGCTCTAAAATCCGCCAACCGTGCAGCAGGCTATAAGACCAGATATGTCAGGCGAACCGATAAAGATATCCGTATAATTGGCAAAGTAACAGGTTGTTTCAGGAAGCTATAGCAGAATGGTCGGCAAGGTTTACATAGGCATAGCAGGCTGGTCTTATCCAGACTGGAGAGGGATAGTATATCCAAAAACAAAAGTTGACCAGCTTGAGTACGTGAGCAAATTCGTAGACTGTCTGGAGATAAACAGCACTTTTTACCGGCCACCTTTTGAGAAAACCACAAAATCGTGGTTGGAGAAAACCTCAAAACGTCCAGATTTTTTCTTCACCGCCAAACTGCATCGAAGCTTCACACACGAAGGTAAAATTGATGCAGAAACTGTTAAGCATTTTCATAAAGGCTTCTGGCCTTTCCTCGAAACCGGTAAGCTAAAGCACCTGCTCGTGCAGTTCAGATATGATTTTGCCGACACTAATTTGAACCGTCAGCATCTATCGAAGATAGTAAAGAGTTTCTCCGATGCCTTCAGTTTAGCGGTAGAGGTAAGACACAAATCCTGGCAGATGCCGAATGCCCTGGCATTTCTCACAGAGCTTGGAGTTTCGGTCTGTAATCTTGATTATCCGACTGCCCGAAACTCGTTTGATATGCAGCATTGCACCGTAGGCACGAACGGTTACTTTAGAATGCACGGCAGAAATGTAGAAAAATGGTTTAGCAAGGCCGGCAGGGACGAAACCTATAACTACTATTACAACGAAGAGGAACTGACAGAGATAAAACAGCGGATAGATGAATTGGCCAAGGCCTTTGAAACTCTTACCGTCATTACCAACAATCACTACAAAGGTGCTGAACTTGCCAATGCCCTTGAGCTGAAATGTCTCTTGACCGGCCAGAAACAATACGTTCCCGAAGGGCTTCTGAGAGCCTATCCGAACATGGCAAAGATTGCCTTAGACCAGTGATACGCATAGCAATGAACACTAAAGTCCAAACAACTTGTATGCCGGATTTATCAACAGAATATCACCAGACCCTGTTCGAAGCGGTAGTGCCGGCGGGATTTCCCTCGCCCGCGGCTGATTACGAAGAAGGTACGCTCGACCTAAATAAGTACCTGATTAAGCATCCGGCAGCCACATTTTTCGTCAGAGTTGCCGGTGATTCTATGATTGGAGCGGGCATTCACTGCGGAGACCTTCTGATCGTTGACCGCAGCCTCGAACCGAAAGATAAAAGCGTGGTGATTGCAGCTATAAATGGCGAACTAACTGTTAAAAGAATCAGAATGAGGAAAAAGAAAATCATTTTGGAACCTGAAAATGAAAACTACTCTGCTCAGCAAATCACCGAGGATACGGAATTCGAGGTCTGGGGAGTAGTAACCAGCGTAATACATCACGTATGAAAAAGGAAATATTTGCACTTGTCGATTGTAATAACTTCTATGCCTCTTGCGAGCGAGTCTTTAATCCTAAATTAGAAGGCAGGCCGGTAATTGTATTGTCGAACAATGATGGCTGTGTTGTAGCACGTTCAAATGAAGCAAAGGCATTAGGTATAGGTATGGGAGTTGCTGCCTTCGAGGTTGAGGATATTATCGGAAAAAATGGGATTGAGGTTTTTTCCTCAAACTACGCCCTTTATGCTGACATGTCCAGCCGAGTTATGGAAACGCTGTCTATTTTTACCCCTGATATAGAGATATATTCAATTGACGAAGCGTTTCTGAACCTTGGCGGCTTCGGCCGTTCTTTAACAGACTATGGCCGAAAGATACAGCGAACTGTCAAACAATGGACCGGCATGCCGGTAACTATTGGTATAGGTCGAACGAAAACGCTGGCAAAGATAGCCAACCGGATCGCCAAGAAATCTGCCAAAGCGGCTGGGGTATTGGATTTGACCGATTCTCCTTGCCTTGACGAGATTCTTGCTGAAACTCCGGTAGAAAAAATCTGGACGGTAGGAATTAAAACGACCATCAAGTTAAAAAGAGCGGGGATTAAAATCGCTCTTGACCTTCGGGATACGGATATCGGCTGGATCAGACAAAAGTTCGGAGTAGTAGGCGTAAGAACAGTTTATGAACTAAGGGGTATTTGCTGTTATCCGTTGGAGCAAAATCCGCCTGTTAAAAAATCAATTACAGTATCACGGATGTTTGGAAAGCCGGTAGAATCTGTTGAAGAATTAAAAGAAGCCATTGCAAGTTACGCATCAAGGGCAGGTGAAAAGCTCCGCGAGCAGCATTTAGCAGCCGGTACAATGACCGTTTTTGTTACGACCAGCCGATTTATAAAAAGAAGATATTTCAATGCTCGCACTATTGAGTTTGGCGTTGCCACAAATGACACAATGGAGCTTATTCGGGCCGGGCTATTGTGTATAGATAAATTGTATCGCAGGGGTTTTGCCTTCAAAAAGGCTGGGATTATACTCAACGGCCTTTTGCATGAAAAACAAATTCAGGGAAGCTTGTTTGATAATACCGACAGAGAAAAATCTCAGCGACTTATGCAGGCGATAGATCATGTCAATACCAGATTGAACTGCACCCTTCGATGGGCAGCGGAAGGATTAAATCAGCCCTGGAAGGTCAAATTCAACAGACGTTCTTGCCGGTACACAACCCATTGGGACGAACTATTAGAGGTGGCTTAAAATAATGGGCGGTACAGGACTTGAACCTGTGACCTCCTGCCCCGCTTGTGGGAGGTTGTTAATTTGAATGTAACAAAAACTATTTTTGTGTTGGGAAACAATCCCTATTTTCGAAATAAGGCTTTTATGCAAAAAGGAGTCAGCTGACGTGAATTGTGTCCAATTTCTGGAACTACCTTTAGTCGTACCATTCCACTTTTCTCATGCTGACGAGCTAGTTTGTTCATATCTTTAGTCCACTGTTGAGCTGTTTCTACATGAGTTTTGTCCAACGATCCAACAACAAGCGTAATTGGTAATTGTGATGCAATAAGCCATCCTTCAGGATCTGGCTGAAAGTCAATATTTCTTGTTGGTTCTGGCCCACCCCATGTCATCTTTCTTTTGAGTCTTGCCATGCCACCAGCCCAAGGTATTTCTGTATTTGGAAACGGCAAATGTCCTCCGGCACTAATTACGGCACTGATAATTCGCCGTGGATGTTTTACAACATATCTGCTTACAAATTGGCCACCTGCTGAATGTCCATATAAATAAAACTTACCATCGAACGATGGAAACAGAAATTTATATCTATCTACAATCAGATTAAGAAAATCATCCGCATCAATCCTTCTACCAAATAATCCACGGTATCCACCCCCAGGTCCTGCTTTTCCACCAAAGTCCCGATCAAAAGCAGGAGCCAATAAAATAAGATTTTTCTCTTCTGCGATTGGGATCCAACGTCTAATAAAATCCTCTGCAGTACTTAAACCGTCTCCATCTTTTGCAAGAGTGCCATGTACGATGACAACAAATCGCACTTTTCGGCGTGCAGTAAAACTTTTAGGAATGTATTGAATGTAAGAACCATATGGCAAATCCTTTTTGATAACTTTTGCCTTCTCATTCAGCACAATCTCAGGATTATGCTTCAAGAATGAATCAGGTTGTCCGGTTTTATCAATATCCGTCCCAGTATATCTCAGTTCCTGCATTCCTACCTTCTCAATGGCCTCTCCTTCTACTAGCCCCTTAACTCCAATACAAAAGTACGAAGTTCGATATTCTTGGCCAAATAGTCCTTTTTGTGCACCTATTTGGTAAAGCGCTTCTTGCCCTCTTTCGTTAAAACGTCTTGTTGCCTCATCCTTAACAGCAACTATCACAAAAGTACCGTTTGGAAGCGATTCGATTCCCCACGCAAAACTTTCGCAATCCCATGTCGTATGAAACGTATTGTAGAAACATTGAAGCAAAACCTGGCCCTTAAAGATGGCAACAACATATAATCCTGCTGTTGCTGTACCATGTGGAACATTGTCATAAAAAATATGGTTGCCCATTTGGATGACAATCCGGTTTCCATTATGAAACCCTCCGCTGATAACCTTCGAGTATTTGGCATACGTGTTAAGTTCTGCTTCGTATTGGGCAGGGACAGCCAAGATTCTCGTCGGTAATAATAGACACTGTGTGGTGATCAAAACTACTGATACGTATAATATGCGATTCATTTTATCTAGCTTTTGGTTATACTTGAGAGCAGGTTTTTTTGGTAACTTTTTGCGCTTCGGTAAATTTTTACCTCAAACCATAAGAATTGGGGGTACAATTTGGTTTAAAATCGCACCAATTTTTTCAATTCTTGGTAACTGGGTAAAAATTCAAGGTGTAACCTCTTGTTTTACAAAGGTTATGAATGGGCGGTACAGGACTTGAACCTGTGACCTCCTGCGTGTCGAGCAGGCGCTCTAGCCAACTGAGCTAACCGCCCATGATGCTTATAAAACTCAATATGCCTTAAAGAAATGCAAAAGGCAAGAACTTTTTTCGCCCGTATCTCTGCGCAAAAAAAAGCCGACAGAACGTCTAAAAACTGGTAATTGGTAATTGGTGATTCGTGATTGGTAATTCGTAATTGTTTAACCAGTCCCGATGTACATCGGGATTTAACCAATTACTACAAATCTGCCGCAATGCTCAGTCCAGATTCCTTCTGATAACAGCCGCTGCTGAAAGCGTCCGCTGAAAATCTCCACTCTGAACCGTCATAGAAATCTGAACGCTCTTGCAATCTGAGCCGTCATCCGTGGGTGTCTTAACGAAATTCATAGAAGTGACGTCCTCGCAAAGGACGTACTCCTCGTTGTTATCGTTATCTATCAGATAAAGCTTATTATCAGCGGCACGGAATTCGTAGGTGATATCCTCATTTGTCGCGGTGTGTAGGCTGCAACGGTTTGGAGGAGCCTCCGGATCCACCGCCCCGAATTCCGGATTCGCGGTACGAAGCTGACTGGTCATTCTAAACAGTGCTTGGCGGGCATTGTTTATAGTCTTGAATATTTGTTCGTTCTCCTGATAGTTGACGATCGAGGCGTTAAATGCCACAGCCACGGCTGCCAATAAAATAGCGGATATTGCCAAAGCAATCAGCAGCTCAACAATTGTAAAACCACCCTTGTATCTCGTATTTCGCATCTCGTATCTCGTACTTTTATTTCGTATGGGCAATCAATAATGCGCGTCTCGCTTCATGTTTCACGAGATACGCTTTAGAACTTCAGTACCTGGCCCGAATCCAACAGGCTGAACTTATTTCCCGGGCATTCAAAAGAACTCGCACTGTGACTCTGACAAAGCTGCTGCTATGATCAACAACAACCAGTTCGAAGTTCGAAGCGCTGACATTTTCAACAGTAACCTGTTGAGTAAAAGCAGAAAAATCATTAAGAGTGGACCTGTCGGCGCTGATCGGCGGAGAAAATACTGCGCCGTCAAAATCGTCTACATCATCATAGCTAATAAAGTTCGGTTCCTCCGGGCCAAATGTGCCGATACCGGTTTCAGGATCCACCACATTCAGCATGGTCGTGAGCTCTCTTATCTGCTCGGTCATAAATTCAGCAGTTGACAATTCTGCTCCTTCGCTATTGGCTATTGTCAATGCACTGTTTGATGTAAGCAAAGCCGCGATTGCAAGACCAACTAAGACTACGGCGATCAGAACTTCTACGAGAGAGAAGCCATTACTGTATCGAGTATGTCGCATTTTGTCCCCCCATGTTCAAGCCAAAGGCGAAGTCTCCAGGCACACCAAACACACTCAGTTGCTCGTAACAACTTTGGACATCTTGAATATCGGCAAAATAATGCTCATAGCGATAAAGCCGACCAATACACCCATCAAGACTATCATTATGGGTTCAATCATAGATGTCACGGTCTTTATAACTGTTTTTAGTTCCCGTGCATAATAATTGGAGACGTCTTTTAATACCTCCGCCATATTTCCTGAATCTTCGCCACTTTTTATCATCTGCTCAACATTCGGCGGCATCAGAGCATACTGTGCCAGACTCGATGCGATTTTTTTGCCCTGGCGAACCTCCTCATAGACTCCAAGCCACATTGTCTTGTAGAGCGCGTTGCCCGATATCTGAGCCGTTATCGAGATAGTATTGAGAATCGGCACGCCAGCTCTCGTCAAAACGCCCATCGTATGCAAGCTCCTTGTTATATAGAGACTGCGACACAACGTCTTTAGAAGAGGAAGCCTTAGCTTGGTCTTATCCCACCAAAGACGCCCTGGGCCTGTGTTTATGAAATACCAAAATCCCCACAATACTGCACCGATAGCCGGCACAATAAGAAACCAGTAGCTCCGCAGAAAACCACTGGCGGCCATCAACATAATGGTTGGCATCGGCAACAAGTGCTCCTTTCCTGCAAATATGGCTGTAAACCTCGGCAGTACAAAACACAATAAAAAGATCGTTACACTGATGGCCATAACCGCGATGATGATAGGATAAACCATGGCACCTTTGACCTGTGAGCGAGTCGCAGCTTCCTCGTCCAAATACTCTGCCAGCTTAACTAACATGTCGCTTAGTGAACCTGAGATTTCCGCTGCTGCAACCATATTGACATAAAGATTAGTGAACACCTGAGGATGCTCAGCAAGTGCCTGGGAAAAACTTTGTCCAGCCTCAATTCCAGCCTTCAAATCAGTGACTACCTCCCTGAACTTCTGATTTGTGAGCTGTCCAGATATCGACTCAAGTGAATCCTGAAGGCTTATTCCAGCTTTGACCATGACAGCAAGCTGGGAAGTGAAATTCAGGATGTCTTTTCTGCTCGGCCCTAAATCGAATCTGAACTGCCGTATTCTCTGCAGCAGTGTAAGCCTGTCATTGGATTTGCCACGAGCGAATCGCGTGTCCTTGCCAGCTTTGTGAGTACGTCGGTAAGGTCTCTGCTCCGACTGCACCGTGGTTTGCTCTCGGTCATCAGTAACTAATATTGAACTTTGATGATTTTGTGAATCTTGTCCAAACATGTTTCTTACCTTTCAACACCAGCAGTACTGGGAGCCTGAACAATGCCAAAGTTATTAGCAGGAACAAGTATCTTCTCCATTTTGCCGGGGTTGCTTGAGCGTGTCACGGCTTCTTCCCTGTCTATGTAACCTTTGAAGTACATCTCTGCAATACTGGTATCAAGATTCTGCATACCCAGCCTGCGAGAAGTCTCAATGATATTCGGTATTTCGTAGATTCGATTCTCACGAATACAGTTTCTGGCAGCAGAGGTGCACAGCAGAATCTCTGTGCACGGAATCATCCCTGGCTCATCGATTCGCTTAAATAGTGTCTGGGAGATGACCGCCTGCAGAGTGTTCGCAAGCATAGTTCGAATCTGATTTTGCTGATTAGCCGGATAGATATCAACAATACGCTCTACAGTCTGTGAGGCATTAATCGTATGCAAAGTGCTAAAGACCAAGTGTCCAGTCTCGGCAGCAGTGATTGTAAAGCTCGTGGTCTCAAGGTCTCTCATTTCACCAACCATAATAATGTCCGGGTCCTGCCGAAGAACATGTCTTAATCCCGAGGCAAAATCCGGACAATCAGAACCTATTTCCCGTTGCTCTATCATGCTCTTTTCATTCTCTATCAAATATTCGATGGGATCCTCCAACGTAATTATGCGTTTGCTATATTTGGAATTTATCAGCCCAATCATCGCAGCAAGGCTGGTACTCTTGCCGGAGCCTGTATGACCGGTGACAAGCACCAAGCCTCTCGGCAGGTCGGTAAGCTCTTGAGCAATGTGGGGCAAGTGTAATTCATCTATTGGAATGACCTGGTTCGGAATTACCCTAAACGATATTGCGATGGTGTCACGTTGATAGTGCGCGTTAACACGGAACCGATGCCCATCATCGACGGCTGTGGAAAAATCGAAGTCTCTTTTCTCCTCAAACTTCTTGAATTTGTCGTGCCCAATCATGGAAAGAATCATTCCCTCGGCGTCTTCATTAGTTACCTCTGAAAAATCCATGTCAATCAATTCGGTGTTTTTGCGGAGCACAGGTGGCATGCCGACATTAATGTGCACATCGCTTGCCTTATTCTCAATTGCCTCTGCTAATATTGTCTTGACATCCAACATATCGCAGTCCTTATGAAAAAATCGTTTATTGATTTGTGCTATTTACACGGTATTTTCAACAAAGGATCCCTCTTCGCTTCGCCCATGCACTTCAGTCACCCGGAGTACCTCTTCAATCGTAGTGACGCCCTGCTTTATCTTGTTGATACCTTCATCAAAAAGAGAAGGCCGACCGCTTTCTCTAAAAACTCGCCGCATGCTGGCTACGGAGGAATCTTTGTTAATCACGTCTCGAAATCTGTCATCGATAATCAACAACTCATATATACCTGTTCTGCCAATGTAGCCCGAACCTCTACAGTAGTCACAGCCGGCGCCGTGAAGCAGCTCTTCAGGATTAAGCCCGGCTTTTTCCACGTATTTGCGAATATGTTCGGTAGCGGAAAATGTTTCCTTGCACTTCGGGCAGATTTTTCTAACCAATCGCTGAGCGAGCACTCCGTTTAACGATGCCGCTATCAGGTATGTATCGACGCCGATATTGACCAGTCTCGTGACACTGCTTGCTGCATCGTTGGTATGAAGTGTGGACAGAACCAAATGTCCCGTCAACGCAGCCTGGACAGCTATTCGAGCTGTCTCGCTGTCTCTGATCTCGCCGATCATTATCACGTCAGGGTCCTGGCGGAGAAGACTTCTCAGCGCTGATGCAAAAGTAAGTCCGATTCTGTCGTTTGTCTGGACCTGATTACAAAAATCAAGTTCGTATTCAACGGGGTCTTCCACGGTTGATATATTGAGCCTGTCGCCATTCATCTGAGACAAAGCTGAGTACAATGTCGTGCTTTTGCCGGAACCGGTGGGTCCGGTTACAAGGAAGATTCCATGCGGCAGCGCTATTTGCTCACCGAAAGCCTCACAAATACCGGCTTCCATACCCAATTGTTCAAGACCACGCATAATTGACCTGCTATCCAGTATACGCATGACCGTTTTCTCGCCTTGATTCGTGGGCAGAGTTGAGATTCGCAAGTCAATTGCCCTGCCGCCGACGATAGCAGAAACCTTGCCGTCCTGCGGCAGTCGTCTCTCTGAGATATCAAGGTTAGACATGATCTTAATGCGCGATACAATCGCGGGATGCATCTTCAACGGTGCTTGCTTTGCTTCAAAAAGCATTCCATCTATGCGGTATCTTATTCTTGTGAACTTCTCTTTTGGCTCAATATGAATGTCGCTTGCTCCCTCATGGATTGCATTGCTGATCAAATAGTTGACCAATTTTATGACCGGCGACTGCCCCGCCATCTTTTCGAGATCCTCGGAATTGTCTTCATGATCCTGCACTACCTCCACCTCGGTCATATCGCTGATGATGTCGTCGAAATTGTAATCGATTCTCTCTTGATCCTGTAAAGCCTCACATGCTTTTTTGATGTCTTGTTCGGGACAAACGACAATCCTGACATTCATCTGTGTTTGTCTTTTAACATCTTCTATCGCAAAGACATTAGCCGGCTCGCTTGTCGCAATCAGAAGTGTATCCTGCTCAGATGCCACCGGCACAATGCTGGTCCTTTCGATAAAATCAATGTTAAGCTTCTCAAAGGCGCTTTTCTGCACATCTTCAGGCCCGATGCGCCGGAATTCTAAGCCGCATTGTTCAGCCTTAGCCATCAAGATGTCGTCCGCACTGGCTATTCCTCCTTGTGACAGCCAATTTGCTGCATCAGTACCCGGTTTTACGAACTGCTCCTGCCTGAGCTGGGAGTGCTGCTGTTGAGTAATTTTGCCCATATCAAGCAGCACATCGGCAACGTCACGCACATGCGCCTGGTCGCTCTTTTGCGGAGAATAAAGATCACTTAAACCTCGCACCGACTGATCATCAGATAACCGGCTTAGTGATTCGTCGGCATCATATGCCTTTAATTCCTCCTTAGATTCCGGAGGACTTTTCCTTCTTATCTGAGACAAAAATGGTAATTTCATTCTGATAACTTCAATACAATATCCAGGCTTTGCAGCTCGTCCTGCGAAGCCTCAGAACTATATTCAGGTTCCCATCTGAGTTTAGCGAAATCATTACCGATTTCCCTTATTCTAAAACCTCTAATCGAATCACCCTCGTGAAGGATTCTGTCATCAATCATGCAGCAATTGCCACGGTCAGACTGCATAATGCACAGAAGCTGCAGGGATTTCACCTGCTGTCTCAACTGTTGCTGCCTTAGCAACTCGTCATCGATTTCAAGGTTTTGCCGCTCATCATTAGCCCTGGCTTCAAGGCTGTTCAAGAATATCTCAACTTCAAATGGATTTTTCACGAGCTCGTTGACCCGCACCTGCAAAACACTTGAGAATTCGTAGAATTTTTTGACGATTTGGTCCATCCGACTAAGCATTTCCGAACTGACACCGGTGAGTCGGCTGATGGCTACCTCGATCTGTGTTTCTTCGGTGTCGACCGGCGATGCCGAGGCTGCTTGGGGCTGGACTTTTCTTATCATGTACAAAAGACACAAAAGCCCCACAACAAATAGCACAATGACCAAGATGGTGCTCTTGCGTGCACTTCTGCTCTGTCCAGCAACAGTGAGATACTCCAGACCTTGATTTTCCTTCAATATGTCGGTGTCACCTTTTGTGGCAGCGTCAGTTTTCCGTCCCCCCAGGCTCTCAGACCCTTGATCACGCAAAAATGACAGCATAATTAAGCTCCCTTACTCTTGCGCAAGATACATGCCTTTTGTATCCGGCAGTGTCAACATTGCTTTAGCCTGTTTTATCCTGGAAGAATATGCTTACTATGAAATCGGCTGTTACCTGTCCCTCTTGTTCTCCCTGCTTTTCCAACTCAAGCTCACGAATCTTCATAATACGAGGAAGCTTCTCAAGCTCTAAAAGAAACGAATAAAAGGCGTTGAAGTTCCCAACCAACTCCATCTTTAATGGTTGTTCCACATAGCCATTATTGTTCTTCTTGTTGAGCGTACTAATAGTCTTAGGTTTTAGGCCCTGTTTCTGCGCAATGACGGTGACCTGCTCAAGGACCTTGTGAATCTCGCTGGTAGGCGGTAATCGGCTTTCAAAAAACTCTATGGCTTCCTTCAACTGCTCAAGCTGTTTTGTAAGGTCCTCTGCAGCGGCAGTAGCCTGTTCAAATTCAGCCAATTTTGCAAGTTTCGCCTCGACGCGTTGCTTAGCCTCTGCGAGATGTTTGTTAGCAGGCCTAATCATATATCGATAGCCGACTATAGCCACGCCTATCAACAAAACAAAGAAAACGACCTTTCTGAAGCGACCTATCATAATTGTGCCCTCACGTTATGACTAATTGACCTCCGATGAGAATCAATCTGTCCACGCTAAAAGTTGTATACGGACTTCTCAGCTTTTGCTCGTATTCTATCGATGTCTGCTTTGCTCAAATGGATGTCTTCTCTCAGTAATGCCCTGAGTTTAAACCGCCTGAATATTGTGTCTTTTAGTTGGTATTCCTTGGACTCGACCAGTGCAACTGAATTCAGTAAAGCTGAACCGCTAAGCCGTTCAATGTAGGCAGCAACCTGCAAATCACTTGGAGCCATACCTTCGATATCTATGTGCATTTCCAGCGACTTCTCCGTAGAGACTTTTTGCTGCAGTCCACCGGCACTCGCCTCGCTGGCCGCTCGGTATCTGTTGGTTGACCTGGGCTGTCTGACCCGCTCCGGTTCCTTCTGAATCAGATTCAGTTTTAGTAGCGAAACGCCCGACGGCAAGTTGTTAGTCAAAGCAGCTAAAAGGACGCTTCTCGGCACCGGCTCAAGCAGTTCAGCCGTGGTCAAAGCGGTTTTCATCATTTCCTTTCGCTTAAACTGAAGCTCTTCAAACTGCTGTATTGCCTGCTGTATTCGAGTCATTTTGTCGTTTACGAGCTTTTCCTTAGCACGGAAAGAACGCTGGCGAATCTTGATTGTCGCGAAGGAACTGCCCAACACTACCATTACTATCAATAACAATACAAGACAGACCAGATTTGTCTTTTGTGATTCGTTGTTCTGCACATAATCATCCGGTACAAAATTTATGTTAAGCATCTTATAACCTGCCTCCTTCCGCAGAGAATTTATGATAAGCCAAGTCCGAAAGCGATAGCCCAATTAACATTGGCATCACCATTCCTTCTATCTATTCCAGTATGATGCGGGTCTATGACTTCCACCGCCGCCAGACAGTCTCCCATCTGCGCCTGGATTTCCAGTTGTTTGGCTATCGTCGTACATATATTGACATCGACGGCCTGGCCTGAAAGAAAAATCAAACGCTCAATGCAAGCATTTCTGTACGTCGAAATAAGGTGACGCCTACATGTAGTAAGTTCAAATACCAATTGCGTTACTACCTTTTCATCATCAAGCTGCTTTGCCCCTATTGGGATAGAACACGCAAAAAGAAGATTTTTATGTCGACAAATAACAAGGTTTGTGCACGTTGGTTCTATGTCGAGAAGCATTACAATTGCTTTTAGGTCGGTTTCTCGTCTGCCAAAGAATTTCGTGTAGCAGTTGGTGAGCGCCACAGGCCAGACACCAAGGGATTGGATTGCTATGCCGACTTTTTCGTATATCGCCAAATGCCTATCAATTATTTTACGTTCAGCTACCATAACCAGAGCATTATCCTGGTCTGTGGGTATGCACTTTATCAAGGTATCATTTCGCTCCGGCTTGAACGGCAGTTGATGCTTGATCTTCGAAAAGATAGCATCCTCTAGTTTGACATCGGTTATTTTGGGCATTTTTACATGGTCAATAAAGACCTGGTTTGCAGGTATGGCTGCTATAACCTGTTTACCTTGAAATCCGCTGTTTGCCATGACCTGGCGCAAGATTTCAACGGCCCATCTCTGCCATGCAGCGCTTCCTGCCTCGATATCACTGGGCCGAGTTTCACTTCGGCCAGCAATCAAGCTCACGCTTTCTTGGCCGTTTGCAAGCTGCACCAGCCTGATGTCGTCTTCTCCCATATCGACACCGATTGGATAAACGTGGTCTTTCTTGAAAAACCCAAACATATCAATCTTGCTCATTCAGATACAACTTCTGTTGCGCTGACGGCTGGAACGGCTGCAGAGATTTTAATCTACCGATAACGATGAACAATGCTGTTACTCCTCCCTTAAAAGACAACTCTATCAAGTCAAAAACCAACATAAGCTGACTGAACGTGCTCATTCGGCAACGAATGCAATGCTATCTAAAATATATGATATAGAACCATAACCAGCAAAACGCCGGCAGATATATCAAAAGCTGATTTTTCATGGTCCTGTAAAATCGCAGCTGGACTGCCGATAAGACCTCGCCCGTTCAATTCTTACAATCCTTTGTGATCGTTAATGTGAACTGGCCGAGTTCCAAAGCAGCCACAAAACTCTCAAGGCAACAGCCAGATTTCTCAGACGCAATGATGCTTTTTTGGACTCAAGGACGGGTAGGACATTATAAGACTCGAAGACTATAGGCTGGTATAGCTCCATCCACGGCAGCTACTCAGCCTTTAGCCTGCGGGTCATCAGATTTGCAATTGCCTCCCTGACGGGCTTATTCTCAAACAATACCTCGTAGACAGCTTGAGTAATCGGCATCTCCACACCGTATCGGTCAGCAAGAGCAACAACAGATTTGCACGTGGTAATACCCTCAACTACAGACTCCGTGGCACTTTCAGCCTGCTGAAGGCTTTGGCCCCTGCCTATTCTCTCGCCGAACGATCGGTTTCTTCCTTTTGGTGAAATACAAGTCGTGACCAAATCACCCAGTCCGGAAAGTCCCGCAAAGGTCTGCTGCCTTGCTCCCATTGCGATGCCAAGGCGAGTCATCTCGGCAAGCCCCCTGCTTAAAAGAGCAGCTTTGGCGTTGTCACCAGCACCAGCACCATCTATAATTCCCGCAGCTATGGCGATAATATTTTTCATAGCGCCGGCCAATTCAACGCCTACGATGTCCGTATTAGTGTAAACGCGCAGCCAGGGACAATTGAAAGTGTGCTGGATATTCATGGCTAACCGCTCATCAATGGATGCTGCGCAGGCGATGGCCGGGAGTTTTTTAGCGAGTTCATCAGCAATTGTCGGGCCGGAAAGAACAGCAGTTTTAAGTTTTGGCTCCAGCACATCGACCAGTATCTGGGTTGGTCGTAACAGTGTCCCATTTTCTATACCTTTGGCAACCGAAACGATAGGAACACCGGCGGGGACGTAGTCCTTCAGACGCGTCCAAACACTGCGCATGAATTGACACGGCACAGCGGAAATAATCAGATCAGCCCCGCTCATTATGCGATTATCTCCGGGCTCAAAAACAAGGGCTTCAGGTAGCTTATGACCGGGCAGAAATTTTCTGTTCTCACGGCTTTGCTCGATCTGGGCCAACTGTTGACGGTCGTAGCCCCACATCCATACTTCGTGGCTCGTGGCTCGTGACTTGTGATCCGCTTTTCGCTTTTCACAGAGCAGAATAGCCAGCACAGTAGCCATGCCACCGTCACCAATGATGGAAATCCTTTCGTATCTCGTATCTCGCATCTTGTACTACGTCGTTTTTTTACACGAAATCCAATATGCACAACGCATAACAACTAAGCATTACAACAACCCCACACAGAATTGTCAATCTTGATATTTAGGCGTGCCATACGAGTTTCACAGTGTCGGACTCGCCAAACTTTACTTTCCCTTTCCACTGAGGAAACTTTCTCAACATCACCACAGCCAGCTGAGCAAAAAAGTGCGGCAGGTAAGATAGATGCTAGGTTAGTCTTGTATAATCTCGATACTATCAGGATGCAACTGTCGTAAGCTTGGTATTTGGTTTTGGCCGAGTCTGGCGTCAACAAGGACAGTGCTGTCCAGGTACTGCTCCTTTAGAATTTTTCCGTGTGCACGTAAGAAGCTCTGTACTTTGCCATCAGCCTGGCTGGCACACACCCGCAAAACAAGCTCTGCTCCTTTGTATTCCGCGGTTACTGTCTCACTCAATTCACCCAAGCCGAAACCTGTTTTGGCCGATATTGTCACTGCATCCGGAAGGAGCGTCTGGAGCATCTCGAGCTGACCGATCTTTCTCACAACATCGACTTTGTTTAGTATCGTTAAAATCGCTTTTTCACCACAGCCAATCTCTGCTAAGACATTATTTACAGATTCAACCTGATTTAACGCTTCCGAATTTGACACATCTACGATGTGCAGCAACAGATCGGCGTTGACAGCTTCTTCCAGTGTCGCTTTGAATGAAGCGACGAGCTGGTGAGGAAGGTTCCTGACGAAACCGACGGTGTCGCTTAGAAGCACCTCCACACCTTTGGCAGGTGTCCATCTTCTCGTTCGGGTATCGAGCGTTGCAAAGAGTCTGTCTTCGACAAAAACCCCGGCATCCGTTAGTGCATTAAGCAGTGTACTTTTGCCAGCATTAGTATAGCCGACCAGGCAGATTTTGAATAGGCCTTCTCGAGCTTTGATCTCGCGAATCCTACGCTTATCAATCTTCACGAGTTCGTGTTTGAGCTCGGTGATTCGCTTGTTGACGAGCCGACGGTCGATTTCCAACTGCTGCTCGCCTGGCCCCCTTGTGCCTATACCACCAACAGTGCCTGCGGCAGTGCCACCAGCCGCACCGGCCACCGCGTCAAGGTGGGACCACATACGCGTCAGCCGAGGATATGTGTATTCAAGCTGAGCTAACTCAACCTGAAGCTTGGCCTGCTTCGTTTTCGCTCGGGTGGCGAAAATGTCCAAGATTAATTCACTGCGGTCCAGAACCTTCGCTTTGATAACCTCCTCAAGTTCACGAATCTGGCCAGGTGAAAGATCATTGTCGAATATTACAACATCGCCTTTGAACCTTCTAACTCGCTCAGCGAGCTGTTTAGCCTTACCTTTGCCGATATAAGTCGCTGGATTTATTGAGCGGATTTTCTGCTGGAATCTATCGACCACAACTGCCCCGGCACTTTCTGCCAGAGCCGTCAGCTCAGCCAAATCATCACCTTCATGTCCGGCATGCAAAACAGCAGCTACCAAGATGGCCCGCTCTTTTCTGACTCTCAGCGTCTGACGAAGCTTCTCCAACCGAGAAAACCTCCAAAATTGCACCTTTATTCTAACACATTTGGCTGCCCCACTCAATAGAACTCAAAACAACGGTTAATAAAACCACTATTAGAATAACGTCGGTTTTATCGGTCAAACAGAGTATTTTTTGTATGAAAGCGGACAAAAGACATTTTTTGGCTTGAAAAAGTGTAAGAGCTGCATTAGATTAACGAACGATATAATTTTGGACGAGCAGAAAGATGGTGCTATAGATAGCTCCGTTGTTCTTGGACTTGATTTATGAGGATTGAAGGGGTTTTGTGTGCTAAAAGTTAAAATGCGCTCAGGCGAATCGGTTCAACAAATGATAAGACGCTTTAAAAAGCTCTGCGAAAAGGAGGGTCTTATCAGAGATATGAAACGCACTGCCTACTATGAAAAGCCCTCTGAGAAAAATCGCCGACGTCAGCGTAAAACCCAGCGAATTATAAACCATTAGCACAGATTCAGCCCACATACTACCATCCCACACCCTAATCAGAAAAACCGAATATCGAGACCAATCCTCCCAGTAAGCTGCTTCGTCAGTAGGTTGAAGCGAGCAGATGCTTGCATAACGCATATTCCGTTTCTGCAAGTAAAAGACCTTAAGTTATAACATCAGCCCTAATCAACCTCGCTTGTTACGACATCAGGATGTGATATTTTTCGGCAGGACTACAGCTCCGGCATAGGCCAGAAAACCGTATCACCATTGTCCATCCACTTCCTAACTTGGTCATTTTTATCCCTCCCAGGCTTGCCACTGTCATCGATAAAATTAAGGCCGACACTGTAGAGGATGAAATTGTCGTCCGTTTTTTTGTAAACCAACGGTTTATCAGCGAAAGGATCTGTCGGTAAATCATCCAAATAGTCAACCTCAACCAGTTCATCTAAACTGTCAGGATATTTACCCTGCTCTTTTTGATACCTCATTGTTGCAAGCACCGTAAGCAAAGCGGCTCTGTCTGTTTTTAACCGCCAGCCAAGCTGCCCCACTTTGTTGAATGCAGGTCCCTGAACTCTTAGCATAAAACTTGTCTCGAAAACCTCACTCCATCTATCCGCATCTATTCCCTTATTATGCAAGTCCCGCGGAGTTTCCTCAAACAGTTCGGCTGCTTTCTCAAAATATCCGTTAATTTGTTCAATAGTTTCTCGCCTGCCCGGATAGCTGAACGTCAGCAATCTCCATAAAATGTCTTTGTTATCCTGCACGACGTACGGCATGCCGCGTATTAGTACGCGACCTCCGCCCCGGCCATCGTCGGTAAATGAACGCTGGATTTGGTCGTACCAGAACACCTTTTCAGCTTCCAGGCTAATAATCGGCTCCCGCTTTTCGAACTGTTTTGCTAATTCTTCCTGGATTGCTCCTAAAACCTCTGCAGGCACATCGGTTTTTCTCAAAATCCTGCTAATTTCATCAAGGGCTGTAGCCTCAACTGCAATGCCGACTAACTGCTCGATTAGTAAACCGTGACCGTGCAGGTGATCGCCAAATTTTACAAGCACAACGCAATCCCTTAACGCTTCATTAGTGTCTCCGCTATAAGCCTCGTATCGAATCTGCCATCGCATTGCAAACGCCAAATATCTGTAGTCCAGTAAGGGTTCCATAATATCCGGCATTAGAGTCTCTGCTAACTTACCCTCACCGCTTTTTTTATAATGACGCCAATAGTATTGATATTGCGCAGCCGCTCTCAGTGCTTCAAGAGACTTTTGATTACCTTCGAGCCATGAAACTAAGGACAGTAGCTGAACATCGTTAAAATCTGTCGGCCAGTTTGCCTTGCCTTTAGTAAGCCACTCCGGCATTTCTACATAAAGCTCATCAGCCTTTTCATAGTAAGACCTTGCATTATCTGCAGCATCTCTGTCAGCCTGTTCAAATTCGTTCAACCAATCAGCGTAATTAACCTTAATAGTTGGCCTGCCAATAATCAGCGGGCTAATACAGATAAGCAAATATAGAAAGATGATCCCGAATACTTGAAGTCCTCGCACAAGAACTTTTTTCCAGATCGGCCGGCAGCGTTTTTTTGCGCGGCGCATAAGAACCGCGAGTAGTTTTGGATCGCCAAATCCCGCGATTAACTGTTCCGCTTTTTGTTCCTTCTCACGATTATTTACACAATCTCGCAGCTCATCCTCGAAATGCGCAATTAGTTCGGCCCTTACATCTCGTCGAACCTTCCGACGGTACCTCATCTTCTTGATAACAAGCTTTATGAATTTAGCCGCAAAGGTTGGAATATTCTCAAAACTACTTCTTTTAGATTCCTTTTTTCTCATGGAGCTGAAGATTTAGTTATTGGGACTTTAGTTACTTTGGACTGGCCAAAAGACCCAGTCACCTTGGTCTTTAGTTCCCCGTATTCGGGGCCTTCCATTAACCTCTGCGACCATTCCACTATTATCAATAAAATTAGGGCCAACACTATAGAGAATGAAACCGTCATCGGTTGTTTTATAACTCAGTGATTTATCACTATATGGGTCCATCGGCTCCGTCTTTAGGTAACCAGCAGTAATTAGCTGATTTAGATTGTAAGGGTAATGCCCTACGTCCTGGTAATACCTTAATAACGCAATTATTGTTATCACAGCTTCAACCCTTGCTTTTGATAGATGTGTCTGCAAAGATATTCTATCAAGACCGGGTCTAAGGATTTCTAAGAACATGTTGCCCTTTATAATTTCCAGAGCGTGTTCTTCGATGTCTGTCTGTTCTGCTTTAACCTCAACAGGAGTCTTAATTTTAGCGATCTCCCAATAGTCGTAAAATTCCTCTGCTGCTTTTCGAGTTTCTTGCTTGTCCGGATATAAGAACAGCATATAGCTCCAATCTTTAATAAAGACTGCGGCATCATAAATATGGCCACCAAGCTTACTGGCCTCCATACGGATAATTGACAACAGTATCGATAACCAATTATGTTTGTAATCATCAGGGTAGTATCTACTATCGTCGCTTGATGGTCCCGGCGGAATTGACATCATCTCGGCAAGCTGTTCAATACGTTTGGGTATTATGTGACCTCTGCCGAGTCCATCTGTAAAGGTGCGCTGGATTTGATCGTATGTTGATAGCCTTTCCGCCTTTAAACTTATTGTAAAATCTTCATTAACTACTGTTTCTTCAAGGTCTTTCTGTAGCTTAGCTAGTATGGCCGAGTTTATCTCGTGCTCATTAAGAATGCCACGGAGCGTTTTAATAGCCAACGCTTCAATTGCTATTCCTACAATCTGTTCGACTAAGATTTTATCTCCTCTAAGATGCTGGCCTAAACGATAGAGTGCCTTTATATTGCTTAGAGCTTGCTCATATCGGCCATCTTCAATAGCTAACCAAACTCGCCAGCGCAAAGTAAAAGCCAGTCTGCGAAACTTGGAAAGAGAGGGATCAATAGATGAAATCATTTTACCGGTGCCTTGCTTAGTGACATAGTTATGCCAATAATAAGGTTTCTCTGAAGCCGCAATAATCAGCTCAAACATTTCTGCATTATCAGCCAGCCATTTTCTTATAAGTTGCTTTTCTTTGTCATTAACTTCATCATATCTTGAGCCTGAAGGATAGGAGATATCGTCTGGAATTTCTTTAAACATTTCCATTGCTTTTTGGTAAAAAGGCGCAGCATTTAGGGACTCCTCAGCAGCAGGACGAACTAACTGATTAAGCTCAGCAATGTAATCGATAGTGATATTCGGCTCACCTGATAAGAACCAAATAATGTAAAGAATAAGACAAACAGCCAATACACTGGTAGCCTGAAGTGACTTTGCAAGCGCTTTTAGCCAGAGTGGACGGCAGCGTTTTTTGGCGCGACGCATAAGAACTGCAAGCAGCTTTAAGTCGCCGAACTCCGAGATTAACTTCTGAGCCTTTTGCTCTTTCTCTTCCGCAGTTTTAGTATCTTTTAACTCATCTTGGAAATGCGCAATCAGCTCGGCCTGTACATCGCGTCGAACTTTCTTACGATACCGCATCTTCCTGATTAGCTGCCTGATGAATTGGCTGGCACAATCAGGTAGGCCCTCAAATATTTTTGGTTTTTCTTTATCTTTCACAATCATGCCTCCAGCACTTGTCCATTACCTCACAGTGCGGCTCTCCGGTCACCAATTCCTTTAGGCAGTCATGAGTGCGCCGCTGAAAACCAAATCCAGACCTGCTGCGAGTTCTTTGAGTTGCTCTTTCTGTTTGGCAAGCTCGGCTTTACCCTTACTAGTGATCGAATAGTATCGCCTCTTGCGGCCGGTGTCGGCCTCCTGCCACCTGCCTTTTATGAGCTTTTTGGCTTCAAGATTATAAAGCAGCGGATACAACGTACCTTTGCCAAGTGTAAGAATCTCGCCGCTCCGCTTTTCGACGGCCTCGCTCAACTCGTAGCCATACATTGGCCCACGAGATAGTATTTCCAGGACAACTACCGGCGCGATGCCTTTTAGAAGCTGGCTTTCAAACTTCATAGAAACCTCCTATTTGCAGAATCTTAATTTGTCTTGTTTAGCATATTATGCTATACATACTATGTAAAATCAAATAAAAAATTTGATTTTTCAGAAAATTTCTTATGACTGTAGGTAGAATTACACTACAGCCCAATTCTTCCTGGTTGATGAAAGTTTGCACAAGAATAACGTCTCAAAGCTAACGGGACCTCGGATTGTCGATTTTACCACTCGCAGCCTGAGACTGCCTCAGAAGGAGCCATGATACTGGCAAACGAGATTTACAGAAAATCTATTACGTGATCCACCCCTTTTCCATGCTCGGAGAGAGTTTCACATAAATTAACACGCCTGAACTTCTCAGACTTTACTATGCAGATAATTACTGCCAAAAAGATTGCAATAAGGCCCTGTTGCGATTAGCATTACCCAGCAAATACGGACGAGTGAATGAATTTTTGAACACTCCAGATGATTTTAATTGGCTCGTTTTCGCAGTTATTTGCCGGTCGAAAAAACTTTAATCAAATACACAATTTCAGGAATGTATTATGAGTAACGAAGTCCAAAAACTATCTATTAAGGAAAAAATCTCATACGGTTTTGGAGACCTTGCTTCAGTGCTTTACTGGCAGACCTTCATGCTGTATTTTACCTATTTCTACACAGACGTGTTTATCATCCCGGCTGCGGCTGCGGCTACCATGTTTCTCATAAGTCGAATTTGGGATGGTATCAATGACCCTTTGATGGGAATCATCGCCGACCGCACAAAAACTCGTTGGGGGAAATTTCGACCCTATTTACTTTGGCTTTGTGTACCATTCGCAATTGTCGGTGTGTTTACCTTTACTGTTCCTAACTTTGGGCTAACAGGAAAACTTGTTTGGGCTTATGTTACGTTTATTGCCATTATGATGTTGTATACAGCCATCAACATTCCCTATACAGCGTTGTTCGGTGTTATGTCAGCGGATTCAAAGGAACGCACTACCCTCTGTTCTGTAAAGTTTATCTTCGCATTTACCGCAGGTATTATCGTTTCCGCCACCTTGCTGCCGATGGTGAAAGCATTTGGCGGGGGCAATGATGCTCGCGGCTGGCAACTATCTTTTGTAGTCTACGGGATTGCTGCTGTCATTTTCTTTTTGATTACTTTTAAGGGAACCCGGGAACGTGTCCAGCCACCCAAGACACAAAAATCATCTGTTAAAAAGGATTTATTTGAACTAATCACCAATGGACCCTGGCTCATTCTTCTGGCGACAACGATTACATTTATTCTTTTCGTTGCTGTGAAGGCTAGTGTTACAACACATTACTTTAAATATGTTATAAGACCGCTGGAACTTTCTTTGCCGTTTATAGAAACCAAAATTTATAGTTTTGAAACATTGGTGTCAGCATACAACACAATCGGGCAAATTTCAGCGCTTGTTGGTGTGCTGTTAGTGCCCAGCCTGGCGAAATTATTCGGCAAGAAGAAACTTTTCGTTACTTTTTTCATTATTGCAATTGCAAGTACGGCTGCTGTTTATTTCCTGAGTGCCGAACAAATCGCCTTGATTTTTGTCCTCCAAATCACCGGCTCGATGACCGGAGGACCTCTAAGTGTTCTGCTCTGGGCGATGTATGCAGACACCGCTGATTATGCTGAGTGGAAGCGCGGACGCAGGGCGACGGGTTTAATCTTTTCCGCTTCGACTATGTCGCAGAAAATCGGATGGGCCTTCGGCGCTTATGTCGCTCTTACGCTGATGTCTCAAGTCGGATTTCAAGCAAATCAGGCCCAATCCCAAGAGAGCCTGAGGGGTTTAATCCTGCTGTTCAGCCTGATTCCTGCCGGAGTTGGTGTTTTGTCAATTATATTATTACTTATATATCCATTAAATGATAAACGCATTGAAAAAATCGGGGCCGAATTAGAAGAAAGACGCAAAGAGACCGGAGAGGAAATCGCAACAGCTTAGTTATCAATAAAAATTCGATACTAGTACTACAGCGCGAATTAAGCTCAAGAAATAAAGGTCTCTATGTCGATAACTCCTTATAAATATGACATTTGTAAGGAAAATCGATATGGATATCAAACAAATCAAAAACATGGGTAGAGAATTGAAC
>Ga0315543_1000442_pt1 | contig 50442 bp, 40 predicted proteins | sample SalMarSW160210MG_2_FD_203098 | JGI IMG/M metagenome (GOLD analysis project Ga0315543, IMG submission 203098) | Salt marsh sediment microbial communities from the Plum Island Ecosystem LTER, Massachusetts, United States - Salt Marsh Sediment SW1601-210 ...
CTAACTTTAATTAGATTTTCTTTTAACATAAGTACCTCTTTTCTTTAAGATGGTATTAATCTTTTTTTGTATTTTAGCATGAATTCTGGTATTAATAAATGGTAGGGTTTTATTAGTCACATAACCGGTAACCGGTAAACTGGCTAACCGGCTAACTATCTTAGCGAGATACGATTCACGAGATACGAGATACTGAATTATTTTGTGCCAAATAATCTATCCCCAGCATCTCCTAAGCCCGGGACTATATATCCATGTGAATTTAATCTTTCATCAACAGCTGCTGTGTATATCTTTACATCCGGGTGGTATTTTTGTAACATATTTATACCTTCCGGAGCAGCAATTAAGCACATAAATTTTATATCTTCCGTGCCACATTTCTTGATATAGTCTATACAGGCAACAGCTGTACCTCCTGTTGCTAACATCGGGTCAACAATAATAACTTTTCTATCTTTAATATCAAATGGTAATTTAGCATAATATTCTACAGGTTTTAAAGTTTCAGGATCACGATACATGCCAATATGCCCTACTTTTGCAGGAGGAATAAGTTTTAATATTCCATCAACCATACCCAAACCTGCTCTTAAAATAGCTACAATAGCAATGTTTTTCCCTGAGATTACTTTACTTTTAGTCTTGCCAATGGGAGTTTCTATTTCAATTTCCTTTAATTCTATTTCTCTAGTTGCTTCATAAGCCATTAAATTAGATAACTCATCTACTAATTCTCTAAATTCTTTCATTTGAGTACTTTTATCCCTCATTAAAGTTAATTTGTGTTGTATTAAGGGGTGGTCCAAAATAATTACTTCTGACAATGACTTTTCCTCCTTCTATCTCGTATCGCGTATCGCGTCCGAATTCATTTAAAGACTTTATCTTCTTCTTGTTTTATTTTATTCAGGCGGTTAATGTGCCTTTCCTCCTGGCTAAATTTAGTATTTAACCAAACTTTTACAATTTCTTTAGCCAATCCTACACCTATCACCCTTGCCCCTAAAGTCAAAATATTGGCATCATTATGTTCTCGAGCATTTCGAGCAGAAAATGTATCATGACATAATGAGGCCCTGATACCTCTAACTTTATTAGCAACTACGGACATACCAATTCCGGTTCCACAAATTAAGATTCCTCTGTCATATTTTCCGCTTTTTACTTCTATAGAAACTTTAAAGCCAACATCTGGATAATCAACAGATTTCTCACTTTCACAACCAAAATCTATATATTCCACATTAAGTTCCTTTAAATACTCTTTTAAATTCTCTTTTAACTGATAACCTCCGTGATCACTTCCTAAAACTATCTTCATCTTATGTTTCACCACCATTATTCATTATTTTCCTCAAGAATTTTATCTAATATTTTTTCTAAGTTGTTTTTCAACTCTCTTGCTACAATTCGATAAAATTCAATTTTCCTTCCAATCGGATCGATTATTTCATAATTCCTTTTGTTGTTTTGATTGTTTTCAGATTTATTATTTAGGGTAAATTTCTTAAGGAGAAATGTCTTATTTTGGGCAAAGGGAAATTTTTTATGAATATATTCTTTATGTTCATTTGTCATAACTAAAATTAAATCTGCTTTTTTAATTAGTTCTTCCCGTAATTCTTGGGCATGATGTTGAGAAATATCGATACCCTGCTCAAACATAACTGAAATTGCTTCGAAAGTGGGACTTATACCTGGCAAAGCAGAAATTCCAGCCGAAATAATATTAAACTTGCTATAATCTTTTGTTCTTTCCTCCAATATTTTTTTAAACATACCTTCTGCCATAGCGCTTCGGCAGGTATTTCCGGTACAGACAAATAAGACGGTATTAGTCATTTTATTAAGACTCCATGTATTGATTCGTATCTCGTATCTAGTATAGCGTTTAGCGTTTAGCGTATAGGATAAATCATTAGAACTAAAAAATTAAAAGCAAAATCATAATTTAAAATTTAAAAAAGATTTTTATTCTTTACATTCTTTATAGGGCGTATGCAATACGCCCCTACTTCTATACGCTATACGCTAAACGCTCTACGCTAGTTATTTATTTTCGGTAGGCAATTACTACTCTCTCTATCCCTAAATAATCTTTGGTAATTTCTATATCTTCATCAAAATTATTCTCTTTTAGAATTAATTCTTCAACTGCTTGCGACTGATTCAAACCTACTTCTAAAGCTAGAAAACCATTCTTTTTTAAATATTGAAGACTTTTCCTCATAATTTTGCGATAATAATCTAAACCGTCAATTCCTCCAGATAAAGCAATCTTAGGTTCATTATTCTTTATTTCGGGTGGCAGTGATTTAAAATCGTAAGAATCTATATAGGGAGGATTTGAAATAATTCCATCTAAGCTGTTTTTTTTAATTCTACCGATAAAAGGTTCAAATAAGTCTCCCTGTAGAAATATTATTTTATCTTTACAATCATGTTTTTTAGCATTTTTTAATGCTATTTGCAAAGAATTTTTAGAAATATCGGTTGCGTAAATGATAACATCTTCTGTAAATTTAGCTATACTTATAGCAATTACACCTGTACCGGTTCCTAAATCTGCTACCTCTAAATTATCAGAATATTTATAGTTTTTTAATTTTTTAATAGCTTCTTCTACTAAAATTTCTGTCTCGGGTCGTGGGATTAACACTCCTTTTTCTACCAAAAAATCCATCCCCATAAATTCTTGATGTTTAGTTATATACTGGAGAGGAATTTTTTTTATTCTTTTCTCGATCATGTCTTCTAATTGTAATTTTTCTTTATTTTTTAATTCTCTATCACCATTTAAATACATCTTGCTTCTATTCATTTTTAGAAAATAACTTAATAGAATTTCCGCTTCTCTTTCTGAATTTGTTATTCCTTTATTTTTAAATATTTTGCTAATATTTTTTAAAGCTTGCCCTACAGTTTGAAATTTATACTTATTTTCCAACATTGTTTTAAATTTCACTGCTCGTTTTTAATTTTTCTGAAAGATTAGCCACTAAATTATCTAAATTTCCTTCTAGTACTTCTTCCAAATTATGTAAATTTAAACCAATGCGATGATCTGTTATTCTATTTTGAGGGAAATTATAAGTTCTAATTCTTTCACTTCTATCTCCGGTGCCAACCTGGCTCTTTCTCTTTAGAGCAAGTTCTTCATGTTTTTCTCTCTCTGCCTTATCTAAAAGCCTTGCCCTTAATATTTTTAGAGCCTTATCTTTATTTTTATGTTGGGATTTCTCATCCTGGCAGGTAACTACCATCCCGGTTGGAATATGGGTAATCCTAATTGCTGAATCTGTAGTATTAACGCTTTGACCTCCAGGACCGGTAGAACGAAAACGGTCAATTTTTAAATCATTTGAACTAATTTCCAGTTCAACCTCTTCTGCTTCGGGAAGTATGGCTACCGTAACGGTCGAAGTATGTATCCTTCCGCTTGATTCGGTTATAGGAACGCGTTGTACCCGATGTACTCCGCTCTCATATTTTAACTTTCCGTATACACCTTTTCCTATTATGCTAAATATTATCTCCTTAAACCCTCCGATTCCTGTAGGATTGGAACTCATTACTTCAGTTTTCCAAGCATTATTTTCTGCAAATCGAGAATACATTCTAAAAAGATCACCGGCAAAAAGTGCAGCTTCGCTGCCTCCAGCGCCAGCTCTTATTTCTGCTATACAATTTTTATTATCGTGAGGATCTTTGGGGAACATAATTTCTTTTAATTCTATTTCCAAATTAGATTTCTTCTCTTTTAATTTTTCTACTTCTTCACTAATTAATTTTTTAAATTCTATGTCCTTTTCTTCTGAAAATAATTTTGAGTTTTCTTCAATTTCTTTTATTATATTCTTGTATTCTTTATACTTTAAAACTGATTTCGAAATATCAGAGTGCATCTTTGCGCATTCCTGAAACTTAGCCTGATCTACAATAATATTTGGGTCAGAAAGATTTTTATTTAATTCTTCATATTTTTTTTCTAAGTCTTCTAATTTTTTAAACATTATTTACCACTTCAGATTTTAAATTTTTATTTTCTCCAGGCAAAACACCTTTTAATGCTTTTATAGCCACCTCAATCTGGGCATCATCAGGTTCACTGGTAGTAAGTTTTTGAAACCATAATCCAGGCATTACTGCCCATTTTATAAAATTTTTATTCATATTTTTTGCTGATAATTTCAAGATTTCATAAGACAGGCCAGCTATTAGGGGAATTATGGAAATCCTATAGGCTATCCTTAAAAGCAAAGTTTGCTTCCCCAGCAAAGAAAATACCAAAATACTCATTACTAAAACAATAAAAATAAAACTTGTTCCACATCGAGGATGTAAAGTACTATATTTTTTCACATTATCAACATTGAGTTCTTCGCCTGCTTCATAAGCATATATCACCTTATGTTCTGCTCCATGGTATTCAAATACCCTTCTTATATCTTTTATTTTTGAGATAATAAACAGATAAATTATAAATATACTAATTCTTAAAAATCCTTCAAATAAATTATAAATAATTATATTAGATAGGTACCTGTCTAAGTATCGAGCCATTGTGGTAGGAAGAGCTATAAAAAATACTATAAATAGTGCAAAAGCAATTACAATTGTAAAAAACATTTCTAAGCTATTTATTTTCTCTTCTTCTCCCGTTGCCTGTTCTGCAGAATAAGTTAGCGCCTTCATTCCAAGCACTAAAGACTCGACTAAATTAATTATCCCTCTAAAAATAGGCCATTTAAGAAATCTCATCTTATCAGAAAATGTCCTTAATTTACCTATTTTTAAAATTATTTCTTTATCTGGTTTACGAACAGCAATAGCATATTTTAAAGGAGATCTCATCATCACTCCTTCTATTACCGCTTGACCTCCATAATTACAGTCAGCATTTTTCATTATTATTCATTTACTCCTTCTTCTTTATTTTTAGACCAGGGTTTACCACAGGATAATTCCCCTTCGGGGCAAGGTCCTAAAACGCAAGGCGGTCCGGCATTTTCAAATATAGTGGGCGCAATACTCTTAACTTCTTTTAACATATTCATAGCAAGTTCTCTGATCTCCCATTGGGCCCTACTGCAGCATCGTAATTTAAAGATATGCAGTAATTCCCGAGCATTTGCAGATATTATCATTTTAGTTGTAACCGCCTGTGGCAAAATATATCTTGCATCTTCTGCTTTTATGTTATGATCTAATAATATATGGTAAATTCCGTCTAATTTTTTTATAGCATCGATAAATATTTTATTTAATTTTTCTTCCTGCGCGATAGATTTTGGAACAATATAAGGAAATCCTTCTTTATTTATTTTAACATATCTTTGGCTTTGTTGGGAAAAAGAGGCAAGCCGATGTCTTACTAATTGATGAGAAGTAACCCTCGATATTCCTTCTATAGCGAAAGTAAAAGTAGCATGCTCTAAAACAGAATAATGTCCTAATTTCATTATTTTTTTAACTAATTTTATTATTGATTCATCACTAAGTTTTCCCCTTAATTCTTCTATTCCTAATGCAGAATAACATAATCTTGCTGACTGAGCTACAATTTTTTCAGGATCTTTAGTGTAATTTATCAACCTGACTTTCATAGAATTAAACTCCTTTAAGATAGCGTATAGGGCATTTAATATATAAGTTATCCAGTTAACCTGTTTACTAGTTTACCAATTAATAAAAATATTACAACTATGTAGTCAATTAACCATATAGCTATTTGGTGGGTAGACACAAGGTCTACCCCTACTTGCAACTTTTTCTTTTTCTTTTTTTACTATATACTTATTTCTTAGCGAGATACAATTCACGAGATACGAGATACGAATTAGGTTTTTGACTTCTATTCCCTCAACTCGATACTAATTTGGCTCCTGGTTTCTATCTTCTTAACGCGATACTCGATACTATATACTGTTTTTACTATCTTGCATCTTTCTTTTCCTTTTCTTTCTTGACTCGATACTATATACCATATACTCGATACTGTTTTCCTATACGCTGTACGCTATACGCTATTTACTCTTTGGGTACCACATGACATTTACGACATCTTGCCTCATAGCTTTCTCTTGCTCCAATCAATATAGTTGGATCACTATACTTTGCTGGCTGACCATTTACTAATCTTTGAGTTCTGGAAGCCGTATTACCACAAACCATGCAGATAGCTTGCAACTTATCTATGTATTCTGCTATTGCAAGCAATTTAGGTATTGGGCCAAATGGTTCTCCCCTAAAATCCTGATCTAAACCTGCAATAATTACCCTTTTCCCTTGATCGGCAAGTTTTTGGCAAACGAGTACAATATCCTCATCATAAAATTGAGCTTCATCAATAGCGATTACCTCAGTATCTGGTTCTACTTTTTGCAAAATTTCTTTTGATTTAGTAATATTTATAGCTTCAACCTTAGTACCGTTATGTGAGTAAATATACTGAACAGCATATCTATTATCAATAGTTGGTTTAAATATCTGAATCTTTTTTTTGGCAATTTGAACTCTACGAACTCTTCTTATTAATTCTTCACTCTTCCCGCTAAACATGCTCCCACATATAACTTCGATCCAACCAGTGTTTACACCTTCACGCATTTCTTCCCTCCTCTACACCATAAAATTAGTTGATAGTGAATATTCATTAGTCGTTAATTAAATCTCAAAACTTTTTTCGTACAAAGTGTAGTTTTTAAAGTAAATTCCTATACAATAAATATAAAAAGACAGAGCCTTATAAAAGCTCTGTCTTTTTATATTTAAATTGATTCATCGTTTTATTACAAATATTCTTAAATAATATCTTTTTCTCGTTCATATTTTTTATTCTTATAATCATTCATCAAAAACTTTTTCTATTTCTTTTTTTATGGAATACTTATTTTTGAAATCATTTAAATATTTTTATGAAAGTATCATTAATTATCACTATCTTCATCGTTGGTCAAATTATATTTTTTATTAAATCTCTCAACTCTTCCTGCAGTATCAATTATCTTTTGTTTACCGGTAAAAAAGGGGTGACAGGCAGAACATATTTCTACTTTCATATTCTTTTTAGTAGAGCCGGTTTCAAAACTGTTACCACAAGCACAACTTATTGTTGCTTTTTCATATTTTGGATGTATATCTTTTTTCATTTTACTTTTCCTCTAACTTTCTTTTGTTAATATTATTAGATTAAAAACATAGAAATTATAACATATTATTATTTTTAGGTCAAAATTTAATTATAGTATCAAGTATACAGTATCGAGTATCGAGTTAACAAAGAGAAAGAAAAGATAGAAAAAAGCAACATTCTTCTTTTATCTCCCACATTAAGATTTGCACTAACTAAAATATTCTCAATTCATCTATAATGCTTTTTAAATATCCTGTCCTTTAATAGAATCTAAAAATTCTTGATTATTCTTTGTCTTTTTTAATTTATTAATCACTAATTTTATCGCACCCAGAGATGGCTGTGAAGCTAATGCCCGTCTTAGTAACCATATTTTTTGTAATTTCTCTTTAGACAGTAATAATTCTTCTTTTCGAGTGCCTGATTTCCTAATATCAATTGCCGGAAATATTCTATTTTCAGAAAGTTCTCTATCTAACCTCAATTCCATATTGCCAGTACCTTTAAATTCCTCAAATATTACATCATCCATTCTGCTTCCAGTTTCCACTAAAGCGGTAGCAAGTATAGTTAAGCTGCCTCCCTCTTCAATATTTCTCGCAGCCCCGAAGAATCTTTTTGGTAAATAAAGAGCGCTTGAATCTAATCCACCGGAAAGAGTTTTACCGCTTGTAGGAATAGTTTGATTGTAAGCTCGCGCCAATCTCGTAATGCTATCTAACAATATAACTACGTCTTTCTTTTGTTCTACTAGCCTTTTAGCTCTTTCTAAAACAATTTCCGCAACTTTTATATGATTAGTGACAGGTTGATCAAAAGTAGAGCTTATTACTTCAGCTTTTACCGACCTTTGCATGCCGGTTACTTCTTCTGGTCTCTCGTCAACTAATAAAACCATAAGATTTATCTCTGGATGATTAATTGTAATTCCATTAGCAATCTTTTCTAATAAAATTGTCTTACCTGCTTTTGGAGGAGAAACTATTAGACCTCGTTGACCTTTCCCAATTGGTGAAAATAAATCAATAATTCGTGTTGATAGTCCACTTGATTTATTTTCTAATTTAATCATCTTTTTGGGGAAAAGAGGAGTAAGGTTTTGAAAATCTATTCTTTCTTTAGATAATTCTGGATCTTCGTGGTTAACTGCTTCAATTTTTAATAAAGCATAATATCTTTCTCCTTCTTTAGGAGGTCTAACCTGGCCTGATACAAGATCACCAACACTAAGATTGAATCTTCTTATTTGAGAAGGGGAAATATAAATATCATTTTCACCTGGCAAGTAGCCTCCTGTTCTTAAAAAACCAAATCCTTCACTTATAATCTCCAAAATTCCCTCAGAAAACATATAACCCTTTTTCTCTGTTTCGGCCTGTAATATTTTGAAGATCAAATCCATCTTTTTTATTCTGGAAAAATTATTAATATTATATTCTTTTGCAATTTTACATAAATCGTCAATCTTTTTTTCTTTTAATTCTGTTAAAAGCAAACTGCAAGACCTCCCTTTATATATATAATTAGATTTTATTAATATTTTAAAACACTTATAATATTTAAACTAATAACGAGGTTATTTCTAAATGAATTTAATAATAAATTGCTGATGTATGAAGCTATTTTTATCCCGTAAGATCAAAAATATTTTTCCACCGGTACTTTCTAACAAGAAAATATCTTGAAGTAGTAATGTTATTAGAAAATTCATTAAAAAGAGGGCTATTGAAGAGTTATCCTTCTATATATTATATTATGTCCAAAAATATTTTATCACTAATATTATATTATTACAAATTTTTTTATTATTATTTGAAAATATTAATTTATTAAGATGATATAAACGTGAAGTTTTTAACTCTAATCAGCTTATCTATTGAACAAACTGATAATTTTCTTTATCTCTCTAAACATTTTCGAATTGATTTTAAATCACTGGGCTTATCTAAATCAATCATTATTTCAGGATATGATACCATAACTGCAACAGAATTATAACCAAGTATATCGGTTACCCTTTTTTCTATTTCCTCTAAGGTTAAAGTTTTAAATAAAAATTTTAATATAAACTTAAGGCCTAATATTTTGGCGTATTTCCAGGTAGCTTTCCTATTTTCAAATAATTCCTTAATTAATTTTTTATTTTGAAAAAAAACGTCTGGTTTAAAAAATACGATATTTCCACCGCAAAATATCCCCTCTTTCATTTTTATATAAGTTCTCTCCGTTTCAGGGTACTTTTTTACAATATTTTCCTTGGTAATTATAGGATAGCCAATATATGCTTTTCTTTTTGTGCATATTTCTAAAAACTCATCAATTGCTTCAGGGGTAATCAAGGGAATATCAGAGGTTAAAAGCAATAAATTGTCAGTAGAATTAAAATAATTTAACCCAATCTCCATATTTTCAAGTATAGAGTTACCGGGATTTAATATTTCTTTTACCTTTTTACCTATATAAGGATGAAGTTCTTTTTTTGGGCCCACCACTAAAATTTGTTCAATATTTTCTGAATTATTTAACACATCAACGATGTATTCAATCATAGGTTTACTGTCTATCATAATTAGAGCTTTATTGTTTACATTCTCAGCAATTTCTAAAGGACCTTTTTTCTTCGTCCCTGCTAATATTAAAGCATTAAACATCTTTATCACCTATCTTTCTTTTAAAGTCAAAAGCCTATTTCAGACAGCGTATAGCGTACAGCGTTTAGCGTATAGTATAGTATCGAGTATTGAGTATCGCGTAAAGATTCCGATATTTTTTACTTTAGATTATTTTTATTCTAAATTATGACTACTGGATTCTAAATTTCTTATGATATACATACACTACATACTCTATACTAATCTATATTCTACATTCTGTCTTCTTCTTTCCAAACTCTACGCTCTACGCTAAACGCTCTACGCTATATTTTGAGATACGATTCACGAGATACGAGATACGAATTAGGCTTCTAACTTCTTTTCCTTACTCGATACTCGATACTATATACTATTTACTGATTTAGCTATCGCTGCTTTTATAAATTCCCTAAACAACGGGTGAGCCCTGTTAGGTCTTGATTTGAATTCGGGATGAAATTGCACCCCTATAAACCAGGGATGGTTCGGAATCTCAATAATCTCTACTAAATTTAAATCCTGATTTAAACCACTAAATCTTATACCATATTTAGAAAAATCATTCTTGTATGAATTATTAAATTCGTATCTATGCCGATGTCTTTCATAAATCGTTTCTTGGTTAAATATTTTAAAAGCAAGGGAATCTTTTTCTAATTTGCAAGAATATGTCCCTAAGCGCATAGTGCCGCCTTTTATTTTTATTTTCTTTTGTTCCGGTAAAAGATCAATTACAGGAAATGGTGTTTTATTATCAAATTCTGAGCTATTAGCTCCTTCTAAATTTATTACATTTCGAGCAAGCTCAATAACGGCACATTGCATTCCTAAACAAATTCCTAAAAAAGGTATTTTATTTTCCCTTACATATTTTACTGTTTCAATTTTACCTTCTATCCCTCTTTTCCCAAAACCGCCCGGTATCAGGATTCCATTAATATCTTTAAAAAGATCTTTCGGGGAATGTTTTTTTACTTTATCCGAATCAATTCTTTTTATTTTTACTCTACAATCATTGTCGATTCCGCCATGAAGAAGCGCTTCGGTAATACTTATATAAGCATCTTTTAAACTAATATATTTTCCTACTACCCCAATATTAATTTCTATTTTTGGATGATATATTTTATCGACCATATTTTTCCAATTTTGCAAATCAGGACCCTGGCATTTTAAATTTAGCAACTTTACGATCAAATCTCCCAACTTTTGTTCTTCAAATACTATTGGTACTTCATAAATAGATTTAACGTTTATTGCTTCAACTATCGCTTCATTCTTAATATCACAAAATAAAGATATTTTATTTTTTACCTCTTCGGAAAGTTTTGACTGGCAACGGCAGATAACAATATCTGGTTGAATACCAATCTCTCTGAGCTCTCTTACGCTGTGTTGGGTAGGTTTTGACTTTAACTCTTTGGCAGCTTTAAGATAAGGAACAAAAGTAACGTGTACATACAGAACATTTTCTTTGCCTATATCATTTCTAAATTGCCTTATAGCTTCCAAAAAAGGAAGACTTTCAATATCACCTACTGTCCCTCCGATCTCTACGATTACTATATCTACTTTCTCTTTTTTATTTTGGGAAATATTTTTAATGGTAGATTTAATCTCATCAGTTATATGAGGTATCACCTGAACTGTGGCTCCTAAAAAATCTCCTCTTCTTTCTTTAGAAATTACAGAGCTATAGATTTTCCCGGTAGTCACATTACTATAACTAGATAAATTTGCATCAATAAATCTCTCATAATGTCCTAAATCTAAATCTGTCTCCGCCCCATCTTCAGTGACAAATACTTCACCATGTTGATAAGGATTCATGGTTCCGGCATCAACATTTATGTAGGGGTCTATTTTCTGCATAGAAATATTTAAACCCCTACTTTTCAATAACCTTCCGATAGAAGAAGCAGAAATACCTTTACCTAAAGATGAAACCACTCCACCTGTAACAAAAATGTATTTTGTCATAAATCTCCTTTACAACTATTTTTTGAAGCAAAGTAATACAAGTAATAAATTAAAATTGAATAGAATTATATATTTTAAATTAAAAACTTAAAGCTAAAAGCGAAAAACCATAATCCGAAATTTTAAAAGAATATTCAGGTATCCAGTATCCAGAAGTCAAGAGTCAGAATTTTATTTCCCCTCACCCTAACCCTCTCCCTCCGAGGGGAGAGGGAATTTGTCTTATACGATATATATTAGTTTATATTTTACTTCTGGCCTCTGAATTCTATTTTCCTAACTCGATACTTAATACGCGATACTATATACTAAATTTGCTATTCATATTGCAAAACATAAATTTGTGTATTTTTAGGCAATGTATCCTCTGTTATTTCGAACTCACTCGACTCTAATCTTTGTATATTATCTTTATTTGACAGAAATACTTCCACTGGGTCTATAGAGAATTTAATAGCCTCGGTTTTATAATGCATAGGAACTGTTATTTTAGGTTTAATGTCTTTAATTATCTGAGTAGCTTGACTGCTATTTATAGTATAAAATCCACCCACAGGAATGAAAAGAATATCTACTTTACCTATCTCGGCTAATTTATCAGGATTTAAAACATGTCCTAAATCACCTAAGTGACATAAGCTTAATCCATCCGCTTTTATAACAAATATAGTATTTGGCCCTCTCTGTCCTCCGTAAACGCTGTCATGATAAGATGATATTCCTCTAAATTCCATTTTATGTGATTCTCTATTTACCAGTCCTTTAAAAACTACCGGTTTTCCTTTTACTCCTCTCACATAATTATGGTCGAAGTGTTCGTGGCTAACAGTTACAATATTTACTTTAATTCGAGGGAGTTTATAGCCAAGAGTTTCATCGAAAGGATCAGTGATAATTTTAATTCCTCTTTCAGATTCAATTAAAAACGAAGAATGCCCTAACCATTTTATTTTCATTACCTAACACATCCTTTTGTCATGTCTCATTGTTTAGTGGTCTTATTTCGCATATATCAAAACAGATATCTGTAAGCGTAAAACTTAAAGCGAAAAACTAAAAACCATAATTATTAGTTTAGAATTCAGGAGCAAGTAGTCAGAATTCAGCATATAAAAAATGCAATTCACATATGCTAAATATTATTTTATTTTTACATCAGAATTCTACTTTCTTAACTATATACTATTACATATTGCCTTCTATGAACTTTAAGATTTTTATTATTTCTTTTTACACAACATTTGGTATGTGTTATAATTTTATTCTGGCTCCTGAATTCTGGCTTCTGACTTCTATTCCCTTAACGCGATACTCGATACTCGATACGAATATTAAAAAATTTCCCCAATTACTTTATTTAATCTTTCTTTTGCTAATTCCGGTTTAAAGTTTAATATAATGCTTCCCATCTCGGTTTTTTGTATTATATTAAATGGCTCCAAAGAAAATATTTTAGTAATTTCTTCTACTTCATATTCTTGCACTCTTTTAAGCCCAACGTATGCATCAATTTTTTGATTAATTATTTTAGTTAGTGACTCTACATTAAGGTAAAGTTTTTTACCGCTATTTTCGTGTAATAAATTAATAATGATATTAATCAGTTTTATTTTGTTATAGAGCATTTTTCTTTTTTCGAATAATTTAAAAATATTATTCTTAACAGAATTATCTACCGAAAAAATTGATTCCAAATTACTTAAAGAAAAAGGTAATTTATCATGTTCTTCTATGAGATCGCATAACCACCTCACCTCAAACAATATAACTTTGTTCTTATCTGTTTTTCGGCTTAGTTTATCATAATCGAAATCCGGAGAAATAATTACCAAATAATCTGATTTTGTTTCCTCTTTTACCTTGCTAAACTCATTCCAATGCTCATACTTTTGTATTTTTTCGCTTTTTTCATCTGACAACTTTGCGTCAACAATTAATTTGTATGTTTTATAATCTAATAATGCTTTTGCTAAAATAAAAGATGCCTGTCCTTCTAATACAATAGAAGTTTCAAAACCCAAAAATTCAAACACTTTTTTAAGTAATTTTTTAAGACTTTCGTTATCTTCAGAACTTATCAGTCTTAATTGCAGTTTCTTAATTTCACTCAACCAATCAAAGAGACCCCACATTTCTTCTTTCTCTTCGATAAATCGGAAGTCTTTCCTCAAAATATTATCAATATATTTAGAAAATAAATTTTCTTCGTTTACTTCTACCTCTAATACCCTTTCGCAAATCTCTTTATAAGTTAGAGGGTGGCCTGCTTCTTGCAATATTTTAAAAATTTTTTCACTTAAATCGTTCTGAGGTTCTATCTTGGCTTCATCTTCTGTTACCAAAAAATATCGTTTTCTATCATAGTCAATAAGACCAACAAAAATAATATCGTTTACTTTTAGTTTCTTCTTTTTATACCATTCCTTTAATCCAATTAAACAATTGAGGTCATTATTCACTATTGCTTCTATTTCACTTCCTTCTTTGTCTATAAAAGTAATTTCAACGGTATTTTCTTCTTTAGGGAAAAATGGTCTCATATAACTGGTTAAAAACACAGTACCGTCTTTTAAACAATAACTGGTGAGAGAATACTTAATGTTTGCATCTTTATATTGCCATTTCACTAAACCCCATACTCCTCTTTTTATCCTCATAAATCTTTTATCTCCACTCATAGAGGCATTTACAGCATAATATGGTTCTTTGACCTTTAATGGTCTTATTTTTGTTAACTCTTTAGTAATTTGACGATAATGTAGTGGCTTTTTATGTTTGATTAGTATTTCATAAGCACTGTCAGCAACTGATTTATGTTTCATAAGTCTCTCACCTCCAATTTACCAATTTACCAATTAATTTAGTCGATAGTGAATAGTTGTTAGTCGTTAGTTCAAAACTCAAAACTTACAAAATCTACCTGTCTTCCCGTCTACCAGTCTATCAGTAATTTTGATTAACGTGCAATTCGAATTTATTGCTATACTCTTCACGAGATACGATATACGAATCTGGTTTCTATCTCTTTCCTCATTCACTATATACTCGATACTATATGCTCGATACAGTTTTTTATAGCTGATAATAATTCTGAAAAAATTACCTTGATATTGTTTAAAAATTCACCTTATTTATTATATACATTTTCCATTATATTTTACAAATAAATTAATCGTTATTGTATTAGTCGTTAGTGAATAGTGAATAGTCGTTAGTTTTAAATGCAATTTTTCAGATTTAAATTATCGGTGTATAGCTAAAAACTTAAAGCTAAAAGCTAAAAACCATAATTCAAAATTCAAAACCTTTTTCTTTAATTTTAAATTTTAAGTTATAGTTTTTCGCTTTACACTTTGCACTTCCGCCTATACGCTCTACGCTAAACGCTCATGCTAATTCTTATTTTCTTTACCAGCTAACTAATTCTTAACGAGATACGATTCACGAGATACGAGATACGGAATCATTTATATCTTTTCATTAACTCAACATAATCCAGAGCGTGTTCCTTTAAATTCTCAACTTCTTCTTCGGTAAGATTGCGCACCACTTTCGCTGGTATACCTAAAGCCATGGTAAAGGGTGGTATTTTAGTCCTCGGGGTTACTATTGCCCCAGCTCCTACTATGGCTCCTTCGCCTACTTCTGCACCATCAAGCACAATTGCCCCTATCCCTATCAAAGAATTGTCTCCAATCTTGCACGCGTGAAGCATTACATTATGACCTATGGTAACATTGTTTCCTATTATAGTAGGAACTCCTACATCACAATGAACAATACTGCCATCCTGAACGCTGGTATTATTTCCTATACTAATGGGAGCTATGTCACCTCTTAATACTACATTATACCAAATACTGGAGCATTTTCCGATTATAACTTCTCCAATTACAGTAGCATTTTTAGCAACAAAGGCTTCTTCGCTAATTATTGGTCTTTTTTCTTCAAAATTTAATATCATCTTCTTACCTCCATAATTGTTTTAATTTTTTCCGCAATTTTATCTCCAAATCCTGGTATTCTACTTATGTCAACCTTGGAAGCATTCTTTATCTCTTCTATACTTTTAAAATATTCTAATAATAATCTTTTTCGTTTAGTACCAATCCCTGGAATAAGGTCTAACTTTGAATTACGTAATTCTTTACTTCTAATTCTTCTGTGATAAGTCACCGCAAATCTATGGGCCTCATCTCTTATTCTTTGCAGTAAAAAAAGTGACTCAGAATTAGAAGGTAATATTATCGGTTTATGAAACTCTGGTTTAAATATTTCCTCTTCTTTTTTGGCTATACTTATTATTGGTAATTCAAGATTTAAATTGTTTAATGTTTTTTCCACCGCACTAAGTTGACCTCTTCCTCCATCAACAAGAACTAAATCAGGTAATCTTTTGCCTTCAGATAATAATCTTTTGTATCTCCTCTCTGTTACTTCTTGCAACATAGCATAATCGTCAATTCCTTTAACTCTTTTCACTCTAAATCTTCGGTAATTTTTCTTTTTTGGTCGTCCTTTCTCAAAAACAACCAAAGAACCAACAGATAATTTCCCCTGAATATTAGAGATGTCGAATGCCTCAATTCTTTCTGGCAATTTTTTTAAGCTTAATTTATCTTTCAAATCAATAACTGCTTTCCGGCCCTTCTCAATTTCGTCTTCTTCTACTTCTTCTATCTTTTTCAACAAATAATCATTTTTATTACTTTTCCTGTGTAAGTTTATCTCCTGACCTTTTAAAATTGCTTCAATTGATTTTATTCTATCTCTTACTTTGGCAGCTTTTTCATAATTTAGATTATGGGAAGCTTCTTTCATTTCTCGGTAAAGACCATTTAATAATTTTTTTTGTTTCCCTGCCAAAAACAGGCAAATTTCTCTTATTCTTTTTCGGTACTCTGTTTTGCTAATCATATTCGCACAAGGCGCTGAACACAAACCAATCTGGTAATCTAAGCAAATTTTCGCCTTCTTTAAATCTTTTTTTCTGCATCCCCTAATTTTAAAAACTTGCCTTAATAATTTTATAACAACCCGGGTAGCGTTTGTATCCACAAAAGGGCCAAAATATAGAGCTTTAGCTTCTTTTTTCTTTTGATTTATTTTTCTGTAAAATAATATTTGAGGAAATTCTTTCTCTAAAGTAATTTTAATATAGGGATAACTCTTGTCATCTTTCGATTGAGTATTATAGTAAGGACTGTTGCTTTTAATCGTTTTACTTTCTAAGATAAGTGCTTCTATTTCAGAGGAAGTGGGTATATATTCAACATTCTCGATCTCTTTAATCATTTTATTTATCTTTGGAGAATGTTGAGAAGAACTACTAAAATAAGAAGAAACTCTACTTTTTAAGGAATTAGCCTTCCCTACATATATTACTTTTCCTTTTTTATCTTTAAAAAAATAAACTCCACTTGTTTCGGGTAATTTATTTATCTTTGATTTAATATCCATATTTTATCTCTCTAATAAAATAATAATCGTATCTCGTATATAAATTAGCGTATAGCGTAGAGAATAACTCGTAACTCGTAACTCGTATCTCGTATCTCGTGAATCGTATCTCGTAAAGGAACAGATGAATAAAAAAATTATATTAGAAAAAATTAATCACGAATCGCGTATGATTACAAACTTAATTAAAAAACTTAATTCATATATCTTGTATTTCTGGCGAGATACTAGATACTAGATACGAGATACGAGATTGCTATTCACTATTCACTAACGACTAATTCAATACTTTTTTTAAAAATTCTCCGGTAAATGAATTCTTATTGTGGGCTATTTTTTCAGGAGTTCCCTTGGCCACAACTCTTCCTCCCTCTTCCCCACCTCCCGGACCAAGATCAATAAGATGATCTGCTGATTTAATTACCTCTAAGTTATGTTCGATTACTATGACTGTATTCCCGGCGTCTACTAACCTATCTAAGACATCGAGTAATTTTTTTACATCATCAAAATGCAGACCTGTAGTAGGCTCGTCTAATAGATATATAGTCCTACCTGTGCTCTTAGTGCTCAATTCTTTAGCTAATTTGACCCTTTGTGCTTCTCCACCAGATAAAGTAGTAGCCGATTGTCCTAATTTTATATATCCTAATCCTACATCATATAAAGTTTGTAATTTTCTTTTTATCATAGGGATTGCTATAAAAAATCCCAGGGCCTCTTCAACAGTCATATCTAACACCTGAGCTATATTTTTAGTCTTATATTTTATATCTAAAGTTTCACGATTGAACCTTTGGCCTTTGCAAACTTCACAGGGTATATATATATCAGGTAAAAAATACATTTCAATCTTTACAATCCCTCCACCCTGACAGGCCTCACATCTTCCACCTTTTACATTAAAGCTAAATCTACCCGCCTTATAACCTCTAATTTTAGCTTCTTTTGTCCTGGAAAATATTTCTCTAATCGGGGTAAAAGCCCCGGTGTAAGTAGCAGGATTAGAGCGAGAAGTTCTACCTATGGGTGATTGATCGATAATTATCACTTTATCAATGTTTTCTATTCCTTCAATCTTATCATAATCACCAGGATGAACTCTGCTCTGATAAATTTTTTTGATTAAAGCTTTATACAAGGTCTCCTCGACCAAAGTACTTTTCCCGGAACCAGATACTCCAGTAATACAAGTAAGTGTAGCTAAAGGAATAGACACATCGATATTTTTTAAATTGTACTGGCGAGCTCCGTAAATCTTTAAATATTTTCCATTACCCTTTCTTCTTTTGGAGGGGATATTAATTTTACTGAAGTGGCTTAGATATCTTCCAGTAATAGACTTCTGATTTTTTATAATATCTTTAATGTTACCCTTCGCTACTAAATATCCACCGTGTATCCCTGCTCCAGGTCCAAGATCCACAATGTAATCTGCAATTCTCATTGTAGCTTCATCATGTTCAATTACTACCACCGTATTCCCCAAATCTCTCAGCTTTATAAGAGTCTGCAAAAGTTTACAATTATCTTTTTGATGTAAGCCAATACTCGGTTCGTCTAAAATGTAAAGTACTCCGGTTAAGCTCGAGCCAATCTGAGTAGCTAAACGAATTCTCTGGTTCTCTCCTCCAGCTAATGTAGAAGATGAACGCGATAAGGTTAAATAATCTAAACCTACATTACTTAAAAAACTTAATCTATTTTTTATTTCTTTTAAAATTTGGCTGGCAATAACGCTTCTTCTTTCATTTAATTTTAATTTTTCAAAAAAATTATAATTCCATTTGATAGATTTCTCAGCAATATCCGCTATAGAGAAACCATCAATAGTAACATTTAAGCTTTCCGGACGAAGTCTTTTACCCTCGCAAGAGGGACAGGGTCCAATATTCATAAATTTTTGTATCTCTGAGCGAATATATTCTGATTTAGTCTCTCGATATCTTCTTTTTAAATTATTAACTACCCCTTCAAAAGCATTTTCATGATTCCAATATGTAGTTTGTTCATCATTCTGATATTTAAAGGGTATCTTTATTTTTCCTGAGCCATATAACATAATCTCCTGAAATTTAGGCTTTAACCTGATAAAAGGGGTATCGAGACTAAAACCATAAAAATCAGCTAAACCTTTTAATATGTGATATAGGTATTTCCCTTTTACTTCTCCCCAGGGAACTAAGGCACCCTGTAAAATAGATTTATTTTTATCCGGCACAATTAATTCAGGATCAAATTCCATTTTAAATCCTAAACCACTACAAGCAGAGCAAGCTCCATAAGGACTATTAAAAGAGAAAATTCGAGGAGTAATTTCCGGTAAATTAATCCCGCATTTAGGGCAAGAAAAATGCTCGCTAAACATCTTTTCTTTACCGCCTTCTATATCAATTACTACTATTCCTTCACTTAAGCTTAAAGCAGTCTCGATAGAACCAGCTAAACGAGTCTTTATTTCAGGCTTAACTAACAATCTATCTACTACAACTTCTATATTATGACTTTTATACCTATCGATTTTTATATCCTCTTCCACTTCGAAAGTGTTTCCATCAACTCTCACTCTAACAAATCCTTTTTTTTGAATATCTTCTAATATTTGTTTGTGTTCACCTTTTTTGAAGCGAATTATCGGGGCTAAAACTTGTATTTTTGTTCCCGGGGATAAATTTAAAATTTGATCAACCATCTGCTCGACCGTCTGCTTGCTAACCCGTCTACCGCACTGCGGGCAATGAGGTATTCCGATCCGGGCAAAAAGTAAACGTAAATAATCATAAATTTCCGTTACAGTACCAACTGTAGAGCGAGGATTCTTACTTGCTTTTCTCTGATCAATGGAAATCGCTGGTGATAATCCTTCAATATAATCCACATCAGGTTTTTTCATTCTTTCCATAAATTGACGAGCGTAAGAAGACAAAGATTCAATATATCTTCTCTGACCTTCTGCATAAATCGTATCAAAAGCTAAAGAAGATTTACCAGAACCGCTCAATCCGGTAATTACAATTAATTTGTTTCTGGGTATTTCCAAATTAATATTCTTTAAGTTATGTTCTCGAGCCCCTTTAATTATTATCTTAGTCTGAACCACTTATTAATTCTCCTCTGAATCAGTATATAGTATCGAGTATCGAGTATCGAGTATATAGTAAGGAACAAAGAAAAATAATTTCTAAATTCTAATTAGTTAATTTGTTAATTAATCTAAACATATTGGTTATTTCCCAAAAAGCCAAAAATATTTTCAACAGTTTATATATAGATATGGTGCGTTGCAGATAATTTTACAGTAAATTATGCCTTTTTGGTTATAATTATGTTGTAGGGGCACAATGAATTGTGCCCTCGCCATATTATTACCTAATTTCTCCTGTGGGCACGATGCATCGTGTCCCTACATTACCATTTTGTTTACTTTTTGGGTTACAACCAACGTATTACTATTCTCTTTTCTTTACTATATACTCGATACTCGATACTTGATACTGTTTTGCTATTTTATTTCCCCGAATAAAGTTTTCTCTTTTTTTAATCTTCTTATCTCATCTCTCAACAAGGCCGCTCTTTCAAAATCTATATTTTTTGCTGCTTGCTTCATCTCTTTCTCTAAAGATTTTATCAATAACCATAAATTGCTCTTACTTAAGTATTTTTCATGTTCTTCATTAACAGTAGAAAAATCTTCGAAATTATTTACATTATTAACAATAGCAAATTCTTCTACTGTCTTAGTTATAGTTTTGGGAGTTATCTGGTATTTGCGATTATATTCTAATTGTATTTTCCTTCTTCGATTAGTTTCCTTCACTGCCCTTCTTATCGACCCAGTAATATTTTCGCAATACAAAATAACTGTGCCGTTTATGTTTCTTGCTGCTCTCCCCATAGTCTGGATTAAAGAGGTTTCTGACCTTAAAAAACCTTCTTTATCTGCATCCAAAATAGCTACTAAAGATACTTCCGGGAGGTCTAATCCTTCTCTTAAAAGATTAACTCCTACCAACACATTAAATTTACCTAATCTTAAATCCTTTAAAATATTAATCCTTTCCAAAGTCTTAATCTCTGAATGAAGATATTTTGCTTTTATATTAATTTCTTCCAAATACTCAGCTACATCTTCAGCCATTCTTTTGGTTAAAGTAGTCACTAATACTCTCTCTTTTTTTTCCGTCCTTTTTTTTATTTCTGCTATCAAGCTATCAATCTGATTTTTAGCCGGTTTTAAAACTATATCCGGGTCAACTAATCCGGTGGGTCTGATAATCTGTTCAACTATTTGCTTACTTTTTTCTAATTCATGTTTGGTTGGGGTTGCTGAAACGAAGATAACTTTATTCATATAATTTTCTATTTCTTTAAAATACAGTGGCCTATTATCATAGGCAGAAGGTAAACGAAAACCGTATTCTATCAAACTATTTTTTCGAGACTTATCGCCCGCAAACATACCTCTTAATTGAGGAATAGTAACGTGTGATTCGTCAATAAACATCATAAAATCAGAAGGAAAATAATCTAACAAAGTTGCCGGAGGTTCTCCTGATTTTCTTCCGCTAATATGACGAGAATAGTTCTCAATTCCACTGCAATATCCCACTTCTTTTAACATTTCTAAATCATATTTAGTCCTTTGCTCTAATCTTTGAGCCTCTAAGAGCTTTCCCTCTTTTTTAAAATATTCTAATCTTTCTCTTAATTCTTCTTCAATAGATAAAATTGCTCTTTCTAATTTATCTTTAGGAGTAACAAAGTGTTTTGCAGGGTAAACTATCAATTTATCTCTTCTCTTTATAACTTTTCCGGTTAGAGGGTCTATCTCGGAAATTGCTTCTATTTCATCGCCCCATAACTCTATACGAAAAGCATATTCTAAGTAGGAAGGAAATATTTCAATTACATCTCCTCTAACTCTAAAACATCCACGGTGAAAATCAATATCATTCCTCTCGTAGTGTATATTTATAAGCCTTTCTAAAATATTATCTCTTTTGAAAATTTCGTTTTTACTAATTTTTAATACTAAATCTTGATAATCTTTGGGTGAACCTAACCCATATATACAAGATACGCTGGCAACGATAATCACATCTCTTCTTTCCAAGAGAGAACTGGTAGCAGAGAGTCTTAAGCGATCAATTTCTTCGTTTATGGAAGAATCTTTCTCTATATAAGTATCTGTTCTCGGAATATAAGCTTCAGGTTGATAATAATCATAATAGCTTACAAAATATTCCACTGCATTATCAGGAAAAAATCTTCTAAACTCACTGCACAATTGAGCAGCTAAGGTTTTATTGTGTGAAATAACTAGAGTGGGTAATTGAACTTTTTGAATTAAATTTGCCATAGTAAAAGTCTTCCCTGAACCAGTTACTCCGAGTAAAGTTTGATATTTATAACCTTTCCGTATACCTTCTACTAATTTTTTTATAGCATGGGGCTGGTCGCCCTGAGGAGGATAATCAGATACCAAATTAAATTTTTCAGTCATTTAGAGCACCTTTTAGAAAACTACAACCATAATTAAAATTTAAAACTCACTTTCGTCCTTAAATAATTATACACTATAGTATAATAACATTCTATAAAGATTTAATTCGTATCTAGTATCTCGTTTTAAAACATATAGAGTATTTAGCGAAAAATGAAAAGCGCAAAGCGAAAAACCATAGCTCAAAATTCAAAATTTGAGAATACTTTTGTTTGTTCTCTTAAATATACTAATAAAAATAGATTTTAGCTTGGTTTACTAAAAGAAATTAAGAAGAAAAAGACAACTAAATAGGGTATCTTTTTAAATGAAATAGAGGAATTAGCAAATATATTAAGTTCAAACATAGTACCGCCTGAAGAAAAAAGTTTTGAGTTTTAAATTATGGTTTTTAGCTTTTCGCTTTGCGCTTTTAGTTTATTGATCCATTCTATACGCTAAACGCTGTACGCTCCACGCTAGGTTATATTCACTAACGACTAATTTAATTGGTTAATCAGCTTAATCTAAAAATAAATCTACAATTTTTGAATTATTAACATCTACCAAGCCTTTATTAGTTATTTTAAGATGGGGGGCCACTTCTAAAGATAGGAAAGCGATACTCATAAAAGGATTGTCTACTGTAACTCCTAGATTTTTGGCAGTTTTATAGATGGAATCCAAATTTTCTTTCACTTCTAACAAAGGCCTATCTGACATCAAACCAGCAATAGGCAAAGGTAATGAATCTACTATTTTTTCATCCACGGATATTGCCAACCCACCTCCCATCTTAGAAATAGCTGCTCCGACATTTAACATATCTTTATCGTTAGTACCTACGATTATAATATTGTGGGAATCATGGGCTACAGATGAGCCTAAAGCACCTTTTTTCAAGCCAATCCCTTTAACTAAACCTACACTTACTTTTTCTGAAGCGTGATGTCTCTCTATTACGGCAATTTTTAAAATGTCACGCTTAGTATCAGAAACCACAAAGCCATCTTCGATTTTAGGAACCTCTATATTTTCTTCAGTAATAATTTGACCTGGAGTAATTTTTATCACTCTACATTTATTACCTTTTACTGGAATACTAAAATCTTCGGGATAAAGCCACTTAATATTAATTGACCCTCTAATAGATACCTCCAATGGTTTAGGACTTAGCTCTAATAACTCCCCGCTTTCAGCAACTAATTTACCATTATTAAAAACTTTAAGGATGCTAAAATCTCTGAAATTATCAAAAACAACCAAATCAGCTACATATCCAGGAGCAATTGCACCTAAGTTTCTCAGTCTAAAATATTCTGCAGTATTCAGGGTGGCCATCCTAATAGCAGTAACTGGGTCTATCCCTTTTTTTATAGAAGTTTTTATAATATAATTAATATGCCCCTCTTCAATTAAATCTTTGGGATGACGATCATCACAACAAAAGAAACATCTCCGGGAATTATCAGGATTTATAAGCGGTAAAAGATCGATTAAATTTCGAGTAACTGATCCTTCTCTTAACATAATATACATACCTAATCTCAATTTTTCTTTAGCCTCTTCTACTGTAGTACATTCATGGTCAGATCTTATTTGAGCAGAAACATAGGCACAAAGATCCTTACCGGATAAATTAGGAGCATGCCCGTCAATACATTTTTTTGAGGATACTACTATTTTATCCAAAACCTCAGGAATTTGGTTTAAAACTCCCTGAAAATTCATCATCTCTCCCAGCCCTAAAACCCATTTTTCGTCTAAAAGAGGAAATAAATCATTTACGCTAAGGTTTGCTCCAGAAGTTCCTAAAGATGAAGCAGGAACACAAGAAGGAAGCATCATAAAAATATTTAAGGGGTTATATTTGCTAGATTCCAACATATATCTGATACCTTCTAAGCCCAATACATTGGCAATTTCGTGAGGATCAATAATCACCGAAGTTGTCCCCATCGGTACTACAGTCCTGGCAAATTCTGAAATTTTTACCATGGAGCTCTCTAAGTGAATATGTCCATCCATAAATCCGGGAGACAAGTAACAATTAGATATATCTATCTCCTTGTCAGCATTATACCCTTCTCCTAATCCTGCAATCATATCCTTATAAATTGCAACATCAGTAGTATATACTTCTCCGGAAAAAACATTTATTATCTTCCCATTTTTTAATAATAGATCTGCTTTTTCCTCTCCTCGAGCAACTTTAATAATTTCAGCAAGACTCATAATTATCACCCCTTCTTTTAGCGTATAGCGTACAGCGTTTAGCGTATGACAATCTAGTATCTAGTATCTCGCCAGAAAAACAAGATATGTTAATTAAGTTTTTTAATTAAATTTGTAATCATACGAGATTCGTGATTAATTTTTTCTGATATAATTTTTTTATTTTCTTCGTTTATATATTTTAACTCTGTGGCTATTTCCACTTGAGTTTCTAATTCTGCACAAGAACCTAAAGCAATATACAAAAATTGTTTATACTCTTTATTGTGAAATCTATTAAAACCTTCAGCTATATTCATGGGAATAGATAGACTTGCTCTTTGCATTTGATTTGTTAAGCTGTAAAGTTCTAAATTGGGAAATCTACTTACTGTTTTATATATATCTTTAACTATCTCTATGCCTTTTTCCCATATATCTAAATCTCTGAAATTTTTAATTTTTTTGTCCATTTGTTTCCTTTACGAGATACGATTCACGAGATACTAGATACTAGACTCTGCCAGATTTTTTCTACCTGTTCTTTGGTCTTGTCCAATGAATTACTATTATCTATCACGTAGTCAGCCATTTTAGCTTTTTCTTCCATAGGTATTTGAGATCTTACTCTCTGTAAGGCTTCATCTTTGGATAAATTATTTCTTTTAATTAATCTCTTTATTTGTTCATCTTTATCTATATACACTATTATTATTTTATCCATAAATCTATCTATCTTAGCTTCATAGATTAAGGCAGCATCTATAATTAATACTTTTTCCTGTTTATGTGTTTTATTTTTGGCTGAATCTATCTCTTTTTTAATCATTTTTGTTATTTCAGGATGAGTAATTTCATTTAATTTTTTCAAGAGAGTCTGATTTGCAAAAACTATTTTGCCCAATTTTTCTCTATCAATGGTCAGGTCGTTTTGTAAAATATCTTTCCCAAATATTTTAACAATTTTCTTCCAGACAGGTTTGTTTGGCAAAATAATACTATGACCAAGTTTATCAGCATCAATAATTTTAGCCCCTAAATATTTAAACATTAATGCTACTGTGCTCTTGCCGCCTACAATTCCACCCGTGAGACCAACAATTAATGTCATGATCCCTCCATAATTAGTCGTTAGTGAATAGTGAATAGTCGTTAGTATTAAATACAAGATAAATTAGTCGTTAATTAGTATTTAGTTTCTTAATTAAACTCATAGTCATTTTACTAATTTCATCAATTTCATTTAGTAATTTATCAGATTCCTTGTTTTCAAAATATCCCAATCGTAAGGCAATAATAATTTGAGTAGAAAGTTCGGCACAACTCCCCAGAGAGATGAATAGGAATTGTTTATATTCTTTATTAGAGAATCTGGCAAATCCTTCTGCTATATTTGAAGGAATTGAAACAGCTGACCTTCTTAGCTGACTGGTCAATCCATATATTTCTTCCTTAGGAAAATTTTTAGTTATTTTATATATATCTTCGACTACTCCTATACTTCTTTTCCATATATTTAAATCTTTATAACTTTTTATTTTCATATTATAATTTATTCTTTCTTATTTTCTTAATCTTTTTATTAAATACTATTCACTATTCACTAACGACTATTCACTAATTTAGTTCTGCCCAATTACTACCCGTCTTCAAATTAACTTTTATGGGAACAGAAAGTTTTAAGCTATGTTCCATAATATCCTTTATAATATCTTTAGCTTTTTCTAACTCTGACTGGTAAATCTCAAATATCAATTCATCATGTATTTGCAGTAGCAATCTACTGGCAAATCGTTCCCTTTTAAAAGATTCATTTATTTTAATCATAGCTAATTTTATTAAATCAGCTGCGCTTCCTTGTATTGGGGCGTTAATAGCAATTCTTTCATTAAATTCACGGATATTTTTATCTTTATTGTTTATACCTTCTAAATATCTCCTTCGGTTTAATAGAGTTATTACATAGCCTTTCTTTCGAGCTTCCTCTTTTTCTCTCTCAATGTATTTTTTTACGCCTTGATATCTACAAAAATAATTATTAATATATTTTTCGGCTTCTTCTCTTCCTATCCCTAAATTGCGTGCTAACCCGTAACTACTCATTCCATAAATAATACCAAAATTAATTACCTTGGCCATCCTTCTCATCTGCTTACTAATTATGTTTTGATCAATGCCAAATATTTCCAAGGCAGTATGAGCATGAATATCTTCGTCATTTTTAAAAGCATTAAGCAAACTTTCATCCTGAGAGAGATGAGCTAAAATACGCAGCTCTATCTGAGAATAATCTGCAGATAGCAGCACAAATCCTTCCTCTGCAATAAAAGCCTTTCTAATTTCTCTTCCCATTTCGGTTCTAACGGGAATGTTCTGAAGGTTAGGCTCACTGCTGCTTAACCTTCCTGTAGAAGTGACAGTCTGATGAAAAGAGGTATGTATCCTCCTAGTTTTGCTATTTACCAATAAGGGTAATTTATCAATATAGGTATTTTTCAGTTTATCTAATTCTCTATATTCCAGAATAAAGGATACAACCTTGTGCTGGGGAGCTAAAATATTAAGTACCTCCGCATTAGTGGAATAGCCAGTTTTCGTCTTTTTTATTACTGGTAGTTTTAATCTTTCAAAAAGTACAACACTCAACTGTTTAGGAGAATTAATGTTAAATTCTGTTCCAGATAAATTATAAATAGTTTTTTTCAACTCTCCAAGACGGGAATCAACTTGTCGTGATACCTTTTTTAAAAAATCAATATTAACTTTGATACCATTAATTTCCATTTCTCCTAATACTTTTACCAAAGGCATCTCTATCTTTTTAAATAAAGAAATTAATTTTTTTTCTTCCATTTTTTCTTCTAAAACATCTTTTAATTTCAAAATATTTTGAGCATTTTCACAAGCATCTTCTATGCTTGTGCTCATGATAGCCATTTTTTTAATTCCTTTATCCTCGTTTTTAAAATATTTTAAGTATTCCCAAAATATATTTCTTAAATTATAATTCTCACTTGAAGGATTTAACAAATAGGCAGCAATCATAGTATCAAAATTATTTCCTTCTAATTCTATTTTATGCCTACGAAGTAACACAAAATTAAACTTTAGGTAATGGCTAATCTTGCTAATCCCTTTATTTTCAAAACATGGACGCAACTTACTTAAAACCAATTCGAGAGAAAGACATTTGGAATTTTCTAGTAAATTTAAAGAAAATAACGGAATATAATAATTTTCATTATCTTTGAAACTGAGTGCAATTCCTAAAATATTTGATGAAATAGTATTGTCTGAAGAGGTTACTAAATAGTAAGAAAAATATTTCCTTTCAATAATTTTAGTAGCCAATCCCTCTAGTTTTTCTTCGGTATCAATCAAATTAAATTTTAACTTGGTCTTTTCATGATTAATTTTAGGAGCAATCTTTTTTAATAGATTTTTAAATTCTAATTTTTTAAATATTTTCCATAATTCTTCGTAATTTGGCAATTTAACTTTAAAAGAATCAAAATCATATTCCATAGGAACTTCCCTCACGATTGTAGCCAGCTTTTTACTCATATTAATCTGGTCTTCATATTTCTTTATCTGTTCTCTCAAAGATTTTTTAGAAATTTTATCAGGATTATTTAAAATATTTTCTAAGCTACCAAATTCTTTAATTAAAGCCAGGGCGGTCTTTTCTCCTATGCCCGGAACACCAGGAATATTATCAGAAGCATCCCCCTTTAAGGCTAAAATATCTACTATTTTCTCAGAACCTACTCCGAATTTTTTCTTTATACCTTCTTCGTCATAGATTTTAACCTCAGTTACTCCCTTGATAGTGGTCATTATCTTGGTATGGGGAGAGATAAGCTGAAAAGCATCTTTATCTCCGGTAACAATAATGGTATCACAATTTCTTTTTTCTGCTTCTTTTGCTAGAGTACCAATAACATCATCTGCCTCATAACCTTCTTTTGAACAAATGGCAATATTATAATCATTAATAATTTCTTTAATTAGAGGAATTTGACTAATTAATTCATCGGGCATCTTCTTCCGATGAGCTTTATATTCTTTAAACTCCTTATGCCGAAAGGTTGGAACAGGTGTATCAAAGGTAATCGTCATATATTCTGGTTTCTCTTCTTCTAATAACCTGATTAATATCATAGTAAATCCGTAAACTGCGTTGATTACCTGGCCATGAGTGGTAGTTAATTGAGGTAAAGCATAGAAAGCACGGTAGAGTAAACCTTGCCCGTCAACCAAAATATATTTTTTCCCGTTATTCATAACTTCCTTCTTTCATTCTATTTTTTTTATTCCAGTTAGTGTACACTTTAGTGGGGTACTTTAAGAAAGAAAAGAATAGCTGTCACTTTTGTTTTTCTAATCTTCTTTTTCTCTAGTGCTTTTCTTTCTCTTTACTCGATACTCGATACTATATACTCGATACTGATTTTTTTCTTGACAATAAATATCACTTAACCTATAATTTTTAAACAGAGGTGCATATATGCCGAAGTGGCGAAATTGGTAGACGCACTGGACTCAAAATCCAGCGAGCTTCACAGCTCGTGTCGGTTCGACTCCGACCTTCGGCACCATTATTTCGTATCTCGTATCTCGTGAATCGTATCTCGTTAGAAATACAAGATATATCAATTAAGTTTTTTAATTAAATTTATAATCATACGAGATTCGTGATTAATTTTTTCTAATATAATTTTTTTATTCTCTTCGTTTATATATTTTAACTCTGTGGCTATTTCAATTTGAGTTTCCAATTCAGCACAAGAACCTAAGGCTATATATAGGAATTGTTTATATTCTTTATTATGAAATCTATTAAAACCCTCAGCGATATTTGTGGGAATAGATAAACTTGCTCTTTGCATTTGATTTGTTAAACTGTAAAGTTCTAATTTAGGGAATTTCCTTACTGTTTTATATATATCTTTAACTATCTCTATACCTTTCTTCCATATATCTAAATCTCTGAAATTTTTAATTTTCTTATTCATTTTTTTTCCTTTACGAGATACGATTCACGAGATACGAGATACGAATTAGTCGATATCATCTAATAAATCATCATCATAAATCAGGGCTTGACTGATCAAATCGACCGCTTCTTGGGTTTCGCATTTAGGAACTAATATTTCTACATTTCCGTTTAATTCATCTTTCCTCACTTGTAACTGGTTTAAAATGGTTTCAATTCCATTTTCTTTTAGTATTTTTTCTAAATTTTTGGCAAATAAAATATCTCTGGCAATATAAATAACTTTCCACATTTTAAATGAACCCTCTAATATTTATATTCATTATTCTTTAACATTTTTCTGTCCATATTTTATTATCTCCTAAAATACCACGAATCCCTTCTATAAATCTATCATCAATGTTAACTGAATATTTTTTATCTATGGCATGTAATGTAATTTTATCCTTATCCTTGAAATGAAGTACTACTTGACTTTTCCCTGGATAATCGTAAAATAATTCTTTTAATTTTCTTAAAAGATCAGGTTTATTTTTCCTAGTGTCAATCTCGAGATGAAGTTCTTCAGCAAGATTATGATTTTTCTCTTTTGTTTTAGAAGTAGGTTTTTTATTTTTTATGTATTTTCCTAAAAGAGATATTTTCTCAGCAATAATTTTTGTCTTTCCTTCTGCCACGTCAAGCCGCCCTTCTGTTATGACAATCTCATCTTTTTTTATAATTTCTTTACATTTTTCGAAAACTTTAGGAAATGCTATTATTTCTACTGTACCCTCTAAGTCTTCCAAGGTAATAAATGCCATAAGACTTCCATTTTTAGTACTCTTTCTTTTAAAATTATTAATTACTCCGGCTAAAATTACTCTACTTCTATCTGAATGGTTAGCTAATTCAATTGAAGTAGAAGTTACAATTTTCTTTAATCTTTCCTTATAATCATTTAGGGGATGATGGGAAATATATAACCCTAACATTTCTTTTTCCATAGCTAAAAGTTCATTTTTAGAAAATTCTGATATCTCTGGTAATCTATCCTGGTAATTACCGCTATTTTTATCTAAATTATTTTTTTCAAAAAGATCAAAAATCGAAGTCTGTCCATTTCTCTTAGATTTTTGATATTCCTGCCCGTTTTTTAATGATATATCTAAAACCGCCAGCAATTGAGACCTTTTTGCGCCAATAGAATCGAAGGCACCACACTTTATTAAACTTTCGATTACCCTCTTATTTACTACTCTTAAATCAACTCTCTGGCAAAAATCGAGGAAGGAAGTAAAATTATAATTTATTTTGCGTTCTTCAATAATGCTTTTTATAGCTTTCTCGCCAACATTTTTCACAGCAGCTAACCCAAAGCGAATAGCTTTTCCCTCTACTACGGTAAAATTTACTAAACTCTGATTTATATCGGGAGGTAGTATTTCAATATTCATATTTCGGCATTCTTTTATATACAAGGCTACTTTATCGTTGTTTCCCATAATAGTGGTGAGTAAAGAAGCCATATACTCTACGGTATAATGAGTTTTTAAATAGGCAGTTTGGTAGGAGATAAAGGCATAGGATACGCTATGGGATTTATTAAAACCATATCCGGCAAAATAAGCAATCAAATCAAATATTTCAGCAGCTGTATTTTTTTTAATATTATTTTTTTGAGCACCTTTTATAAAAAGATCTCGTTGTTTTTCCATAACTCCTTTCTGTTTTTTCCCCATAGCTTTTCGCAGAATATCTGCCTGTCCCAAAGTAAATCCTGCTAATTCACTGGCAATTTTCATAACCTGTTCCTGATAAACGATTACTCCATAAGTTTCCTTTAATATGGATTCTAATCGAGGATGTGCATACTTTATTTCTATAATTCCCTTCTTCCTATTAATGAAATCCTCGATCATACCGCTCCCCAAAGGTCCTGGTCTATACAATGCCAGTAAAGCAGTAATGTCTTCTATATTTTCAGGCTTTAACCTTTTAACTAAATCTCTCATCCCCTCGCTCTCTAATTGGAAAATACCAGCACAGTTTCCTTTAGACAACATCTTGTATACTTTTTTATCATCCAAAGGAATCTTGTTTATATCAACCTTTTCTCCCCGGGTATGTTTTATTATTTTTAAAGCATTACCTATTACAGTCAAAGTGCGGAGTCCTAAAAAATCCATCTTCAATAATCCCAGTTCTTCCAATTCAGCCATAGCGTACTGGGTACATATTTCTCCTTCAGCGGTCTTTTGCAGAGGAACGTAATCAGTCAGTGGTTTTCGAGAGAGAACTATGCCTGCAGCATGAGTAGAAGCATGTCGAGCTAAACCTTCTAAAGAAGAAGCGGTCTCAATCAACTTTTTTATATCCTCATCGCTTTTCATTAATTCTTTAATTCGGCTTTCCATCTTTAAAGCCTTTTCGATAGTAATATTGGGTTCCCAGGGAATCATTTTAGCGATAATATCCACCCGAGCATAGGGAATTCCCAAAGCTCTGCCCACATCTCTAACAGCAGCCCTGGCTGCCATAGTACCAAAAGTAATTATCTGAGCTACTTTATCATTACCGTATTTTTTAGAAACATACTCAATTACTTCTTCTCTTCGTTCATAACAAAAATCAATATCAAAATCTGGCATACTAATTCTTTCAGGATTTAAAAATCTTTCAAACAGTAAACCATATGCCATAGGGTCAATATTGGTAATATTCAGACAATAGGCAACTAAGCTTCCTGCGGCAGAACCTCGACCAGGTCCCACCATAATTCCTTTTTCTTTAGCGTATCTTACAAAATCCCATACAATTAAAAAATAAGGTTCAAATTCCATCTTTTTAATAACTGAAAGTTCATATTCTAATCTTTCCTCTAATTGTTTTGTAATCTCAGGATATCTCTCGTTAAACCCTTTGTAACAAAGCTCTTTTAAATAAGTGCTAATGTTATGCTCAGGAGGAACTTCAAATTCTGGTAATTGAGCGTGCCTAAAATCAATTTCTAAATTACATTTTTCAGCAATACGGATGGTATTTTCGAGGGCTTGAGGAACTTTTGAAAAATTTTCATTCATCTCTTCGGGGGAATTAAAATAAAATGCATCGGTAGAAAATTTTAAACGTTTAGGGTCACTTAAATTAGTGGCTGTTTGGATACAAAGTAAAATTTCGTGTGCTCGAGCATCTTCCTTATTTATATAATGGATATCATTGGTCGCAACAAGAGGAATAGAAAGTTCTTGACTTATCTCAATGAGATTTTCATTCACAATTTCCTGTTCGGGAATACCATTTTTTTGTAATTCTAAATAAAAATTACCTTCTCCGAAAATATCTAAGAAATCAAGGGCTACTTCCTTGGCTTTTTTGATATCTTTCTGTAAAATGCATTGGGCAATTTCTCCCTTTAAACAAGCTGAAAGAGCAATTAATCCATTGCTATGTTCTCTTAATATTTCTTTATCAATTCTTGGCTTATAATAAAAACCTTCTAGGTAAGATAAAGTAACTAATTTTATTAAATTTTTATAGCCTTCACTATTTTTAACCAGTAGTATTAAATGATGAGGGGTTTCTTTTCTTTGTGTGGATCTATCGAGTCTGCTTTGATGGGCAACATACATTTCACAGCCAATAATGGGTTTTACTCCCTGTCGAATAGCTTCTTTATAGAATTGTATAGCTCCATACATAACCCCGTGATCGGTAATAGCCAGGGCGGGCATCTTATACTTTTTAGCTTTAGCGACTAATTCTGATATTCGGCAGGCTCCATCTAAAAGACTGTATTCGGTATGAGTATGTAAATGAACGAAATTTGAGTGCCGCATAATTGAAGTGCAATACCTCCCCCTGTATTCGTATCTCGTAATAATTAGCGTGGAGCGTACAGCGTTTAGCGTATAGGATAAATCAATAAACTAAAAGCACAAAGCCATAATTTAAAATTCAACACTTTTTGAAATAAAGTATTGCTTTTAGTGTAGGGGTCGAATTTATTCTACCCGAATTTTTGCGGACTTGATAAATCAAGCCCCTACTTCTTTTTCTTTTTTATTTTCTTTGCTATATACGATATACAATATACTATTATATTCTGACTTCTGGCTCCTGAATTCTGGCTTACTTTTTCCTAACTCTACGCTATACGCTAAACGCTGTACGCTCTACGCTAGTTTCGCTATTTAAAAAACACTTGAGCTAATTTCCACCATTTCTCATCAACTATTTTAAGTTTGTTTACTGCTTTCTCTAAAGGTACTCCAATAACTTCATTACCTTTAAGAGCAGCCATATAACCAAATTTTTCCTGGGAAATTAAATCTACTGCGGTAATTCCACATCTAAGACTTAAGATACGGTCAAAAACCGTAGGTATTCCTCCTCTTTGCATATGTCCAATTACGGCATGTCTTGCTTCGAGCCCTGTTCTTTCACTGATTAATTTACTTAATTGATTACCTATTCCCCTCTCCCTTAAAATCATATGCCCGAATTGATCTAACTCTTCTTTTTCTTCATCTCTTCCTGGGAGGGTAACTCCTTCGGAAGTTACAACAAGAGCATACTTTTTTCTAGTATAAACTCGTTGTAGTTGTTTGCACATTTCGTCTATGTCTGTTTTATATTCCGGAATTAAAATCCAATCAGCTCCAGAGGCAATTCCAGTATAGAGAGCAACCCAACCAGCATATCTTCCCATTACCTCTAAAATCATAACCCGATGATGAGAACGCCCGGTATCTTCTAAAGATCTCATAGCCTCTACTGCTCTAGTTACTGAGCTGTCAAATCCAAAAGTAAAATCAGTACCAGATAGGTCATTATCCATTGTTTTAGGGGCACCAACTATATTAATTTTTTCCTCTTTAAATAATCTATTAGCTACTCCTAAAGTGTCTTCTCCACCCATAGCTATAATAGCATCTAATCCATAATTTTTGATAGTTCGTAAAACATTTTTAACCCCATCTTTTATTTTGTACGGATTTGTCCGAGATGAACCTATAAAAGTTCCTGCTTTATCTACTAATTCTTCCGCATCACTAAGAGTAATAGGGGAAACTAATCCTTCAACTAAACCTTTCCACCCATCGTGAATACCGAATGTCTCGTAACCAAAATCCCTGGCTCTATAAACTGCCCCTCTAATAGCCTGATTTAATCCACAACAATCTCCACCACCGGTTAAAATACCAATTTTCTTAATCATATTATCACGCCTTTCCGCTACAACCAAAGACTCTCATTCTATCTCTTATGATTTCTTTGGCTGCATCTTTTGCTGGTCCTAATATTTTACGAGGGTCTATTTCTTCGGGATTCGTTCTTATTATCTCCCCCATTTTTTCTGTAAATTTCATCCTGATGCGTGTATCAATATTAATTTTGCATATTCCTGCTGCAATGCCTTTCTTAACTTCTTCATCATTGGCCCCGGAGGCACCATGCAAAACTAAAGGAACCCCGGTTAATTCTCTTATTCTCTCGATACGAGGGATATCTAACTTTGCAAAAGGAGTACGGCATCCATGAATTGTCCCTACAGCTGCAGCTAAAAAATCTATCCCGGTTAGCTCAACAAATTTTGCAGCTTCTTCTGGAACAGCCATACTCTCTTTTACTCTCTCTAACGCCACCCCCGGTTCATCGCTATCGCCCATCTTACCTATCTGTCCTAATTCTGCTTCTACTGGAATATCACAAGCGTGAGCCATTTCCACTACTTTTTTAGTCATCTCTACATTTTCATCGAATGGTAATTTCGATCCATCATACATTAGAGAAGTAAATCCTGCTCTTAAACATTTTATATTTTGATAATAATCTGTTCCATGATCTAAATGTAAAGCAACAGGTATCTTTGCTTTTTCAGCCATAACTTTAACTATGGCTACAATCATATCTAATCCCGCATACTTAATAGCTCCCTGAGAGGCTTGCAATATAACCGGTGCTTTTTCTTCTTCGGCAGTCTCTATTATAGCCTGAATTATCTCCATATTATTGGCATTAAATGCCCCAATACCGTACCTCCCTTTCTGAGCATCTTTTAACATTTCTTTAGTGGTTACAAAAGCCATCTTTCTTTCTCCTTTCGTTTATTTGTAATATTTTTTAGTAGTTAACTATCTGTAAATATATATGTCTTCTAATTTGATCTGATATTTTTTAAATTTTAACTATTATAGCTTTTTTAATTTTTCTTTTCAAGGGAATTTATTAATTGACCGATTGACCAATGCACCAATTTACCAATTAAGATAAAATAACAAAGTGCAAGATGAGATAATTATCCAATTAGCCGATTTCCCAATTCTCCAATTAATTAATCGTTAGTGAATATAACCTAGCGTGGAGCGTGAAGCGTTTAGCGTATGGGTGCGGGTAATAAATGTAAGGAAAATACAAAATACAAGATTAGAGTTGCAAGTGGAAATTTCACATACGAAATTATTCTGTTTCCTGGATTCTGGCTCCTGACTTCTTACTTATATTTTCTTCGCTATATACTATTTACTCGATACTCGATACTTGTTATTCTAGACCCTGTACACACTCTACGCTAATACTATCTATTGCCCTATGATTGAATACACAATATTTTTTATCGACTGATATAATTGGCCAATTGGTAAATTAATAAACTTGAGAATAATCTGAATTAATGATATAGTTTTAATACCAAATATTAATCAAAGGAGGAGATTATCATGCCAGATTATTATTCTGAAGAAAAAGAGAAGATTATTAATCTTGCTGAAAAAATACCGAAATTAAAATTTAGTAAAATATCATTCGGTATTATCTTAATATTAGTAATCGCTCTCTATCTAGCCAGTGGAATTTTCGTAGTTGCACCTGATGAACAAGGAGTAATTAGAAGATTTGGCAAATTTGTCCGTATAGAAAGTCCGGGACTTAATTATCATCTACCTTACCCCATAGAAACAGTGGTTACTCCTGCAGTTACTCAAGTTAAAAGAATTGAAATAGGATTCCGTACTATTGCGGTTGGTCCGCCTACTCGTTATCGACAGATACCTGCAGAGGCATTAATGTTGACCGGGGATGAAAATATTGTCAGCGCAGAAGCAATCGTCCAATATAAAATAAAAGACCCGGTTAGTTATCTTTTTAATATTATTTTACCTGAAGAGACAGTAAGAAACGCCGCAGAAGCTGCCCTGAGACAGGTAATTGGAGAGAGAAAGATAGATGAAGCCCTCACTATAGGGAAATATGAAATTCAGGAGGAAACAAAAAAAACACTTCAAACTCTTTTAGATTCGTACAAATCAGGAATTCTTGTTGTTGCAGTTCAATTGCAAGATGTTAACCCTCCGGTTGAAGTTCAAGCTGCTTTTAAAGATGTAGCCAGTGCTAAAGAAGATAAAAGTAAATACATTAACCAGGCTCAGGGGTATAAAAACGATGTAATTCCGAAAGCTCGTGGAGAAGCAGTAAAAATGACTAAAGAGGCTGAAGGTTATAAGATTGAGAGAATAAAGAAAGCAGAGGGTGATGTTGCAAAATTCAATAACATTTTAACTGAATATAAAAAAGGCGAATCTATAACTCAAGCTCGACTTTATCTGGAAGCTATGGAAGAGATTTTACCGAATATGAATAAAATAATAGTCGGTTTAAATGAAAACCAACCCTTGATAAATCTATTACCCTTAGGCGATGCAAGTATCTTTACTACTCCTTCTAAGGAGGTGACCAAGTAATGAAAAAAGGAACACTATTAATAGTGCTTATTGTAGCGATATTGTTCTTAGCTAATTTAAGTTTGTTTATTGTTGATGAAACTAAACAAGCAATTGTTTTACAACTTGGCAAACCGATAAGAACGATTAGTGAGCCCGGCTTAAGTTGGAAAATTCCCTTCATTCAAAATGTAGTATTTTTTGAAGACCGGCTGCTGGTTTACGATGCTGCCCCGACCGAAATCATCACTAAAGACAAAAAGACTCTGATTGTGGATAATTATACTCGTTGGAAAATTGTTGATCCTTTAATGTTCTTACAAACTGTTAGAGATTTAAATGGTGCCCAGGTAAGATTGGATGATATTATTTATTCCGAATTAAGGGTTGATTTAGGCTTGTTTGACATGAGCGAAATAGTCTCGGAAAGAAGAGAAGGTATTATGAAAAGAGTCACCGAGATAAGTAATGAAAAGGCCAATACCTATGGAATAGAAATTGTAGATGTAAGGATTAAACGGGTAGATTTGCCTCCGGAAAATGAAAAATATATCTTTGATAGAATGAAAGCAGAACGAGAACGAATCGCTATGCAATATCGAGCAGAAGGTCAAGAGGAATCAGCTAAAATTATTGCAGAAACCGAAAGGGAGAAAACAGTTATTTTAGCGGAAGCTTATAAAACTGTTCAAACTTTAAAAGGTGAAGGAGAAGCAGAGTCTGTCAAAATCTATGCTGAGAGCTTCAATCAAGATCCTGATTTTTATAAATTTTACAGAACTTTAGAAGCTTATAGATTAACTTTTATAGACAAAACTACTGTCTTGCTTTCTACTGATTCTGATTTTTTGAAATACTTGACTAAACCCTGAAAAAACAGTATCCAGTATCCAGTATATAGTATTGAGTAAATAATTAAGACAAATTTACCAGATTCTTAACTCTTGAAAGTTTTTTTTTAGTAATTCTTTTCTTTCTTTTTTCTCTTTACTATATACTTGATACTATATACTCGATACTGATTTTACTCGATACCCGATACTGTATTCCTATACGCTACCCACTCTACGCTAATTTAATATTCTAATTCAGGATTTATCTGATTTTCTGGTTCTTCCCCGTAATAAATCTTCACTATATTATCAAAAACAGACTTTATATTTTCTTCTAATGCTCTATCAGTATATCCTGCAGTATGAGGACTCATCACTACATTATCTAACTTGCTAAAATCATATTTACTGGGAAGTACTTCTTTTTGTTTCGGAGAAGGATATAGATACCAGGTATCTATTGCTGCTCCCGCGAGACGATGTTCTTTTAGAGATTTGAATAGAGCTTCTTCATTTATTACAGTGCCACGAGAAATGTTAATTAAATACTTCCCCTTCATTAACTTTAGCTCTTTCTTTCCAATTAATCCCTTGGTTTCCTTAGTAAGGGGGACGGCTACAACAATAAAATCTGATTCTTTAATCACTTTTTCTAAATCTTTTTTCTCTCCCAAAAATTCCAAAATATTTTTCTTTTTTAAATCCTTCTCTTCTATCTTCCTTTTTAAAGCAAACACTTTCATACCTAGGACATGACCAATTTTAGCAATCTCCCATCCAATTGAACCCAAACCTACTATTCCTAAACTTTTCCCCTGAAGTTGAACGGTAGGCTCTTTAGTAGAAAACCCATGCCATCTACCCAATCTTAAATCTCTGTCATTAACAACAATATTTTTAGCTAAGGCTAAAATAAGAGCAAAGGCGTGTTCGGCAACTGCATTCTTATTAGCATGTATATTACAAATAAATATATCTGGATAATTTTTATACAAGCTAAAATCCAATTTATCTACTCCTGCAAAAGGAATTTGAATTAATTTTAATTTTTTAGCCTGCTCAAAATCTTCTTTGCTAAAAGTCCCCCCTATTACCACTTCAACTTCTTTGAGGTATTTTTTAATATTTTCTCTTTCGTCTGTTTCAGGGATAATAAACTCCAAATTAAGTTTTGCTTTTTTATTTAATTCATTAAAAGCCTTCTCCCATACTTGTTGTTTTACCATCTTACTTAATATCAAAACTTTCATCTTTGACCTATTCTTGGTCTCTTTTTTTCTTTCCTTTTCTTGTAAAAAAGATCGTACTGCCATTATATGCTTGCACTCGAGTTTTAATTTTCGGGCTCTTCTTAAAAAATCTATACATTCACACTGAGGGATATTTATATCAACCTTATAAGATTTTCCTGGTTTTGAACTACTTACCAAAAAATAATCATCTTTTCTCTCTACTTTTAAATCTTTAGCAGCTTTTCCCCTTTTCCTTACTTCTTCTTCAGTCAGAGCTCTTTTAGCTAAACCATCAGCCAAAAAGTTATTATCTCTTCTATCCCAGATAAAATATATTTTGCTCGGAATAGTCTGAACAATTCCTTCAACCCGATTAAATAATGGAATTATTCCTTTATTCTTAACTTTATATTTTTTATTTAATTGTTTAACTACTAATTGGCTATCACAATATACATCTATTCTCTCCGGATTTATTTTTTTTGCCTCTTCCAACCCTCTAATCAAGGCTTTGTATTCAGCAATATTATTAGTTCCATAGCCAATTGCTTCACTTATTTTTTTAAATAATTCTCCATCTTTATAAATTACTATCCCGATTGCCATATTCCCCGGATTGGGATAACAGGCACCATCCACTTTCATCAATACCTTAGTCATATTTCTCAACTTCCTTATCAAAATCACTTTTTAATATTTTTTTGATTAAATCTATTACTTCTTGCGGTTTTTTAGCATAGATTAATTGTTTGTCTTCTTCGTATTTTTTAAACAAAGGACCTAAGTCAAAATTTAAAGAAATCACTTTTTTACCAATATTTAAAGCCAAAGCAATTTCCGAAATAGTCCCGGTTCTTCCGGGAAGCGCAACTACTACTTTACTGGTTAAAACATTGATGTAATTCCGAGCAAAACCTGCTCCGGTCAATACAGGAATATCGATATATTCGGAAGCCCACTCGGCATTTGTGCCTGGTAAAATACCTATGGTCAGCCCACTATTTTCTTTTGCCCCTCGAGCTGAGGCTTCCATAATTCCGGAAGCTCTTCCTCCATTTAACAAAATCCACCCTTCCTTAGCGATTAGACCACCTAATCGACGAGCATCTTCATAGTCACCAGCATTAATTATTTCTCCTCCTCCCATAACTCCAATAATAATTTTACGTATAATAACCCCCTTCTCTCTTTTTAAATTAACTTTAGCTGTAAAATTAATTATATCCTATCCAACTTCTTCTTGTAAGTATGATTGTGAGGACCTAAGTCAATAAATTTAATAGTATCATCTGAATATGTATTACATTCATTACATAAGACTATTTTATCGTCGCCTTTTTTCCTACATATCTTGCAGTATGTATAAATAATAAGAAAATTCTTTTTAACGGGACAACTATAATAACCTCTAAAATTACCTTTAAGTGGTTCACCTAAGGCAATTGGATTTTCTGCAATCATATCTACTTTCAGCTTAATAGCTTTTTTTAATGATTGGTACTTTTTTAAAGATTTTACAAAAACATCACTAAATAGAAGTTCCATTAGAAAATCTCTTCATACTTATGCCACTTAATTTTTCCAGATCTTATTTTTAAAATAGTCTCCAACAAACTATCCCTAAAATCTGGATCTGCGAGTATTATTTCAGTCGGATCACCATCTTTAGAACGTTTTAAGTTTAAAATAAATTGAGTTATAATTTCGGATACGGTTGTTCTTTCGCTTTTGGCGTAAATTTTAGCGTATTCTATCAAATCCTTATCCAGGGTAATATTTATTTTACTTTTTCTTATCATTCTCTAATTACCTCCTTTATATGCATATAATATACGCCTTTTATACCTCTATGTCAATACTTTCCTAATTAATAACGCTGAAATAACAAAGAAGTAGTAGAATAATAAATATTTTTTGTTGTAAAATACATTTAATCTCTTTAATAAATACGTTAGTGTAGACTTTAGTGGGATAGCTTGATAAAAAGGAGAATACTACTTTTTTGTATCTTTTCTTCTCTTTCTTAACTCGATACTCGATACTATACACTCGATACTTTCTTTTTTAAACAAGACAAAATAGCCTTTTAATGGTAAAATACTTATGTTAATATTATATATAATTCTTATTCATAAAGGATTGGTAATATATGGATGAAAGAATAAGGTACGCCTTTGAACATACTGAAATATTAAGAAGACCTAAACAGCTAATATCTACTTTTGGTTCTTCGGTAATTCATTATTATGTGCTAACCGAACCGGTATATTCTGAATTTACCAAGGATAATTTAGAAACTGTGGTAAGGGAAGGAAAGGTCAGTTGGTATCAACCAAAATTACTTACTCCCACTTATATGTTTAGGATAGAGGGGTTTAGCAAAGAAGCTAAAAACGCATTTGAAACCTTGGCCAGTCAATATCCTGATTTAGCAGGAATTCTTTATAAATTCAAAGTTAATAAAGAACTTGACGAAATGAATTTCGTTTCTGGTCCTTTGTTAACCGTAGCAGAAAATATCAATAATGAAATAGACAAAAAGAAAGATTCTCTTTGTACTGTTATTAAAGGCGTAGCTGGTCTCTGGGATGTATCCCTTTCTAAGTTTATTTTAGATATGATGGTTAGAAGTGTATATTCGGCTCAGATACCTGATTTTACAAGTAGAGGATTTTTAGGTATAAACCAGGTTGGTCAAACTACTATCACTAAAGATAGGCACGGTGTTCCAGTGGCTGCCCGAAAAGAAATAGAAAAATTATTTAAATTGGTAAAAAAAGGAAAACTTAAACCAATTAAATTAAAAGAAGAGCTGGATAACTGGGGATTATTCGAACATTATCAGGATAGATTCTTTAATCTCTTTAAAAAAAGTTTATAAAATAATTAAAATAAAAGTTCATTAAAAAATGTTATAAAAAAACTTCTAAAGTTAATAAATTAAAACTGTTTCCTTCTTCTTTTCACTGAAATATAGAAAATACATTAATACTGCTGCTACTATACTTAAAAAACATATTACAGGCCAAATATTTTTAATTCCATATTTTCTTATATGATCTCCGCTAATTAACGGCCCCAGGGCGAATCCTGCTCCCATTATAACCGGTATAACTGCATTAAATCTCCCGCGATGAGACATCGGAGTATGATTTGCAATATAAACATTTGAGTTGGTAGTGACCAATATTTCCCCCATACTCCAGATTACCGTGGACAACAATAACCAGGGTAAACCAGTTATAAAAAATATCATACCAAATCCTATAGCGTATAATACTCCGGCTAAAGCTACATTAAGCACTGGTCTTATTTTATGGGTAAGGCTTATTATAATTATGGTCAAACAAGATACTACAAGAGCATTAGTGGTCATAATTACCCCAAATATCTTAGGACCCTTATCTCCGAATAACTCAATTACCTGAATGGGAATACTAAAAGTTGTCTGAGCATAAACAAAACTATAAATTAAGGATATCAAGGTAAATAATAAAAGCTTTGGTCTTTTCCATAAAACCTGCCACAAATTACCCCTTTCGGCTTTTTCATAATTATTTTCCAGTTTAAAACTCTCTTCTATCTTTTCTTTTGAGGGAAGAGTCTCTTTAACAAACAAATAGACTAAAGTTAAAGAAGCAAATGTAGTGGCAGCATCTCCTAAAAATATCCACATTAAATAATTATTATATAGAAATCCGGCAATTAATGGCCCCACCGCAAATCCAATATTATTACCTAAATACAAAAGAGAGAAAGCAGCCTTTCGGTTACTCGGATTAGTCAAATCTGTAGTCATAGCCTGCACTGGCAGGTTGAGCCGCTCCCAGAAAAAATGAAGACAAAATCAACAACCGGGGAATTAAAATTGAATTATTTAAAAATGCGCAAGGTATAAGACAAATTGCTGCCAGACCCTGAAATAAAAGAAGGATTTTCTTTCTTCCCAACCAATCAGCTAATCTTCCTCCCACTATTAAGCCGGGAAGATGGGCTGTAATGGCAAGCATCACTATAAAACCAGCTTCCCCTTCATCCAGGGATAGTGTTTTAGTCAAATAAATAGTTAAAAAAGGATAGACAAAAGCCCCCATTGAGTTTACCATTCGGGCAAAGAATAATATATAGATGCTTTTGGGTAGCTTAGTATAATGATTTAGCATTTTAGGTAATTCCATATTGTTGCCTTATTCTTTTATCCTCTGTTTTATAGCTTCAAAGACAAAATCTGGTTTTGCTCTTCCTTTGGTATAACGCATAACCTGGCCTACTAAATAGTTTAAAGCTTTTTCTTTCCCTTGGTTAAAATCATCTACCGATTTGGGATTTTCATTGATTACTTTATCTACCACTTTAAACAATTCATTTTCATCGGTAATTTGGGTAATTCCGCTTTCTTTTACAATTTGAGAGGCATCTTTCCCAGTTTTAAACATTTTTTCAAAGATATCTTTAGCCATCTTACCACTAATTACTCCCTTATCTATAAGATTCAACATCCCTACTAAATTTTCTGAAGAAATAGGAGAATACTCTATCTCTTTTTTTTCTTCATTCAAATTACGTAGTAATTCCCCCATAATCCAATTACTTAGAACTTTTCTATTGGAATATGATGAAGCAGCCTTTTCGTAATAATCACCTAATGCTTTACTCGAAGTTAATATCTCGGCATCATATTCGGGAATTTGATAATCTTTAATAAATCTCTTTCTTCTTGCTTCAGGTAATTCAGGGAGGTTTTTCCTGATCTCGTCAATCATTTTTAAATCTACCTTAAGAGGCAGGAGATCCGGTTCAGGGAAATAACGGTAATCATGAGCTTCTTCTTTGCTCCGCATAGAGACAGTAATATTCTTTGATTCATCCCAGTGCCTGGTTTCTTGAATTATTTTTCCTCCCTCATCCAAGAGCTTCTTTTGGCGGTCCACCTCAAATTGCAAAGCTTTCTTAACCGCTTTAAAAGAATTCATGTTCTTTATTTCTACCTTGGTACCTAAAGCACTGGTTTTCGCATCTTTAAGTGAAATATTTGCATCGCAACGCATCGAGCCTTCTTCCATATTTCCATCACATACTCCCAAATGCTGGACTATACTTCTTAATTTTACCAAAAATATTCGAGCTTCTTCGGGAGAACTAAAATCAGGCTCGGTTACAATCTCTGCCAAAGGAATTCCACAGCGGTTATAATCTACCAGAGAGTAAGGTGAGGAAGTAATATCCCCTTCATGAACCAGTTTACCGGCATCTTCCTCTATGTGAACCCGGGTGATTCTAATCTTGCGCTTTTCTTTACTTTCAGGGAGGGAAATCTCCATATATCCATTTACCCCCAAAGGAGTATCATATTGAGAAATCTGATAAGCTTTGGGCAAATCGGGATAAAAATAGTTTTTTCGGTGAAATCTGCTTACCTGATTAATTTTACAATTTAAAGCCACCGCTGTTCTTATAGCAAATTCTAATACTTTTTTATTAAGTACGGGAAGTGAACCGGGCAAACCTAAACATACTGGGCAAGTATTGGTATTGGGTTCTTTTCCAATGTAATCAGTGCTGCAATGACAGAACATTTTTGCTTTAGTCATTAATTGGATATGAATTTCTAAACCGATTACTACTTCTTCTTTCATTCTGTTGCCTCCTTATGTTTTGCTGATTTTATCGATGGCTTCTTCTTTTCTACATCATTATTTTGTTCAAAATTAAAGGCTGCTCGTAGTATAGTCCCTTCACCAAAATGCTTACCGATAATTTGTAAACCTATAGGCAGATTACTTTTGCTGTATCCACAATTAATAGAAATTGCAGGTATACCGGCTAAATTAATAGGATTAGTATAAATATCAGAGAGATACATAGTTAAAGAATTTGATACTTTCTCATTCAGTTTAAAAGCAGGGGTAGGAGAAGTAGGGGCAATAAGGATATCGTATTTACTAAATGCTTTATCAAAATCTTCTTTTATTAAAGTACGAACTTTCTGAGCTTTAAGATAATAAGCATCATAATAACCTGAACTCAAGGCATATGTACCCAGCATAATTCTTCTTTTTACTTCACTTCCAAAACCTTCACTTCTGGTCTTCTGATACATAGAGGAAAGATCTTCGTAATCTTCTACTCTATAACCATATTGTACCCCATCATATCGAGCTAAGTTTGAGCTTGCTTCTGCAATAGCAATCAAGTAATAAGTGGGTAGAGAATATTCTGTGTGGGGTAATGATGTTTCTTCAATATTTGCTCCTAATTTTTCAAATATTTTCAAAGTTCTATTCAGGGCACTCTTTACTTCTGGGTCTATTCCTTCAATGAAATACTCCATAGGAACACCAATTTTCAAATCCTTTATTCCTGCCTGGCAATATTTTAAATAATCAGGAACTTCTAAATTTACGGAAGTGGAATCCATATTATCATGTCCACTTATAACTTTCATTATTAGAGCGCAATCGGTCACATCTTTGGTTATAGGCCCTATCTGATCTAAAGACGAGGCATAGGCAATTAAACCATATCTAGAAACTCTTCCATAAGTCGGTTTTAATCCTACTATCCCACAAAAAGAAGCAGGTTGACGGATAGAACCTCCCGTATCTGTACCTAAAGCAACAATAGCTTCATCAGCTGCCACCGCTGCAGCAGAACCACCGCTGGAACCCCCAGGTACTCTTTCTAAATCCCATGGATTATAGGTAGGTCCGAATGCGGAATTTTCAGTAGATGAACCCATAGCAAATTCATCCATATTGGTTTTTCCTATTATTATTGCTCCCGCTTCCCTTAATTTATTAATTACCGTAGCATTATAGGGCGGGATAAAACCTTTTAATATTTTAGAGCCACAAGTAGTCTCCGTTCCTTGAGTAGCTATAATATCCTTTATAGCAACTGCTATACCGGCTAAAGGAGGAAGTTCCTCTCCATTTTTCACTTTTGCGTCTATTTCTTTAGCCTGCCTTAAGGCTTCTTCTCGGTTAATAATTAGAAAGGCTTTGATCAAATTGTCTACTTTATCTATCTGATTAAAAATATCCTGCATAACTTCATAAGCAGTAATTTTCTTTTTTTTAATTAAGTTGACTACTTCATGAGCAGTTAATTGGTTTAAAGTCACCTATCTTTCCTCCTCTTACTTTTTTAAAGCTTTAGATTACATTATTTTAGGAACTTTAAAATAGCCTTTTTTAACATATTTACTATTAGAAAGGGCTTCTTCCTGGGACAAAGAAGGTTTAACCTTGTCTTCATTCAGTAGATTAAGCATGGAAATAACATAAGCAGTAGGCTCAACTTTTTCAGTATTAAGTTCATTTAACTTTTTAAAATAATCTAAAATTGAATTTAATTGTGAAGTAAATTCCTCTTTTTCTTCTTCGTTAAATTCTAATTTAGCCAATTTAGCAACATATTCTACTTCTTTCTTAGTAATTATTTTTTCTGTCAAAACTATATCCTCCTTGTTCTATTCGTATCTTGTATCTCGTGAATCGTATCTCGTAAATAAAATAGGAGCCAGAAGACAGAATTCAGCATTCAGAATTATTTTAAATTATAAGATAATATTGTTTGTTAGGTTATTTTATATTCTTCTGCCTTCTGACTACTGACTACTGACTACTGACTACTGACTACTGACTACTGACTACTGACTACTGACTACTGACGCCTAATTTCTTAAATAATAATTATGGTTTTTAGCTTATTGATTTATCCTATACGCTAAACGCTGTACGCTCTACGCTATACCTGCTATTTTTTTGAATTCTTCTTCATTGATTATAGTTACGCCTAATTCTTGTGCTTTTTGGTATTTTGACCCCGGGTCTTCCCCGGCAACAACATAATCTGTTTTTTTACTTACGCTGCCAGTAACTCGACCTCCCAATTCACTGATTATTTCTTTAGCCTTAGCACGAGTAAAATCCTTTAAAGTACCGGTTAAAACAAATTGCTTTCCGGCTAAAATCTGTACCTCTTCCCCTTTTTCTCTCTTTTCTTCTTCTTCTTGACTAAAATTCAAACCAGCACTTCTTAACCTTTCAATAATATTTAAATTTTCCTTTTCTTTAAAGAAAAGAATTATACTTTCTGCAATCTTGGGACCAATTTCATTAATTTCAATTAATTCTTCTAAGCTTGCTTTTTTGAATTTTTCTAAACTAGGATAGTATCTGGTAATAACTTCTGAGGTATGAACTCCCACATAACGTATCCCTAAACCATAGATTAAGTTGGCTAAAGATTTTTTCTTACTCTTTTCAATAGCATCTAATAAATTATCTGCAGATTTATCCGCCATCCGCTTAAGAGAGATTAGGTCATCTCTTTTTAAAAAATATAAATCCGAAATGTTTTTAATTAGATCTTTCTCTACTGATTGATCAATTATAGCTGGGCCTAACCCCTCGATATCCATAGCATCTCGAGAGGCAAAATGTCTTATTCTTTCCTTTATTTGGGCTGGGCAAGTAAGACTATTGCATCGAGAGACCACTTCGCCTTCCGGCCTAAATACCTTTGCCCCACATACTGGACATTGAGTGGGCATAACAAATTCCGTCTCCTTGCCAGTTCTCTTCTCTTTTATTACTTTTACTACTTCCGGAATAACTTCTCCGGCTTTTTGAATTAAGACAATATCTCCAATGCAAATATCTTTTCTTCTAATTTCATCTTCATTATGAAGAGTAGCTCTTTGCACAACTGAGCCAGATATCTTAACTGGATCTAATAGAGCTACCGGAGTCAAGGCACCAGTCCTCCCTACTTGCACAACAATATCTCGAACTTTGGTAGTAGTTTGTTGGGCAGGAAACTTATAAGCAATAGCCCAGCGAGGGCTTCGAGTAGTCGATCCCAATTCTTCTCTCGTCCTCAAGGAATTAACCTTGATTACCATTCCGTCAATCTCGTAATCTAATCCTTCCTTTTTTTTAATCCATTTCTGGCAGTAATTTATAGCTTCCTTTATATCCTGACAGAGCTTAATATGAGGGTTTACTTTAAATCCAATTTTTTTTAGATAATTTAAAACTTCCATATGGGTATTGAATTTATTTTCCAAAGGAAAAGTTGCTCTATAGATAAAAGTATCTAAATGCCTTTGAGCGGTGATTCGAGGGTCAAGCTGCCTTACCGAACCAGCAGCTGCATTTCTGGGATTAGCAAATAAACTCCCTCCATTTTTCATTCTCTCTTCGTTTAACCTCTTAAAATCGCTTTTCTTCATATAAACTTCCCCGTATACATCAATACGAATAGGTATATTTTCACCGAACAATTTTAAGGGAATAGTTTTTACAGTCCTAAGATTGGGAGTAATTTCTTCTCCGGTTGTCCCATCCCCCCGGGTTGCTCCTCTCACAAATATACCGTTTTCGTAGACTAAAGCAACGGCCAGTCCGTCAATCTTTAGCTCTATCACGTATTCTAATTTTTGTTCATAAATTATTTTTTTTATCCTCTGGTCAAAGGCTCGTAGTTCTTCAATCGAAAAAGCATTCGCCAAACTTAACATTGGAGTAATATGTCTTACTGTTGCAAATTCAGAGACAGGTGCTATGCCTACTCTTTGAGTAGGAGAAGAAGGTGAAATATATTGCGGATATTTATTTTCTAATTCTATTAAATCCCTCATTAATTGATCATATTCAGTATCTGAAACAGTTGGATCATCCAAAACATAATAGCGATAATTATGATATCTAATCTTTTCTCTCAATTCCTCTATTTTTTTTATAATATCGTCATGACTATCAGAATTATGGATCATTTTTTTCCTCTAATAAGTTTATTAAGATTTGACCTATAAGAAATTGCCTTGCTTAACATTTTATTACAATCAGTATATAATAAAAGTTTATTAAAACACAACCATGTTATTTGTATTGCCCACTATTCTTTTCTTTATCTTATTCCCCCACTAATGTAAAGTTATAGATTTTCTAAAAAAGAACAATCTATGCTTTTATATTTTATTCTATTTTATCCGGTATGAAACCTCTAAATTGAGCATTGTAAAGCTTGGTATATAATCCATCCTTGGCTATGAGCTCATCATGATTACCTTTTTCTTTAATTCCTTGATCAGTTAAAACTACTATCTCGTTAGCATTTTTAATAGTAGATAGCCTGTGGGCAATTACTAGCACTGTTCTGCCGATAGTTAACTTTTCTAAGGCTTGTTGTATTATAATTTCAGCTTCACTATCTAAAGCTGAAGTAGCTTCATCGAGTATGAGGATAGCAGGATTCTTTAAAAATGCTCTGGCAAGAGATATCCTCTGTTTTTGACCCCCTGAAAGTTTTATCCCTTTTTCTCCTATATAGCTATCATATCCTTCGGGTAAACTCATTATAAAATTATGAATGTTGGCATTTTTAGCAGCCTCTATTACTTTTACATCTTCTGAGTTGGGTTTTCCATATAATATATTCTCCTTTATTGTGCCGGTAAACAAAAATATATCCTGTTGAACCACGCCAATATTCTCCCTTAGAGATTTCATTTCTATATCTTTTATATTAATACCATCAATTAATATTTCACCATCGTTAACCTCATAAAATCTGGGAATTAACTGGCAAAGAGTAGTTTTTCCACCACCGGATGGACCTACTAATGCCATTGTTTCTCCTGGCATTATAATAAGATTTATATTTGATAAAACAAATTTTTCCTCGCTATACTTAAAAGCAACATTTTTAAACTCAATCTTTCCCTTTATTTCTTTTAAAGTAACAGCGTCTTCCTTATCTACTATAG
>Ga0315543_1000443_pt1 | contig 50432 bp, 47 predicted proteins | sample SalMarSW160210MG_2_FD_203098 | JGI IMG/M metagenome (GOLD analysis project Ga0315543, IMG submission 203098) | Salt marsh sediment microbial communities from the Plum Island Ecosystem LTER, Massachusetts, United States - Salt Marsh Sediment SW1601-210 ...
CTTCCAGCCCGGAACGCTGGTCAATCATTTTAGAGACTTCCTCCGGAGGTGTGATTGATGAAATATAGAAATCAACCAGCTCAAGGCCGTATTTTTCAAACTCAACCTTCACATTTTCCTTGAACTGACCAGCCAATTCCGTATATATAGCAGGCAGATTAAGAATACTATCTAAGTCTTCTCCCAACTGGTCATTCAAGCGGGCGATAATCACGTCACGCAGATAGCTCTGAATATCACTGGTAGTGTAACGAGCCTGCCGGCCTACTATGGAGTTCAAAAAGACGATCGGCTTGTTTATTCTCATTGTAAAGGCGCCGTGTCCGCGTAAACGAATCAGCCCCAGTTTGCTATCCTGAAAAGTTACCGGATATTTAGTACCCCACTTCAACTCGGTAAACACTTTCAAGTTAACAAAATAGACCTCTGACCGAAACGGGGAGTTGAAGCCAAAGGGAAAAGCCAACAGGCGGGTTAAAATTGGCAGGTTTAGCGTCGACAGAGTATGACGGCCGGTCGCAAAAGAATCCGCCGCATGACCGTCTTTAAAGAAAATTGCCATCTGGCTGTCCCGCACAATCAACTGGGCCCCCATCTTAATGTCTGCTGAGCCCTGCTGGGGAATCCGGTAGATCATCTCGTCCCCGGACGGATCAAGCCATTCGAGTACTTCAATTAAAAGTGACATAATACCTCCCGCGTATGGCGGTTTGTTCTTTTTAAGGTTTTTCGTCAAAGCCCCCGTTTGACTTGAATGTTTTGGAAAAACTCGAAGAAAAATGCTGGTGGAATCCAGCCTTGATGACAGCTTTCACTCTGAACCCTGCCAAAAGGAGAAATTAACAATTGACACACGGCCTTAACCATCTTATTCCTAATACATGACGATTGTGCTCAGCCAACCTACCCGCACCATATCTTTGCCGTTACTGGCTCTCCTGATGTCTATCTGCCTCAGCTTTTCCCTAGGTTGTGACAAGCTGGTAACTGAGGTAAACAATGAAACAGTCTGGGACAGCACCCTGGCTAACGACTGTCTGCGCTGCCATAGCGACAACAATAACCGGATACTGTTACCCAAAGCGCAATGGGAGAATTCCAAACATGCCTCGCCCGACCTGCTTTTCTCTCTTACCTACCTGAATGACTCAGCCTTTGACGTAGCCGAGTGTGGTGCCAGATGCCACACCAACGAGGGATATATTGACTGGTTGAAGAGTGGCGATACGACCGGGACATCTATGCCTACCGTCATTGGCTGTTTCACCTGTCACATGCCTCACACGGGAAACTACGGCAGTTGGTCGATCGACACCCTCAGGGGAGATACGGATGAGATTATGCTTGCGGACAGCTCTATCTACGATATAGGCAAGTCGAACATGTGCGCTCATTGTCACCAGGCCAGGCGACCGGTTCTGTCCCCACAAGACTCCTTAGGGGTGATTCTGACTGCAGATTGGGGACCACACTTCAGTTGCCAGGCGGATGTGTTGAACGGTACCGGTGGTTACCGCCGAATGGACACAACGATAGCCAGCTCGCACAGTGCACTCACCTTTGCCAACCACAACGGATGCCTCGCCTGCCACTACGGAACCGGGCAGGGGTACCTGTTTGGTGAGCATACTTTCAGACTCGAAGATGACATGGGAACTCCTTACGTTGCTAATTGCAATGTGGAGGGGTGCCATGACGGCAATCCTCCTGCCGTTGTCGAATTCTACCCTGACAACAGCATTATTGATTCCATAGAAACAGTAGCAGTTCAACTCCGCCGGCATTTTCAGTCTGAGAGTGTTTTACTTCGGTCTGACCCTGATGGAATCAAGTTCAACGTCGGTATCGAACTCAGCCATTTGGAAGCGAAGGCTTTATACAACTACCTTCTATATAAACTCGATGGCTCAAAGGGAATTCATAACCCAACATATATGCTGGCACTGCTTACAGAATCACTATTTGACGTAACGACTTCAGAAACCTATCAAAAGCAGCAATAACAAAGACCGGGTAGGGCATATATTCCCCCTCCAGATCATTTGTATTCTACATTAGTCTACATCAAGACTGGTGATATATTGACCTATCTGCGATAGTAGCATTCTACTCTGCCGGGAGTAGATCGGGATTGCTGAGTTTGATCATGTCGAGGTAGCCGACACCTCGCAGGCCGTAGTAGGCCTCATCAGCCGAGTACAGCTTGTCCCTCATCGCATAGTCAAGTGAAACGAACTTATAGCCCATGTCTTCAAGAGCCGTCAGCAGGGCGTCAAGAAACAGGGCATTCAGTCGATTGGCCCTAAGCTGCAGAATCTGACGGCAGGGACATTTGAGTACCTGTGTGGCCATTTCCTCACACCGCTCTACTTGATCAAGCACGTGACTAATGTACTCGTAACGTAGTGCGTCATACTTGGCCGAGTCAGGTCTCCTGCTAATCTTTTCCAGTGACAGATTGTAAAGATAGTCCTCGACAACCACCGTAGCATGAGCAACTATAATGTCGTGCTCATCAAGGTACAGCTTCACCTGTCGTTTGTCTTCCACCGTGCCGCCATAATGAAGAAACGGATAGCGGAAATACCGTTTTTTCTGCCCAAAACCGGTCAGCATCGGTTCCAGCGCTTCGCTGCCAGCGGCAATGTCTTTGATGAACTGCTTAGCGCCGATTTCGTTCAAGTCTTGATGTGAGTAGGTCAGACTGCCCAGCACATGCCCGGCATTCAGCCATTGACCAAGCAGGTCAAAGCTGTTGCCGATGTTCTCACTCACGACAAAGCCAGCTGCTTTGACCTTATGTTTTTTTAACGCCTCAAGAATCCGGGTGGTTAGCACCGCCTTATCAACTTCATCAAACGATCTGGCGACCGGTAGTTCATCGAATGTAATGCTGATTTCCTTGGGTGATCTGCTCTTTTTGGCTTCTACATTATTCTGGTCGCCGAGAAAGATAAAAGACAGCAAGAGAAGTACTAAGTTCCTGAGCAGTTTCCTATTGAAAATGTCCCACCACACGTATGCTGTCCTCCAACCAATGTTCAGTAATTAATGCCAACCACGGCTGTTGTATAATACAACGTAATTAACGAAAACCATTTCAAGCAATTCAACAAAAAAGATACATCATGCGATGCTCACACAAAGCAGCGACCGCATTATATTGTGGCACAAGGTGATAAGTGTTGGCAAGTGTCACATACACAGGTTTTTTACAACAAGTGGTTGCTTTTTAAAAAGAGGCTGTTTATATTAATATATAATGTTTGAACTATATCTATGCGCAGGTGTATGCCTTAAGGATGATTTATTAAAAATGGATTTTAAGCTATGAACAAAAAAGTGATAATTGCCGCCAATAACATGATCTTTACCTCCAAGATGATGACTATCCTTGATGGCCTGGAAGCTGAAGGGATCAAAGCGATTCGTTCGGACGACATCTTCTCTAAAGCCCAAGAACTCCATCCGGATTTGATTATCATTGACTTGAATCTCAACGGTATTGAGGCACCGTCCCTGATTAACAAGCTTCGCTCCTACGGTGCCACAAGACAGATTCCGATTGTTTGTTACTCGCCCCATGTTCTCAAAGACCAGATGAAAGCAGCCAAGACGGCAGGAGCAACCGAGGTGTTCCCCAACTCCAAGATGACCTCCAGAATGCAAAAGATTTTGGGTAAGTATATCAATAATTAATTCCCTAACAATAAAAGCCGGGTCAATTCGGCCCGGCTTTTTCATTGGTATAAGAGGGAGGCGCTCATTGCCCTTATCCCTTCGAACAAAATAGGACGTTAACCGGGTTTGGTTTTTCCCTAGCTTAGAGGGTGTGTCGCAATACAGCGTCATCGCGAGCGACCGAAGGGAGCGTGGCGATCTCAGTGGTGCAATTGCTTCCGTAACAAGAGATTGCCACGTCGCTTCGCTCCTCGCAAAGACAGTTTATGGAGCTTATGTGGTTAACATTCATGTTTATGACACAGCCTCTTAGCGAAAGGAGTGTTTTAGAACTAATAATGTATAACAGGTATTGGTTATGAATATGAAGAAGCTTCTTACACTCGCGTGCCTTACAATTATAGCTACCCCTTTATACGCTTTCAATCTCGACTCTCTACTCATTGCATCGATTGGAGGACATGAAGCTTATGACAGCTTACAACACCTAACCTCATACCGTGCCGAAGGAGTGATCATTTTGAATGGTCATCAGGGACGATTTATGGAATACTTCGTACCTCCTACTTTGTTTTATATTAAAGTGACCTTTGAGGATTTTAGTCTTGTTCAGGCATACGACGGTCAAACTGCCTGGCAAATAGATCAAAATGGTCAAATATCCAAGTTGGAAGGATTCGAGAAGCGGGAAATGCTGAAGAACGTATACTTTGAATCGTTTGCCTACCTTTTGCCAGACCGATTGAGCGGTGACAGAGAATATCAGGGCAAAACCGTCAAGGATGGACAAACCTATCACGAGGTTGCCTTCTACCCATTAAACACAGACACGGTGCTGGCTTACTATGATTATCGAACTAGCTTGAAAAAACTCATGGTCAGCCGCATGGACAACATCAACACCCTGACATATATTGACAAATACAAGAAAGTTTCAGGGATTCTGGTTCCATTCTATTCAAAAGCGACCGCCGAAGGCATTCCGCTCTCTTCTGAATTCGAAGTTGACACGGTCGAACTAAATGCCCGAATCGATACATCTGTCTTTAGTATTCCTACAGGCAAAGTTACTGACTACTACTTTCCGACAGGAAAACAGTACGTGGAAATACCGTTTCAATACAAAGCTGGTCATATCAAACTGCCGGCCACAATCAACGGCAGGAAAAAGGCCTGGTTTATTCTCGATTCGGGCGCCTCGGCCAACATATACCATAAACCAGTCGCTGACGAGCTGAATCTGCCGGTAGTCGGTAGTTTACCGGCGCGCGGAATAAGCGGGTTCGAGAATGTGGAAATGGTGAAGACGGATTCAATAGCTATCGGTCAGCTCACTCTTTACAATCAGATGGCCGGAAGCCTTGATCTGTCACTGCTGGGGCGAAAAGGAATTGACGGGGAAGATTTCGGGGGTCTTTTGGGATATGATTTCCTCTCCCGCTTCCCGGTAATGATTAACTATCAAGAATCCACGCTGGTTGTCTACAATCCCAATCATTTTGAGCCACTGGAGGGTGGCGTCGAGGTAGGTTTTCATCTCACTATGCAGGTTCCCACTGTGTGCGGCGAGCTTAATGGCATCCCTGGGGATTTCCTCATTGACCTCGGTAATGCTTTCGGGTTGATCATACACCACAAATTTGCGAAACTTCACAACCTCGACAGAGAGCTTGATGATATTCGTGACAACCCCAGCACATTTAGTGGAATCGGTGGCGATCTGGCCGGCAAAAACGCCTTTGCCGCCACTTTCCAGATAGGGGATATTCTTATCCAATCGCTGCGGGTGATTTTGCCTGACTCATCTTCCGGGTTGACTGGCTCCGATCAACTGGCCGGAAACATAGGTAACTTAATACTGGAAAATTTCAAGGTCCTGTTTGACTACGGTAATAGTAGACTGATTTTCTACGATACCGATAAGTAAGAAAGTAAGATTAGTGCTCAAACTGACAGGACGCTAGCCAAAGGAGGGTAACCCCTTTGGATGACATAAGAAAGTTGACTGTCAAGAGGCTATAGGTATATTGGGGCGCTATTATTAGATGGCTTCAGGTGAGGTGGAAAAGATATGAAAGTAGGAATGCTGACCGGCGGCGGAGACTGCCCCGGATTGAATGCCGTTATCAGAGCTGTTGTCTATAAAGGTATTTCGCACTACCAAGATAATATCTACGGTATCTATGAAGGTTGGAAGGGGCTTTTAGAAGGTGGTAGAGTTGCCCCTCTGTTAATAGATGACGTTGTCAACATATTGAATCTGGGTGGTACCATTTTGAAGACCAGCCGTACCAACCCATTCAAACGCCGGGATGGCATAGCATCAATCAAAAAGAGTGTTGAGAAGTATAAACTCGACGCCGTCATTGCCGTCGGGGGCGAAGACACACTCAGTGTTGCTGACAAGCTCTACCAGGAAGGTGTCAAGGTGATCGGGATCCCCAAAACAATTGATAATGACGTCTCCGGTACCGACCAGACTTTTGGCTACGATACCGCCGTGAGCTGTGCTACCGAAGCTATCGACAGAGTCCGTTCGACCGCGGAATCACACAATCGTGTAATTGTGGTGGAAGTGATGGGACGCCACTCCGGGTGGATAGCCGTCAAAGCCGGCATTGCCGGTGGAGCCCACGTGATTCTGGTGCCGGAGTTCCCGATTGACGCTGAAGAGGTCATCAGTAAAATAGTCAAACGCCACGCCCGCGGCGAGCAGTATTCAGTCATTGTTGTGGCTGAAGGCGCCACGCTCAAGAATGAGAGTGGGAAAGCAAAAGTAGTAACGTTCGATCATGAAAAGGATGAGTTTGGTCACATCAAATTGGGCGGTATTGCCCATGTCCTCTCGGAAACCATTCGCGAGAAAACCGGCTACGACTGTCGTACCGTGATTCTCGGCCATATCCAAAGAGGAGGAACCCCATCGGCTTTCGACCGGGTACTGGCTACACGCTATGGGATTCACGCCATCGATCTTGTTCACCAGGGAGATTTCGGCAAGATGGTCGCACTTCGCGGCACGCAGATTGTCGCTACTCCCTTGACGGAAGCAATGAAAGAGGTCAAAACGATTGACCGGGAATTCTACGAAATTGCCGAGGTCTTCTTTGGGTAAGCAATTGGTACTTGCATGTATTATTGTTGGCCTGGCGAGCCTGGGCAGTACTCAGGCAGAGGACGCCAACATCGACAAGCATTTGGTGTTCGACAGCATGCATCAGGTCGGCATCCGCCTTGGTGTCTGGGAGAACCAGGGTGGCAATCCCCCCCAAGAGGACCCTTTAGGTACGTTTGAAACGAATTTTAAAGATGCCAACTTCTACTTTGAAGGGTTCTTCGCCTATCGGCTGCACGCGTCGGCTATGGTGGAACTCTCTTTGGGCATTGTCAATAGAGGGTCGGTAACCTTTATCGAAGGGAATGCAACCAATATCGGACACGTGCTGGTTCATCCGATCCTGCTCCAGTTGAAGCTCTATCCTTTTTTCTCCTTAACCCCTCGATTGCATCCTTATCTTGTCGTCGGCGGTGGGATTTACTACGGCCACCGGAGCGTGGAGTTTACCCGTTCCAGTGACCCATATTTCTTCGATCTCAATGAACAGTCGGGCACTAATTTCAGCTATGTCCTTGGGGGAGGCATTGACTGGCCAATTAGCACCTCTGTCGGCCTGGAAACAAATGTGAAATATATGCCAATTAATTTTTCAAAAGGGTTACAAACAATCCGCAACTATGATGCAATTGTCTTTACAATCGGAGTTAAATACCTTTATTTACCTAAGAAATGATAACCCTTGTATAGCATGGAGGCATAAGTGAAAGTAGGCATTAACGGGTTTGGAAGAATCGGGCGGCTGGTGTTCAAAGCAGCCCAGGATACAAAAATCAAATTTGTCGGCATTAACGATATTACCGACGCCGGTACGCTGGCCCATCTGCTGAAGTACGACTCGATTCACGGGCAATTCCCTGGTGAGGTGCGTGCTGAGGACAATAACTTGGTTGTCAGCGGTAAGAAAATCCCGATCATGGCCCAACGGGATCCGGCCAAACTGCCCTGGAAAGAACTTGGGGCCGACATTGTGCTGGAATGCACCGGTCTTTTCCGTAAGAAAGAAGACGCCCAAAAGCATATCGAAGCGGGGGCGAAAAAAGTCCTCATTTCGGCGCCAGCCAAAGGCCACGACGGTACTTTCATTCCCGGTATCAACACCGATAAATATGACAAGGACAAACACCACGTTATCTGCATCGGTTCCTGCACGACTAACTGTCTGGCACCAGTGGTCAAGGTCCTGATGGACAACTTCGGCATTGTCAAGGGTTTCATGACTACCATTCACTCCTACACCGCGGACCAGCGTCTCATGGATTCCCCTCATACTGACCTTCGCCGGGCGCGCTCAGCGGCACTTTCAATGATTCCAACGACAACCGGCGCAGCCAAGGCGATCTCCGAGGTTATTCCCGAATTAAAAGGAAAAATGGACGGTGTTGCAATCCGTGTACCGACGCCGAACGGATCTCTCGTTGATCTCACTGCTGTCTTGGAAAAAGAAGTTACCGTGGAACAGATCAACGCTGCTTTCAAGCAAGCGGCTGCCAAAGGACCCCTGGTCAAGTCCCTTGAGTACTGCGAAGATCCAATAGTCTCATGCGACGTCATTGGTAATCCACATGGGTCTATCCTCGATAGTCGGATGACGTCAGTCCAGGGTAGTCTGGCCAAAGTGTTTAGCTGGTATGACAACGAATGGGGATTTTCCTGTCGTATGGTGGATATGATGTTGATGATGTTATAGAGACTCAAGCAATGGGAAATGGTATGAACAAAGTAACAGTTTCCGACATAAACTTCCGTGGTCGCAGGGTCCTCTTGCGGGTTGATTTCAACGTGCCGCTCGACTCACAGCAGCACATCACTGATGATCGCCGCATACGCGCTGCCCTGCCGACCATAGAGAAGATTCTAAACGATGGCGGCATGGTCATCGCTTGCTCCCACCTCGGCCGACCTAAGGGAAAACCTGTCCCGGAGCTCTCGTTGAGACCGGTAGCAAAGCGTCTTTCAGTACTTCTGGATACCGAGGTGAAGTTTGCCGAGGATTGTGTTGGCCCGGAGGCAGCCAACCTGGTCGGCAAGATGAACGACGGTAACTGTCTGCTGTTGGAAAATCTGCGTTTCCATCCCCAGGAAGAGAAAAACGATCCCGAGTTTGCCGGAAGGCTGGCCGAGCTGGCCGACATATATGTGAATGACGCCTTTGGGTCTGCTCACCGTGCCCACGCCTCAACGGAAGGAATCACCCGTTACTTCAACCAGGCAGTGGCCGGTTTCTTGATGGAAAAAGAACTGAAGTACCTGGGTGAGGCGTTGTCAAACCCCAGGCGGCCGTTTGCCGCTATTTTAGGCGGTGCCAAGATATCGGGAAAAATCGATGTCATCTCAAATCTTGTCGAGAAAGTCGACCTGCTGCTTATCGGCGGCGGCATGGTCTTCACCTTTTCACGGGCCAAAGGTTACCCCGTAGGCGACTCATTAGTGGAGGAAGACAAAGTAGCCTTAGCCAAGGAGATTCTCCAGCAAGTGGAGAATTCACAGGCCAGGATCATCTTCCCCGTCGATGTAGTAGTGGCTTCGGAAATCTCTGACCGCGCTGAGACGATGGTTGTTCCAATTGACAAAATCCCGGACGGCATGAAGGGACTTGATATCGGTCCGGCTACAATCAAACTCTTTTCCCAGGTTCTGGCCGATGCCCAGACAATAATCTGGAATGGCCCCATGGGCGTGTTTGAGCACCAGCCGTTTGCAGAAGGAACCTTCGCAGTGGCCAGGGTTCTGAGTGAATTGACTGACGAAGGAGCTACCACCGTTGTTGGAGGTGGCGATTCAGCAGCGGCTGTGGCTAAAGCCGGTCTCGAAGACAGGTTAACCCATATATCAACCGGCGGAGGAGCCTCGCTGGAGTTTCTGGAGGGGAAAAGGCTGCCCGGTGTCGAAGCGCTGACGAATCTTTCTAAGGTTGAAGCTGTTTGATATGCGCCAGAAGATCATTGCCGGCAACTGGAAAATGAACGGCACCATTGCTGAGACGGAAAGGCTCATTAAAGACCTTCTGGAGAGCAGCTCCAAGAATGAAAAAACAATAGTTGTCATCTGCCCACCGTTTACATCATTGTATGTGGCCGACAAGTTATTGCAAGGCAGCCAGATAGCTCTCGGAGCTCAGAATATGTCAGAGCATCAGAGGGGAGCTTATACAGGGGAGGTAGCGGCGGACATGCTCTTGACTCTGGGGGTACAATATGTTATTTTGGGGCACTCGGAAAGACGGCGATACCATGCCGAAAACGACCGGTTGGTAAACGCTAAAGCGATAACAGCTCATGCGGCGGGTTTGATACCAATCATCTGCGTTGGCGAGACCCTTCAGCACAGAGAGAAAGGACAGACCGAACAGGTGGTCAGTCAGCAGGTTGACGGTGCGCTGGCAGGTTTGTCGTCCGACTTGATTGCTAAAACGGTAATGGCTTACGAACCGGTCTGGGCAATAGGAACGGGAAAAACGGCTACCCCCGAAATGGCTCAGGCGGTTCACAGGTTCATAAGGGAAAAAGTGGCCGAGGTTGATAAAGAGGTCGCCGAGACGCTTCCCGTATTGTATGGCGGATCGGTAAAACCGGATAATGCGGCAGGTTTGTTGAGCCAGCCTGACATTGATGGCGCCCTGGTCGGGGGAGCATCATTGAAGGCGGCTGAATTTAGTCAAATAATAAGCGCGGTATAAATGGAGGTATGACTTTTGTTTGCTGCTTGGGTAATATTCCATGTGATAGTTAGTATCTCTCTGATTCTGGTCGTGTTAATGCAGTCCAGTAAAGGAGAAGGGCTTGCCGGTACGGCTTTCGGCGGTAGTATTTCGGGCGCAGTCTTTGGTGGACGCGGGGCGGCATCTTTTCTGTCCAAGTCAACCACAGTACTGGCAGTGTTGTTTATGCTCAACTGCGCCGCTCTGGCATACATGTCCTCCACTACTCGCACCAGAACCACCGGCAGTAGTACCCCCGCAAAGTCGGTGGTCACCAAAGAAGCGCAGAAAGAACGTGAAAAGATGCTGCAACAGCAGCAACAACAACAGCAACAGGCGGTTCCATCGGCGGATTCTCTTTTGGATATTCGGGTACTACCTAATGAAGGGTCTCAGGCACAACCAACCGAGCCCGCCGGCAAGTAGCAAGTATGTGAGGGTAGGGCAGCCCTCTCTGAGACCTGCCGGTCTGCCATAGAAGGTCAGGAGTCGGAGACTCCTACTCTACAGAATGATATCAGGCTTACCCTATGGAAAGGTGACGACTAATTACTCTGAATGATAATTTGCGGAAGTGGTGGAATAGGTAGACACGCTATCTTGAGGGGGTAGTGAGGCAACTCGTGGGGGTTCAAATCCCCCCTTCCGCATGTAAGCTCAATCCCGTAAGTCGCTGGACTTACGGGATTCTTTATGCCATCAAGGAGATATCGTAGTTGGCGCAAAGGTGTTTTCGAGCCGTACTCTATTCTTGTGCCCAAGCGGGCATAGCTTTCATATAGTCAGAGGCGCGTGCCAGTGCCTTCTGGTCATCAAGTTCCGGCTGCCAGCTTTTAAACCACTCAGCAATGCCCTGCTGAACGGCATCTTTAGACTTTAAATTTCCCGCCTCGTCTGTGCAATACTTACAGTAGTTTTCCGCTGGCCCTTTGAAATCGGGCACATTGAGCGAGGCTGCGCATGAGAAGCAAAACTTATCCATTGAAAATCCTTTCCGCAAAAATGAATTTGTAACAAAAATCAGGTCGGATATTTCCTGCACCCTTCTTTTTTATATAGCATTTTCTCTCTTGGTAGTCAAGTGAGACAAGAGTTTTTTTAATAAAGCAATGCTTGGTGGAAATGACATTACAGAGTGATTCAAGAGATCGAATCGATATCCATTCTGATAATTTATTTGAGTACGAGATTACTCACTTAGCTTAGAAAGAAGAGAATTGGTGTTTTTCATTGGGCGGTCAAGAAACTACTCAGTCATGTTGATTTCTTGGGTGGGTCAGTGTATACTTGAGTTGATTTGACAGTTGCGAGGCGATTGGATGAATCGTTTTTTTGATTTCAGCCCGGCACAATTAAGATTTCTTGCGGTCCTCAGCGCTGCTGCACTGGTAATGGGGGGGTATCTTTTTATCCGCTCCTATGCCTATCCCACAGAGGACTCCCCTTCTCTGAAAGTTTTTATTGGAGAAGATGAGCAAGTATTTACCGGCATTTTTGTTTTGGACCCCAACACGTCCCCGGCTGATTCCCTGGAATTATTGCCCGGCATCGGCCCTGTGTTAGCCGATCGCATTGTAGAGTACCGCCAACGCAAGCGGTTTGAAAGGGAGGTTGACATTACTGAGGTCAAAGGGATCGGGCCAAAGTTATATGAACAGCTGCGGCCATACTTGAGGATAAGGCGTCGATGATTTCAGGCAAGTGCACAGTCGGTATCGATTATCGCTGCGGTCTCTACTATTATGCGGTGAAAGTTCAGCAGCGTGGCTCCGAGCCGCATGTAACAGCCTTGGTCAGGCTTGAAAAGCCCCATCTGGCGGAGTACCACTGGCTTGATGATGCGGAAATAATCCTGTCCGTGCCAGACAACGAAGTCATCATTAAGAACCTTCACCTTAACCGTACCGGTAGCTGGGACGTAAACCTTCAAACTCAATTCGAGCTGTCAGTGTTGATGCTTGATGAGCCAGATGAGTTCTACTTTGACACTGTGTACACCGGTTACAAGAACCGTTATCTCGGTCTGATAACTCGCCGACAAAACTTAGAGCAATTATTCGGCTCCTCGTTATCTGAAGCAGAATCGCCGATCCCATCCCCAAAGTACCGAATGCGAGCGGTAGCGCTGGCAAAAGGCTATCTTAATTTCTGCCATCCTGAGGAAGGAAAGTTCATCTGTCTGGCCGATTTCAGTGACAACATTGTTTCTATTTGTTTTATCCATGAGGGGAATATAGTAGGTTTGGCTTACCTGCACACGGACCGGCTTGACTGGAGCAGCACACAAGGTCTGAAGAAGATTGCGGTCGATTTTATGACAATCGTTAACTACAAGCTGACATCCATTCGTGGGGACGGAGTTACCGAACCTCTCTCAACCCTGATTGTCTCCAGTGGCAGCGACAAGGCCGGAATCAGGACGGTGCTTGAACGATATTTCTCGGTCGTTACAACTCCAAAGATTGACACTCGTCTTTTTGCTGACCCAACCGCTTCAGATATTCCACCCGAAAACTACCTTGCCTCCTTGGGACTTACGGTTAATTAACCTTGCCACGAGTTAAATTCAAACTTATTATTGGTTCAACTTTGAGAGTAGCGAGACGTCCACAGCTTCTCGTGGCGTAGGCCTATAGCGGCAACGAAAGGTAAGATGAACAAGGCAGTATACCCAGGCACCTTCGATCCGATCACCAATGGACATCTTTCTCTTATTGAAAGGGCCTGTCACGTTTTTGACGAACTGGTGGTAGCGGTAGCGATGAATACCGTTAAGAGTCCGTTCTTTGAATTTGAAGAGCGCATCCGTTTGATCGAGCATTCGATTGAGAAGAAACCTTATCGAAAGCAAGTAAAGGTCATCGGCTTTGAGGGATTGCTGGCTGATCTGGCGGTAGAGACAAAGGCCACCGCTATAATACGGGGGCTACGCGCCGTGTCTGATTTCGAGTATGAATTTCAAATGGCGTTGATGAACCGCAAATTGGTCCGACAAGTGGAAACTGTTTTCTTAATGCCGTCACTGTCCTGGGTTTACCTCTCCTCGACTATTGTCAAGGATGTCGCCCAACACGGCGGAGATGTGACCGGTCTGGTTCCACCTTCAGTCAAGAAGGCATTTGACGAGAGATTATCACGCGAAAGTAAGTAAACGTAAAAATAAAACCGAACCCAAGATTCCCAATGGCGCTGTTAAGAAGAGTCCGTACTGAGGTTGTCTGAAAATGACGGAGCGCAGCAAAAAGACCAAACATGAAAGAGTAGACATACCGTCTGACGCTCAGATTCAGATTCCTCTTGCGGAACTAGCGAAGATTCGTCGTGAAAAAGTGACTCGGTTAATCAAGCAAGGGATCAACCCTTACCCCTATCGCTATGAACGGAACCGCCTTATAAAACATGCCCTTGATGAATTTAACCAGCTCTCTGAACGAAAAGCAGCAATCCGCATGGCCGGACGAGTCATTTTGAAACGGAAGATGGGGAAAGTTTTCTTTGCCGATCTTCGTGACAGTTCCGACCGCATTCAAGTTTATGTCAAGCTCGACAACGTCGGCAAAGAACAGTTTGACTTATTTAACGTCATTGACCTCGGCGACATCATTGGCTGTGAGGGAACGCTGTTCGTGACTAAAATGGGCGAGCGGACGTTGAACGTAACCTCCTTCGGGCTGCTCAGCAAGGCGCTTCATCCTCTTCCAGACAAGCATTCGGGCCTGACGGATGTGGAGACCCGCTATCGCCGCCGCTACGCTGATCTGATAGCCAACCCGGAGGTGAAGGAGATATTCGTCAAGCGAACGAAGATCATCCAATCCATTCGAGAATTTTTGAACAATCATGATTTCCTCGAGGTGGAGACGCCGATCTTACAACCCCTATATGGCGGCGGTAATGCCCGCCCGTTCAAGACCCACCACAGCAAACTTGATATGCCGATGTACCTGCGCATTGCTGACGAGTTATATCTGAAACGCCTGATTGTGGGTGGGTATGATAAAGTCTGGGAGCTATGCAAGGATTTCCGCAACGAAGGCTTGGATCGCTGGCACAACCCTGAGTTCACGATGGCTGAACTGTACTGGGCCTATGCTGACTACCATGACATGGCGGCGCTGGTTGAAGAACTTGTGAGGTATGTCGTCCACCGGCTTCATGGCAGCTACAAGATTACTTACGGTGAATATGATATAGATTTTGAGCCACGCTTCCAGTGGGTGACCATGCTTGAATCCATTCAACAGCAGACTGGCGTCAATTTCTCAGAGATGCCTTTTGAGGAAGCTAAAGCAGCGGCCATAGAACTCGGTGTCGATGAACAAGAAAAACTCATCAACTGGGGGAAAGTAGTCGAGTCCGTGTGGGAGGTAAAAGTTGAACCGAATCTGATTCAGCCGACATTCATCGCCGACTTCCCGGTTGAGATTTCTCCCCTGGCTAAAAAGCATCGTAGCAACGACCGTCTCACGGAACGGTTTGAGCTTCACGTTGCCGGTGGGGAGATAGGCAACGCTTTCAGTGAACTCAATGACCCGGTTGATCAGATCGAACGGTTTCTCCAGCAGGGAAAGGCACTTGAAGCGGGGGACGAAGAGGCCCAGCCGCTGGATGATGACTTCATAACCGCCCTGGCGTACGGCATGCCGCCCACTGCCGGATTGGGCTTAGGCATCGACCGTCTGGTCATGTTACTGACCAATCAACATTCCATTCGAGATGTCATTTTTTTCCCACAAATGAAGGAGATGCGAGAGGGATCCATCCCGGTCTCCAAAATTCTGGCGCAAATAATCGAGGAAGAACGAAAGAAGTCTTAACATCTAAATAATAACATTCGTACCAAGCTGCAATCATACGCATAATATCGTCTATCAGTTGTTCTAAGCTGTATGGCCTCATATCTCCATTAGGCCCGCCATCGGTGAGTTGTATCACTTGTCGTTCAAAGCATTGTCAACGTCCATTTGAATGCAACTTGATATAAGACGTAAAAAAAGCCGGCCTGAGCGGCCGGCTTTTTGACGAATTTCGATTTCAGGCGCACTACCTATTTCGGTTCCTCGAAGGCATCCGAAGGAATCTCGGCGTTGACGATGAATTCAGAAATGTCCACCTGCTGTAACTTCTGATCATTCAAAGTCTTGACCGTCGTCACGGGAAGTTTGACACCACTGACTACAGAGAAGTTGGAAAGCGCATCCTCGATCATTCCTGCACCGAGAGGTGTTTCCTCGTGATATGACTTGCCCACCAGTTCGTACTTCTGGCTGTTGAAAGCCAATCGACATATCATCTGGCCATCTTCTCCCACCACGGCCACGAATTTCACCGGCATTCCATTGACCTCGCCTGTGCCGTCATAGACAGCCTTGTAGTAGGGGTCGTCAGAGGCCTGGAAGATATGAATGGTGTTGCGGGCCCATTCTTTCTCTTCACTGGCAATATCGTCATCTGTCATGGCGGTCAATTGCATCGTCTTCTGATCTGTTTTCCAACCGGTCTTTCCATTCCTGATCTGATATACCGTTTGCCCCATGAAGTTCATAACCAACCTGCTCTTGTCCGGGAAAACTTCGATTGCCTCCATTGAGATGGGGATCTCCTGCCCGCCCATGGAGAAAAGAATCGTGCCTTTCCGGGAGACAGAGTTGATCTTCTTAAAACTCTCCACACCGCCGTGAGCTTCTACCCCTTTCAGCAGGATTTCTTTACCCTTTTTCAGATTCTCCGGTGTTATGACGAGCTCCTTTTTCTCCTCGCCCGATGGTATTGTGACATCGATTGTCTCCACAGGTCCCAACCCCAACTGCTCAAGCGGCATGTCGAAGTCTTTGCCTTTACCGACTACAAGGATCTGCAGGACGTCGGGGTGGAGATTCTTCTTTGCTGCTGCAATAACATTATCAGGCGTCACCTTTTCGACATTTTCCTTTTCCTGAAAGAGAAAATCTTCCGGCAGACCATAGAAGTCATAATACATCAAACGGTTGACCACCTCCGCCTTGGTGTCGAATTTGAAGACAAAGGAGTTCAAATAGCCATCCTTGCCCATGCGCATTTCGTTTTCGTTGGGCGGGTCGATCTGCATCCGCTTGATTTCCTTAATCACCTCTTGAATAGTTTTGCCTGTTGTTTCGGACTTAGTAGAGGCAAAGTTGTAGAAGACGCCCGGGTAGACAATGTTGGCCGTGTAAACGCCAAACACAGAGTAAGCCAACCCCTCGCGGGAACGAACAGAGTTGAACAATCGGCTTCCGAATGCCCCACCGAGAATGTTGTTCATGACGATACGGTCAGCATAGTCTTCATCGGTCAGGAAACCGCCAATGTGCCCCATCACGATATTTGACTGATTAACGTCAGTTTTCTCTATGTAGTACACTTGGCTTTTAAACTCGTAGTCGACTTCCGGTGGCTTCGGCACCGGCTCACCGGCTCTCTCCCAATCTCCAAAGTAATTCTCGATCTTGGGCAGTAGTGTCTCTTTATCAAAATCGCCCCAGATAGCTAACTGAATGTTCTGCGGGTGAAAGTATGCCTGGTGGAAAGCAATAAGGTCGTCACGGGTAACGGTATTGATGGTAGCATATTCGCTGTGGCGGGCGTACGGTGAATTAGCCCCGTAGATAATCTTCCTAAACTCGCGGAAGCAAATTTGTTGGGGATCATCGTTGCGGCGAGCAATGGCTGAGCGCTCCTGCACTTTGGCCAGCTCGATTTTGTCCTCATCGAAGACGGGACGACGGAGGACCTCAGACAGCACCTCAAGCCCAAGGTCAGTGTATTCGCTCAGGACATTCACCCTAGCACCACCGGACACAGTGCCAATGTAGGTTTCCACCGAAGCACCGACACCTTCTAATATTTCATCGATTTCATCGCCAGTCCACTTGGCGGTTCCACCGGTGCGCATGACAGTGCCACAAATGTCAGCCAGTCCAACCTTGTCCTCTGGCTCCAAATAAGAACCGCAATTCACGCGTACGGAGACATCAAATAACGGCAGGCTTTTGTCTTCAAGCAAATAGAGACGTATGCCATTATCCAGTGTAACTCTTTCAACCTCGGGAACTTCAAGTTTGCTTAGTTTGGGAAACTTCAGCTTGTCTACATCCTGTGCATTGGCGCTCAACACTGCCAGCACCAACAGCAGGGTTAAAAACATCATTAATGCTATGTTTTTTCGCATTGTTCTTTTCTCCCCGGCTTAGCTTTCTTCTGTGTTGATCATACCCACGACCCGGTTTTTCTTCGTTAGGTACTTCTTGGCTACGTGTTGTATATCATCAGCAGTGACCGCGTTTATCCGGTCAAGCTCTCGAAAGAGTTGCCGCCAATCACCCCAGAAGACTTGATAACCGGCTAACTGTAACGCAATTCCCTGGTTACTATCTAACTGGTTTATCAGGGACGCCTTGGCCCGGGCTTTGATTTTGGCTAAGTCTTCTTCACTGATCAGTTCGTCTTTGAGCTTTTCGGCTTCCTTGAATATCTCAGTTTCACACTCTTCGTTGGTATGGCCGGTTGAAGCCATGGCAAAAGCACCCAGCAGGGACGGATACTTGTCACCGGGGTAGCCGGCAAAAGCCGCCACATTCATGGCAATCTTTTTCTCCTTCACCAGGTTCTTGTACAAAAGGGAGGTGCGGCCCTGACCAAGGTAGTCAACGAGGGCATCAAGAGACGGTCGATCGGGATGAGTTCCTTCAGGGATATGCCAACCGACCAGATAGATAGGTTGCGAAGGATCTTCGAGCACCACCCGGCGTTCGCCAAGTTGTTCCGGTTCAACTGTCGCGATGCGCTCCGGAGCCGGACGATAGGGAAGGCGCCTCCAGTATTTTTCCGCAAGTTTCTTTACGTCCTTTGGCTTGACATCTCCGACAATAGCGACAGTCAGGTTTGAGGGGCTGTAATACTTCTCGAATTGTCCCCGGGCGGCTGGACGGGAGTAGTTTTGGATATCGGACATATGCCCCACTATGGGAATGCCGTATGGATGGGCTTTGAAAGCAACAGCCAGAAACTCTTCAAACAGCCGTCCGAAGGGATTAGAGTCGGTCCTCATCCGCCGCTCCTCAGCGACAACGTCACGTTCCTTGTACATCTCCCGCAACACCGGATTGAGAAAACGCTCCGATTCAAGAGCCATCCACAGTTCAAGCCGGTTTGACGGAAAATTCATGAAGTAAACGGTGAGATCATAGCCAGTGCCGGCGTTAAGGCCTATACCACCTTCCCGCTCGACAACATTCCCGAGTTCATTGGGAACAACGTACTCGTACGAGGCGTCGCGGGCTTCATCATAAGCAATCTCTAAAAACGCTATTTTAGTGGAATCGGCAAGCCTCCCTTTTTTTCTCTCCGCCCTGAGTTCCAGAAAGACCGAGTCCTCAACCCCAATCAGTTCCAACTCCTTTTCAATATCTTTCGTCCCCAAAGTGGTGGTACCCTTGAAAGCCATATGCTCAAACATGTGAGACAGGCCAGTGTACCCTTTCGGATCATCCACCGAGCCAACGTTGGCCCAAGTAACGAATGAAATAACCGGCGCTTCATGCCGTTCCATGACAATGATCTTGAGGCCGTTCTCCAGCGTGAACTCCGTTACCGACTCCTCCAGCTTTGAAAAATCAAAACCGGAAACACCCGTCACGAAAAGCAAGGCTAAACAGATCGGCAGGATGAGCCAGCGCGTGACACTCTGTTTCATTGATTCCTCCATAGTTTTAGTGTGTGATCGCATTTGCTTGCGAATAACGCCGAGGACCGGGCTAATGTCAAGAAATTAGTAGTAAGGTCAATGCCAAAGCTGACTGAAAAGTAGAAAAACATCCCCTTGCGAACATATATAGGGGATTATCTAGTGTGATGTCCCAGAAATACATGCTAATAAAAAAAGCAGCAAATTAAATCGTGGCATGGGCATCTTGCCCATGATTCACGGGCATGATGCCCGTGCTACTGCAAAAGAATATGTGAACATATATTTGGGACGCAACACTAGTGAGAGTATGAGCAAAGGGAGTAAACTTGGTGTAGGAACGAAAGAGGAAGATACCTCTGTTTTCAAATGAGAAAGACAAAATGGAAATTGTACGAACGGGACTCTCGTAATCGCTTACCACCACCTGATGAGCTTAGGTTTTAACGTGTGCGGCAGGTTTTCGTTTTTCGGTACAATTCGGGCGGTGATGCCGAATCGTCCGGACTTGCGACAGGTTATCTCACCAGCGAAAGTGTACGTGCTGTTATTAGAGGCTCCCTCTTGATGGGGGTTGGCAGTCAAGACAGCCGCTTCCGGGGTATAGTCAAGTATTTGTTCTTGAGAATTAAGCCGTCCCGATACCACCTCCACCCGAACGTCATCAGGGGTAATATTGCCCAGGAAAACTTTAATGCTGATCGGGAACTTCTGTCCGACAAACAGCGTGGGGCCCGCCTCCGGCACTTCGATATCTTTTATCTCAATCTGATCCCAGCTCTCATTTATGTGCTCAAGCCAGGCAGTTACCTGCTTGGTGAGCTCATAATTGTTTTCTTGCATCTTGATACTTGACTGTATCGCTGGGATGTAAAACTGATTGGTGTAGTTCATTAACATCCACTGGGCTGAGAAGCGTTCGCCGGCCATATGGATACTCGCTTTCATTTTGGCTATCCATTTGATTGGCAGGCCAATTTCGCTGCGGTCATAAAAGAGGGGAATGATTTCTCGCTCCAAGACATTAAACATCATCTCTGATTCCAGGCGATCCTGGATCTCAACATTGTCATATTCTTCACCGTTCCCGATCTTAAAACCGGTGGTGTCGTCATAACCTTCCGCCCACCATCCGTCGAGGATCGAAAAGTGCAACGCACCGTTCAGGGCAGCCTTCATTCCGGAAGTTCCCGACGCTTCTTGAGGACGGCGGGGATTGTTAAGCCAGACGTCAGCCCCCTGAACAAGATAACGAGCAACATTGATGTCGTAATCTTCAAGGAAAATGATGCGGTTGCGGAACCGATCCTCGGAAGCATAGTTGACAATCTGTTTTATGATCTCTTTGCCGGGGCTATCCAAGGGGTGAGCCTTGCCGGAGATGATAATCTGCACCGGACAATCTTTGTTATTAATGATCTTGTCCAGCCGTTCGATATCGGAAAAGATGAGAGTTCCTCGCTTGTAAGTGGAAAACCTCCGCGCAAAGCCAATGGTCAGAATTTGAGGGTCAAGAATTTGTTCCGCTTGCTGCACCTGGAGTTGAGAAGCACCCCTTCGGGTGAGCTGTTGTTTCAACCTCTTGCGAGCGAAAAATACAAGTCGCTCCCGTCTCCTGTTGTGGATGCGCCACAGCTCGGCGTCTGGAATTTTGTACACTCGCTGCCAGACCTCGGGTGCTCCCGGCCGTTCTACATAGCGAGGGCCAAAGTATGATTCGTATAGTTCGCTCATATCGTGGGAGACCCATGAGGCGGGATGGGCACCATTAGTGATTGCTTTGATGGGAACTTCATTTTCAGGGAGGTTGGGCCAGATATTGTGCCACATATTCCGTGAGACGCTCCCATGCAGCTTTGACACTCCGTTGGCGAACGCGGACAGCTTCAAGGCAGCCACCGTCATGCAAAACGGCTCCGACTCATCTTCCGGAATCACCCGCCCCAACGCCAAAAAATCCTTCCAGCTCAGGCCAAGCTGAGATACGAATTCTCCGAGATACCGATGCACCAATACCGGATCGAATCTCTCGTTCCCCGCCGGTACAGGAGTATGGGTGGTAAAAACGGTGGTTGACCAGACGTACTGACATGCTTGTTGGAAGCTGAGACCTTTTTCCTGCATCAAGACCCTGATCCGCTCCAGAGATAAAAACCAGGAATGTCCCTCGTTCATATGGTAAATGGCCGGTTCAATACCAACTGCCCTGAGAGCTCTGACACCACCAATCCCTAAAATGATTTCCTGCCTGATGCGCATATCTTTGTCGCCCCCGTACAAGACTGAGGTTATGTCGCGACATTTCGAGGAGTTCTCTGGAATATTCGTATCGAGCAGATGCAAGGGCATTAGCCCGACACTCACTTTCCATATCTGAATCTGCACCGGTGTGCCATCAATTGAGACAGAGACTCTCACCGGTTCGTCACGGTCATTTTTGACCAATTGGACCGGCATGTGGTACCAGTCATTCTCTTCGTACCGTTCTTGCTGCCAGCCATCGCTGGAGAGGAATTGGCGGAAGTAACCATAGCGATATAACAAGCCTACTGCTACCTGAGGCAGACCAAGGTCGGAGGCAGATTTCAGAGTGTCACCCGATAATACGCCCAGACCGCCAGAGTAGACCGGAAGTCCTGTGTCCAGTCCGAATTCAAGTGAGAAATAAGCCACCGGCTTATCTTCAAACTTGCGATACTTATAGTAAAACCATTTCTTCCGAGTCAAATAGTCACGGTACTTGCCATACACGCGGTCAAGATTGGCCACGAACCCATCATCAGCAGCTGCCCGTTGCAAGGTCTCTTGAGAGAGTTTAGAGAGCATTTCTACGGGGTTCTGGTAACACACCTCCCACATTTCAGGGTCGAGCCGAATGAACAGCTTGACCAGGTCCCAGTTCCAGGAATACCAGAGGTTTCGAGCTAGTTCCTGAAGAGTGAGTATTCGTTCGGGTAGTCTTGGCAGTACCAAAAACTGTTTTACACGCATTTGTACTCCCTCACCTTTTTTAAGTCTCTGACTTGAGTGATCTGTTAGTTTATCGCCAGATTCACCAGATTATTTTACAACACTTCTGCGTGAGAAGTCAAGAAGATCATGCGTTTTTGTACCAACAAAAATTCGGTAACCATTAGTTTATACTTGTCGATAATAGATATCAAGTCTATCTTAATCTATAAATACTGATCACTGGAAGATATTGCAGAGTAACAGTAATATAGTCTGTTAGTTAGAGTATGACAAGAGCAATCAAGAGAATCGGCGTTTTGACGGGCGGAGGTGATTGTCCCGGTTTGAACGCTGTTCTGAGGGCTATCGTCAAGACAGCCCACAACGACTACGATCTGGAGATTGTCGGTTTTTTGGACGGTTACGAAGGGCTGGTAGAAGGCCGGTATCGCGAGCTGGATGTAAAGCACGTTTCCGGCATATTGGCCCTTGGCGGTACAATCCTCGGTACTTCCAACCGAGCCGATCCTTTCCATTTCCCCGTTCTCGAAGGCGATGACTACCTCTACCTTGACCGCTCCAGCCAGGCCATTCGCAACTTTGAATCACTGGGGTTGGATGCCCTGATTGCGATCGGCGGTGACGGCACCATGGCGGCTTCGGCAGGGATGATTGACAAAGGGTTGCCGATCGTTGGGGTGCCCAAAACGATCGATAACGACTTAGTAGGCACCGATGTCACTTTTGGCTTTGATTCCGCCTTTACTACAGCCACGGAAGCGGTTGACAAAATCCATACCACGGCCCAATCCCATCATCGGGTGATGATTATCGAGGTGATGGGTCGGTATGCCGGATGGCTGGCTTTGTATTCCGGCCTGGCCGGCGGAGGTGACATTATTATCATGCCTGAGTTTCCGTATAACATTGAGGCTGTCTGTGAAGCGGTCAAGACCAGAAATGCCATGGGGAAAAACTTTTCGATAGTGGTGGTTGGTGAGGGAGCTAAGCAGATTGGTGGGAACCAGGTTGTAAAACGGACAGTCAAAGGCTCTCCTGACGCTATTCGGCTGGGAGGAATCTCTCACCAGATAGCCTCGCAGATAGAAGGTCTCACCAACATTGAGTGTCGAGTGACGATTTTGGGGCATCTCCTGAGAGGCGGTTCACCAACAGCATTCGACCGCATTCTGGCCACCAGGCTCGGGGCCGAAGCAATTCGTATGGTGGCGCGTGAGGAGCACGGCCAAATGGTGGCTATGAAGGGAAACGAAATAGGGTCTACCCCGATTAAGGAGGTAGCCGGCAAGCAACGCTTGGTAACTCCTGATCATCCGCTGGTGAAAACAGCTCAGTCGCTGGGAATCTGTTTAGGAGTTCCAGATGGGGTTCTCCTCAAAGAGTCAGTTTCGGAGGAGGTAGCCCGGTAAACGCCGTGCGTCTGCAGCACAATTATGCACGAGCACAGATTGGCTGGTACCTTCGCTGTTAAGTATACGTTCAAAGTGTGGAAGCGGTTATCTTCAATCAATTTATCTATTCATGGGGTAGCAGGCACAGTTTCCTGTTATTAGATACCTAGTGAAGTTAGGAAAGCGATGCCAAAAAAGAACAATGACACCGAATTAATGGTTAAGAGACTAAAAAAATCACCTGCTTATAAGATTGCCTATCATGACGACGACTTCATTGACACCAACGATTTACGTCCAGTAAGGTTACAACTCGAGCTCTTAAAACCAGAGCTTATTCTGCGTCAGCAGAAGATCAGCTCGACTATTGTTGTCTTTGGCGGCACAAGAATCCTGGAACCCAAGAAGGCGGAAGCCCGGATACGAAAGCTTGAAGCTAAGCTTAAAAGAAAGCCCGGTGACGTCTCTTTGAAGAAGCAATTGAGGATTGCCAAATCGATTGCAACCAAATCCCATTTCTACGATGAGGCGCGTGAGTTCGGTCGCCTGGTGTCAGCGGAATGCCAGTTAAATGATGACCATGAATACGTCATAGTCACCGGCGGTGGTCCGGGCATTATGGAAGCCGCCAATCGGGGAGCCTATGACGTTGGCGCTAAGTCGATTGGAATGAATATTACTATTCCCATGGAACAACAACCGAATCCATACATTTCGCCTGAACTCTGTATGCAGTTTCATTACTTTGCCTTGAGAAAATTGCACTTTCTGCTGCGGGCCAAAGCCCTCGTGGCCTTTCCCGGGGGGTACGGCACTATGGACGAACTGTTCGAGGGGTTAACCTTGGTCCAGACCAGGAAAGTGAAGCGGCTGCCGATTATTTTATTTGGTGAGAAATACTGGCGGAAGGTGATAGACTTTGAGTATCTGGTTAAAGAGGGCACCGTCGACGAGGAAGATATCAACCTGTTTATCTACGCCGACAAAGCTATCGACGCCTGGAACTACATCAAATATTTTTATGAGTCCCGCGGCAACAGCCGAGCCCGGCCTCTCTGAATATTGTTTCTCTCATATCGCTCATTAGCTATCCTAAACTGTATTGCGTCATGTTTCGACTCCTCATGACATAAAATTAAGGCGGGAATAGCGAATTCCCGCCTCCAGTATAAAAGTGTAGAGAACAATCAACCAATTATCAACCGAATTCACTTTCCCTTAACAGTGGCAAACTCTCGCTTGGCTCCTTTGGCGGCGGAGACCTGGCGTAAAACCTCCTTGAAATGAGCGCGGGTCATGCCGTCGATAGCAGAAGAACTGACGGCTTTTTTGATCGCCCCTTCCAAAATGTCGAGATCGTTGGACGCCAGTGTACGAGCATCGGACGGATAGCTGGATGGATTGCTGAGGTAAATGGCGATAACTTTGTTGAGATGGAGCAACTGCAACTGTCGCCGGAAGCTGTTCACGTTTTCCGGTGTAACAATCTCAGACCAGATCGCTCTGCGCACATCCATAAACATGTCATACATCGTATACCGTTCCTGTCCTTCTTTATACCGCTCTTGGTTATTAATCAATCGGCCCAGAACGTAGGGGCTGTACAACATTCTCAGCGCCAAATTATGCACACTCAGAACGCGAGCATGGAGAGGATAGTCAATCTGTGCCACTTTGTAGACGGACCAGTTGAAGTCTGGGAATCGTTCCGGCTGAAGCTTGTTGAGCACATCGGCCGGGAGATCAAAAGCATTGGCTGCAAAGATATTATCGCGCAAGAAGGCCATAGCGCGGCGCTGCTCGGACGCGGGAACTGGTTGAAAAGGCACCTTTCCGCCCGGATCGCCAACATGGTGCCGATTATGGTAGATGCCGCCGATGAACTTGGACGCGTACAGCGCCGATTCATAGTACGAGCGCCATCCGGCCTGGAAAGCCCGAAGCACCTTTTGGTAGCCTTCACCGGGTTTCTCGAACTCGCCCAGGGAGTTTTGCCACAGCTCAGTGGTCAGCATAATCTTATGCTTGTAGTAGGCGATCGGATCATCTCCCATATCGAATAGGTTGCACATCGGATCAATGGACTTAGCGCTGTACCCGAAGGCGTCTTCATCCGTACCATACGCCAGTTCATGCTCTGAAGAGCGAGAAGCGATCTTACGCAGCATCGGCAGTTCTTCCTCTGGTGTATTAGCGCCGAAATCGGAATACGCATATTCAACAGTCCATTGGTCGTATGGTCCTGGCACCGACGGGTAAAACTCACCCTGAGTTTTTCCCGGACCGGCAATATTGGGTGGGTTGTAGTCCATGACGGTTCCTACCATACCGTGGCTGCGGGTGAAATCGGGGTTGTTGATCTGGTCAAGACTGTAGATTGTGGAAGCTTTGAAGTTGTGACGAAATCCAAGAGTGTGACCGACTTCGTGGGCAATCAGTTCGACCAGGTAGGCATGAACATATTCTCTGGTCAAGGAGTCTTTATTGGCAAAGTTGCCCGTGGCGCTCAGCAGGTAAGCGAGGCCGAACGCCGCTTCCTGAGCCGATTCGGCGCCATAGTTGCAGAAGTATGGGGAGGGATTGACGGAGTCCAGCCAAAGGAAGTCTTCGTCATGGCTGACCTGCCCGTCAAAGGAGACCGGTTGTATGAAGTACTCCATGTTGATAAACATGTGACGAATAAAGTCAGAGGAAACTCGCACATCGGCATCGTAGATCTGACCTGTGAAGGGATTCGCCCGGCTGGGACCAACCGCGTAAGCTGCGCCCGGTCTGACAATCCAGCGTACCGTGTTGTAACGTACGTCGGCCGGATCCCAATCAACTGTGTCGGGCATCTGTCTGGCTACAATCGCGTTGCGGAAACCGATCCTTTCAAAAGCAGGATTCCAAAATTCAATTCCCTCGGCAACGGCGTCCCGGTATTCAGGCGGAACGGTATTCTCAACCCAGAAGACAATCGGCTCAACCGGTTCTGAAATTCGAGCATCGGGGTTTTTCTTTTTGAGGTGCCAGCGCTGGATGTATCGCACGTAAGGGGTTTCCTCGTCAAGGTTGGTGTAATCCTGGTACAGAGTCAGGAAGTGGCCCACCCGGTCATCGGCAAGTCTGGGCACATAGTCGGTCTCCGGTAGGGTCGAAAGGGAGAAGTGATAGGTATGAAACATGCTGTATGGGTTCTGCATAGTGGTTGCGTTAAACGGCTTGGACGTTTTGTAGTGCAGCTTCACATCGATCTCCGTGTTCTCTGGAAACGATTTCACCTGTACGAAATAGCTGTTCTTTTTATCAAAGCTGAAGCCAACTTTGGCTACCTTGCCGAGAAAATAACCTATGTGTTGAGCGTCTCGAATGAATAAATCGGCCGGGTCAATTAAGATGGCGCCGGTGGAATCGTGGGGCTTCGACTTGATCGCGGTGGAAGCGTACAGATGATCCGAGATACCTCGTTCTACGGCGCTATAGAGAGTAGAAGAGGTGTCGGCTCTGACGCGCAGATTCTTTTCCAATATAAACAGGTTCTTGCCGACCCGCTTGAAATAGAACGGGAATGAGCGTCCCATCGAGGCGTTATCGTAAACAGCACCTTCGGACCCGGAGCGGGTCTCACCGCAGAGATAGATCGGTCCAAACTGCTCCGGCTTGATTGCCATCAACATGCTGTTGTCGGTGGTGTCATGATAGAAGGTGAACAGCCCTTCGATAATCACTTTGTCTTTGGTCAACTCGTCGAAAGGTTTCAACTCACCTTTGGCAGGTTTCTTGGCCTGCTTTTCCAGCGCCGATTTCCAGCCGCCAATTGTCCGCACCCGTCGTCCGGCAAAGGCGTCGCCTGCAAACAGGATCGAAAGCGACAGGATGAATGTGATCAACATTGACATTTTACCACGCATGGACAACTCCTTTATGGTTTTTGTGTTACAGTTCATTTCTATCATATTACGTCATTGCCCTGCAAACTGTTCCGCGTTGTTGACTGATAATGACAAATTAATATCAACCGCCGTGAGTTTGGTGATACTCAAGGTAGGCTTTTCCTTTTTCGGTCAGGTCGTAATAGGTGTGATTGCGGTGCTTAATCCACTTGTTGTCGACAATTCCTTTGCGGTATTGGACTATTCGCGGTTCGACACGTTTTAGAAGCCCCATATCTCTGAGCCGTTTATGTCGATCAAACGCATCCTGCCTGCGAATTACCAGCACTTTCGCAACCATCAGGGAATAATCAATTCCATATTCCAGGTGGTGTTCCAGCACTACAAAGTCAGTGTCATCCAGCTCGTGGTAATCCGACCCCGGAGTAAAGTGTGCATCCTCCAGTATATCATTCCACGATAACGAAACCAGCCTCTCTGGTTGGGTTTTCTTGAGACTCTCGCAGTTGTGGCGATGCACCTTAACGTAGTTGTCATGGCTGTAGTAGCCGACAATCTTGTCCGCAAGTGAAGGGGAACAGCATCGGGCCAGTACGTAACTTTCCTTGAGCCTGATTTCATCGGACATGATTTCAATATACATCAACGTGAAGAAAAAGACAGGGTGTTTTGGATGTGATCGCCTTTTTGGTTTGTCTTTTACTACGTTATTGAATACATTCGGGCAAACATTAGGCGAACCCGAAAGGAGCTATGCAACAATCACTCATCACATCCCCTGCCGGCATTCTTGCTGTCCTGGCGGCGGTGACTTCGTTTTTCTTTTTCCTCGAAAAGAAGACGGCGTGGAAATTCTTCAACTATTTCCCGCCCCTGATCTTCATCTATCTCATTCCGGTGGCGCTTTCCAACAGTGGACTTATTCCGACCAAAGCACCAGTCTACGATTTCATGGGAGCCAACATCCTGCCCATGTTCCTGGTTATCATGCTTTTGGATGTAGACATTCTGGCTACTGTCCGCGTGATGGGCAAAGGGGTGTTTGTAATGCTGGCAGGAACGCTGGGAGTGATCGTGGGGGCTCCGATTGGATTTTTTATCGTCAAGCATGGGCTGGGACCGGAGGCGTGGAAAGGGTTCGGGGCGCTGGCCGGAAGCTGGATTGGCGGGACGGGCAATATGGCCGCGGTAGCGATAGCGCTGGACCTTGATGAAAGCACGCTTGATTTCGGCTATGCTGTGATCGCAGACAACGCTGTCTATCTTATCTGGCTGCCGATTATGTTAGCCTCGAAGAACCTGGCCGGATGGTTCAACCGCTTCACCGGCATAGCCAAAGGCAGGCTCGAAGCTATGGAAAAGGCCGCCGCCGAGCTGACTACAGACAAGGGCAAAGTCGAGATGCGCCACTATCTGTATTTAGCCTTTTTTGGATTTGGCGTTACGGCTTTAGCTACATGGATAGCAGGCATGTTGCCACCGGTGCCGCCGGTGTTCTCCGTGAATACGTACAAGATTCTTATCGTGACGGTGGTCGGCATCATCCTGTCATTTACCAGAGCCAGCAAGATACCCGGCTCGCACGCGCTGGCGATGGCGCTGGTCTATCTGTTTGTGGCGCGGATGGGGGCCAAGGCCGACCTGTCCAACCTGAGCACGTCCGTCTTCTGGTTCTTGCTGGGGGCGTATATCTGGATTTTCATACACGGCGCGTTTCTGGTCACGGCGGCGAAGATATTCAAAGTCGACGTACACACGGCAGCGATTGCTTCGGCGGCGAATATCGGCGGCGCAGCTTCGGCGCCGATTGTGGCGGCATATCACCGCACGACGCTGGTGCCGGTCTCAATTTTGATGGCGCTATTGGGCTACGCCATCGGCAACCCCGCAGCGATATTAGCAGCTACGTTGTGCAAGTGGGTGGGGTGAGGCAATTCTCAATGAAAGAGTTTACCGTTTTCATTAAATGTCTAATGCTAACATTACTGTTTACTATAGTTCTTTCTTGGGTTGATTCAAAAGCTGAATCATACTTGCCCTCAAAGGCTGATCTTCTTGCTATAGGTAACATCATAGCTTATGACAAATCTGCAAGGTATTGCTACGGATTCCGCGTTGGAGACAGCAACTTAGTGGTTACTTGCAGACACTGTGCAGTTAGTGATTCTATGATATTCAGGCCGCTAATGGAAAAACGCTATGATACAATTGTGAAGATCTTTGAAAGTAGCCCTGAATACGATCTTGCTGTATTCAAAAATATCAGCTTAATATCAGGCCCACAACTTAATGTAGGCAATTACAATAAAACCGCCATTGGTGATACAGTTACAGTCATAACTTATCGGAGCCTTGACACAATGCTAATTGAAAGAAGACCTATTAACGGTATTTATGGAACTGAAGAGAATGGTAAGATTGTAGAGTTCATTGAGATTATAGGAGTGGGTGCCGAGGGAACTTCTGGCAGTCCGGTGTTAAATGATCAAGGACAAGTAGTAGCAATTGTATCGAAAGGAACGATAGATTCAACTCTAACACCACCTCAATACGTGGCTGCAGCTTTTCCCCTGAAAAGAATCTGGCATTTCGTTCATTCTAACGGCCGAAAAAAATAACGGGTCGCCCACAGCTCTGCTGTGGGAAGTCTGAACCACCTGTACCAACACTTCGCACAGCCCGGCCGCCGAAGGCGGGGTGCGGCACCCATGCCGGACTCACACTGGGGCAGATGTGGACATCTGCCGCGCACGATAACGGAAGGACAGCGTCAGGTCACACCCGCCTTGGCGGACAAGACCTGTCGCAACTGAGAAAAAACCAAGGTTGGTTACCGTCTACAGACCTACTGCTACTGGGGCAGATGTGGACATCTGCCGCTCACAGGATGATCAGGCTTGTACTCTCTGTTCAACAAAGGTGTCCCAGAAGAAATTGCGTTCGTCGTCGCGGGCTTCGGCAAATCGCAGGACAGCTTCAAGATAATCCCCTTGTGCCGCACCTCTGTTCGATGACCGGCGTACTCTATTCAGATTCCCTAAAGCGGAATATAATCTGTCCAGACGGTTGTGCCACTCACGCTGCAAATCGGGGTCGTGGATTCTATCAAGGATCAGGCTTCCCTTCATCAGCGCCTCCTATGAAGATATGGTGATCTATTATTTTTCAAGCCGGGCACCGGGCACCCAGCTTATGGCAGGTCTCAAAGAGACCTTCCCTACAGATTTATTCGGTTCCGTCTGTCCAAAATCTGAGAGAAATCTCAATCCTGTGACCTAAGTGTGCTCCTGTCATACTTTAGTTAAGAGATGAACCTCTCTTTCATATAACATCTATCATCTGAACTTTTTTCCAACAGTCGTGGTAAAATTTTCCGCAATGAGCGTGTGACTTCTTTCAGCGGACTTATGACCCACCCATAACTCCCTGCTAATCAACAAAATAAAAGTGCTGCCCCGCCGTTTCATTCTGGCACACGATTTGAAGCTGTAACATCTCGATTAACCGGTATTGTAAGGATTCTGGCGTTGTTTGACTTCATTAATTACGGTGCTGACAAATTACAGGCTCTTTTTCTCATCATCCTGCGCGCCTCAGGCCTATTTCTTATGGCCCCGGTTATCAGTCATCGAACCATCCCAACCCTTGTTAAAGTGGGATTGATGATAACGATCTCTCTTGTGCTCGTTCCAACCGTGGCCATCTCGGCGCTGCCTGAGGTGACATCATTCTGGCAACTGGCTGCATTAGGCGCTAAAGAGATCCTGCTGGGATTGATAATCGGACTTATGTTTCGTCTCATTTTCTCCGGAGCCAAGACGGCCGGTTCTATAATCAGCTACCAGATCGGGTTTGCCCTTGTAAGTACCCCTGATGTCGAAGAAGGGGGGCAGGTGGCAATCATAGGCCAGTTCTGGTTTCTGGTAGGCACCCTGATCTTTCTGTGCATCAACGGGCATCACCTGGTAATTGAAGCCTTTGCCGAAAGCTACAATGTAATCCCGGCGGGTATGGTCGGGTGGGGTTCTTCAGTGGGAGAACTGATGATTAAATACACTGCGTACGTTTTCGTCATCGCTCTCAAGATAGCTGCGCCGGTGATGATAACGCTGTTTTTGACCGACGTGGCGCTTGGTACAATCGCCAAGACGATGCCGACGATGAATGTGTTTTTTGTCGGCTTCCCCATAAAGATTGCCGTTGGCCTGCTGGTGATTGGTTTGTCGCTGCCGGTCTTTGCCTACGTTCTGGAGAAGGCGACCACGTACCTGGACGATGAGTTGAGGTTGGTTTTTGCCGCTATGGGAAGGGCGTAAGACGACATGCCAGAACAAAGCTTCCAAGAAAAAACCGAGAAAGCAACCAGACGGCGGCGCGAGAAGGCGCGCAAAGAGGGACAAGTCGCCCGCTCTCAGGAAATCAATTCGGCCGCTGTCATCTGTTTGGGGTTTGTCACTCTCTATCTGCTGGGGCCTCATCTCGCCAGCCAGGTTAGTAATCTGATGAGCTACACCATGTCAAACGCGCCATTCATTGCTTCCGGCGATCCCACTTTCATCAAGGTCTTGATCAACAACATGCTGAATTTCTTCGCGATTCTATTTCCGATTTTTGCCGTCATGACGGTTGTCGCATTCGGTGTCAATGTCGCTCAGGTTGGTTTGATGGTTACCCCCAAAGCCCTTGAGCCAAAACTTGACAAACTTGACCTGGTTAAGGGGCTTAAAAGGCTATTCTCGGCCCGCTCGGTAGTCATGCTGGTAAGAGACAGCTTGAAACTGCTGGTTGTGGGGTTTGTAGCCTACAAATCAATCAAGAGTGAGTTTGCCTCCTTTTTCCTGTTGCCGGATATGAGCGTAGCGCAACTGGCCGCAGCTATGGGCAAGCTGGCGTTAGTGCTGGCGTTGAAAGTTGGACTCATAATCCTCGTTCTCGCCATTTTGGATTACCTCTACCAGAAGTTCGAATTTGAGAAAAAAATTCGGATGTCCAAACAGGAACTCAAAGACGAATACAAGGAGACTGAAGGTTCACCCCAAGTAAAAGCACGCGTCCGTCAACTGCAGAGAGAAATGGCCCGCCGAAGGATGATGAAAGCAGTGCCGTTGGCCGACGTAGTGCTGACCAACCCGACCGAAATAGCGGTAGCGTTGAAGTATGACCTAGAGGAAATGAATGCACCCTACGTGGTTGCCAAGGGTGAGCGGCTGATTGCTCAGAAGATAAAAAAGATCGCATTGGAGCATGATATTCCGATTGTTGAAGACAAACCTCTGGCCCGGGCGTTGTTCAAGATGTGTGACGTGGGGCAGATGATCCCGATCAATCTCTACCGGGCCGTAGCCGAGGTGCTGGCTTATGTCTATCGACTGAAAGGCAAGGTGCTGAAGTAGTATGGCGATGGCTCAGCAAACAATGCTCGAAAAGATTACTTCTCGTTCCGACATCATTCTGGCAGTGGGTGTCATTGGCATAATCGGGATACTGGTCATTCCTATCCCGACCTCCCTTATGGACTTTGCCTTGGCTTTTAACATCACCTTCTCCCTGGTGGTGCTGTTGACTACGCTGTACGTCACCCGTCCGTTGGACCTTTCGGTCTTTCCGGGCATGCTGCTGATCGTCACCCTGATGCGACTGTCTTTGAATGTTGCCTCCACTCGTCTGATCCTTGGCCAGGCGTACGCCGGTGAAGTGATTAATTCATTCGGCTATTTCGTCGTTCAGGGGAATTATGTCGTGGGGTTTATCGTTTTTGTTATCCTCGTCATTATCCAGTTCGTTGTTATTACAAAAGGGGCGACGCGCATTTCCGAAGTAGCCGCCCGCTTCACTCTTGACGCTATGCCGGGCAAACAAATGGCCATTGACGCCGACCTCAATGCCGGCCTCATCACGGAGGCGGAGGCGCGTTCACGACGCGAAGATATCTCTCGTGAGGCGGATTTCTACGGCGCCATGGACGGGGCGTCGAAATTCGTGCGAGGCGATGCCATCGCCAGTATTCTCATCACTCTAGTGAACATTATCGGAGGGTTTATTATCGGCGTGGCCATCAACGGAATGACCATTACCCAGGCGATGTGCACCTATTCGCTCCTCTCAATTGGGGACGGGCTGGTAACCCAGATTCCAGCGCTGCTGGTATCAACCTCTTCCGGTATCATTGTTACACGGGCGGCAGCAACTTCCAACCTGGGGACTGATCTGACCAAACAGCTCACCCGCCAGCCGCGGGCCATTATGGTAACGGCAGTGGTGCTGTTCATCTTCGGTCTACTTCCCGGCATGCCGACTATGACTTTCATGGCTTTGGGCCTGGCAGTGGGAGGCTTTGGATTTATGACCCAGGAGGCTAAGAAGAGGCAAAAAAAAGAAACTGAAAACGAACAACAAAGAAAAGCCCAGCAGGCGCAGCAGCCTCAAGAGCGAACGGAAGACCTGTTAAAGGTCGACTCTTTAGGTCTGGAAATCGGATATGGTTTAATTCCCCTGGTTGATCCTAACCAAGGGGGGGACCTATTGAATCGTATTGCTACTATCCGCAAGCAACTGGCAACAGAGCTGGGGATCGTCGTGCCTCCAATTCGTATCCGCGACAATATACAGCTCCGCCCAAATGAATATCAGATCAAGGTCAAAGGGATCAGAGTCGCCGGCTATGAACTGATGCTGGATCACCTTCTGGCTATTAATCCCGGTTTCGTAAAAGAAAAACTTGATGGCTTTGAGGCGACCGAACCAGCCTTTTCGCTTTCGGCAACCTGGATTCTCCCTCACTTGAAAGAGACAGCGGAATCCAAAGACTTTACGGTAGTTGAACCGTCAGCAGTGCTGGCTACGCATCTGACAGAAGTTATTCGGGTTTCTGCGGTAGAGATACTTACCCGCCAGGACGTCCAGCATCTTGTCAATACCCTTAAGGAAGACTACCCGGCGCTGGTGGACTCAATAATTCCCGACGTGGTCCCGCTGAGTACACTCCAAAAAGTTCTTCAGTCACTATTGAAAGAACGGATTCCAATTCGGGATCTAGCCACAGTAGTCGAGACCGTGTCCGACTACATTGGAGCAACCAAGGAGAGTGATGTCCTGGCAGAATACGTCCGGATGGCACTCAAACGTCAGATAACTGAGATGTACAAAGACAAAGAAGGCAAAATCAATGTCTTCACTATTGATCCCGCTATTGAGCAAACCTTATCTGATTCCGTTCAGAACACCAAACAAGGACTGATGTTGACAGTGGACCCTGCTCTGGCCGAAGCCTTGCTGGAAAAAATCGGCCGGCAGGTGGAGCTGATGCAGGCCAGAGGGAATACGGCTGTATGCCTCTGCTCTCCCAACATTCGACTGGCTCTAAGGCGACTCGTGGAGCCAAAATATCCAAGTCTGGCAGTGATTTCATACAATGAGATTCTTCCCGAGGTGGAAGTTGTTTCCACCGGTATGGTGAGGTTGGAGAATGAGAATTAAATCATTTACAGCAGATTCGGTGGCTGCAGCCTTGAAGGAGGTGCGCCAAGAAATGGGCAGTGATGCCACCGTGTTGAGAACCCGTAGGTTAAAAGGTGGCAAAGGTAGAGGGCAAATTGAAATAACCGCCTGTACCGAAAAAAAACCGAGCGCGACTCAAGCGACAGCCGTTCTCCACGAAACGGCGGCTCCGGTGCGAGTTTCGGGTCAAGCTGAGCCGCGCGTTTCAAATCCAGAGATTACGTTAGAATCGACTGTTAGTAACTTCTCTGAAGAAGCCGCTTTTAATCGTGATGACAGGATTGAAAGGATTGAGCGCAAACTCGATCAGCTTTCCCGCCTTGCCTTTCTGCCGCAGTCGGACCTGCATTGGTATGGAATCTTGGAGCATATCTACCGCCAGTTGAAGGAGGCGGACCTCCCATCCACCCATCTGGATCCTTTCATGTCTTCTCTTCTCGATGAATATGATGACCGACGTAACTCCGCGGCTTTCGTCCACAAGAAACTGGCCAACGATCTGTCTTCCATGATGTTGGCTGGTTTGAGCTTCGAACCGGGTGATAAGGTTCTCTTCTTAGGTCCGGCCGGGGCAGGTAAATCCTCGGTAATGGGAAAGCTGGCCACCCAACTTGTGGTGCAGGATAGAAAGAAGGTCAAATTGGCCAGCCTTGATTACCACAAAATAGCGGCCCATGAGGAACTATCAAGCTACGCCGAAATTCTTCAGGTGAAGGTCACCGACCCCTTTGGGAACGCCACTGACAACAATGATGATGACGATACTATCACCCTCATCGACGCCCCTCCTTTGTCACCGGACCAGCAAACCATAAACAACCTGAAGGAAAAGATTGAAAGGATCAATCCCAACTACCGATTGGCAGTCTTTTCCGCTCTCACTCGATCAAGCGATGTCAAAGAGCTGGCTGAACAACTCAAACCACTGCTCCCTACTCACATCGTGGTGACTATGCTCGATTTGACTGCTCGCCATGGTTCCGCAGTGGCAGCCGCAAAAGCGCTGGGAGTCAAGATAGCCCTGGTTACAGATTCCCCAGGCGGGGTCGGTCAAGCAAAAACTCCAGACCCCGATTCTCTTGCCCGCTCTTTGCTCAATATGGATGCAGGTCATGAGTGGGCTGCAACAATTGCTACGCAAAAAGGCAACCACGAGGAGGACGAGACACTTTGAGACCGTCTATAAGTCAGTCCATTTGCACAAGAGTATTCTCTTGGAACAGATGGAGATTAAATCACGAGCTGAAAAGGGATAAAAGTAAACCAGGCTGTGGCCGATATAAGGAAATAGCATTCATATGATTAACACTGTAAAAACCTCGCCCAAAAAACGGGAGATGAAACCCGAGAAGGAAACCACAAACTACTCGACCGCTACCGGGGAAATCAAGCGAACCAAACGCTGGGAGGTGTCTGGACGAGAATGGGCTCAATATAGGAAATACAGAACCGTTGAAATTAGGCAGAGACTATTAAACAAATACATCCCGCTGGTACGAAATGTGGCTTCACGGATGGCTATGGGATTCCCCCGCTCGGTGGAGCTGTCTGATTTGGTCAATACCGGCGTCATTGGCTTGGTTGAAGCTTTTCGAAATTTCGATCCCGGTCGAGGAGTCAAATTTGAAACGTATGCTGTCCCGCGAATACGGGGGGCGATTCTTGATGAGCTACGAGCGCTGGATTGGGTGCCTCGATCTACGCGAGCAAAATCAAGAGAAATTGAACGAGCCCTAATCAACCTGGAGAACAAGTTGGGGCGCCCCCCAGAGAAAAGCGAGCTGGCTAAACACATGAAAATCTCCGAGGATGAGCTCCATATAGCGCTCGACGACGTTTCCGGCACGAGTATAGTTTCACTTGATGAAGTGATCTTCCGTGAGGATGATAACCGCCAGGTGCCGCGCATAGAGACGGTAATCGACAAAGCCACTCACAGCGTTCTGGGCGAAATTGAAAAAGGTGAGCTGCGGTCATTTCTGGTGGTGGCCATCGACCGTCTGACGGAACAAGAAAAACTTGTTATCGCTCTCTATTATTACGAAGAGTTGACTCTCAAGGAAATCGGCGAAGTGATGTCGATCTCGGAGTCCCGAGTGTCCCAGATCCACACGCGGGCGGTTGCAAAGCTTCGGGGAATGGTCCGCGAAAGATTTGCCCTGACTGGTTGAAAGGAGCCAAGCCGTATTCCAAGGAGCGTGAGAGATGACGACAATTATAGAATCCGTGGACAATTTGCCCAAACCGCCGCAGCATGATCGGGTCAACGAGGTGGAGAAATCATCTCCTGAGGATCAGCGGCGGCAATTCAAAAAAGCCTTGAAGAAATCAATGGAAGAAGACGAAGGTACAAAAGACGATGACCGCCAGGCCGACGCCGTCGTGATCAAACAGGACAAGAAAGACCAAAAGCAAGACCAGCCTCCCAGCCAACAGGCCGACCTAGCAACTCCCGCTTCAGACAAAACTGACGAAGAACACAAGGGTAAAGCATCCGATGGGGAACACATTGACTTGAAAGCATAGGAAAGGAAGCATTAGATATGGAAGTTTCACAGCAGATGGTTATTGACATGATCTTGAACACGGTGGGTTTCCTCGCTGCAGGGGGACTATCAGTGATAGTGTATTCTGCTTTTCGAGGGCGCAAGAAGGGTTCTTTGCACAACAATGGTTCAAGTCTGGAGATACCCGGTGATGATCCCGGCAGAAATGGCAACCGGACCGAGGAAGTTCGTCGGGTGGAATTTATCAAATTTGCGAATCCATCACGTGATGCCGATTATTCAAACAACGTATCCTCTGACCACGCGGGCGCAATGACGGCTTCCTCCCGGCGTAATCGCGTGGAGGTTATCCGGCTGGCTCGTAAAATGATTGAGATGGGCGCTTCAGCTGACAAGGTGAAGTCGGTGTTGCCGATATCTGAAGCTGAGCTCGCCTTGTTGACCTACAACACACATTAAGAAAACATCGGAGATAAACATGGCCAGTGACAGCCCATTTTTCCTTACCAAGGTTGAATGCCCGATTTGCAAGACCATCAATGAATATGAAACGGTCCGCATGGGAGCCTATGTCGAAAACAGGCGCGACAGTGATTTCTGCCCGCAAGACATCACCTGGCGCTTCCCCAAGTATCAGGGCTACAACCCGCTTGTGTTTTTCGTTGCTACATGCAGCAACTGCTTTTACGCACGGGAGCTGAACGGCAGCTTCAGAGACTGGAAAAACGATCATAATTTCCGTACTTACCGCCTCAAGACCATTAAAGAAAAGCACCTTGATCACCTTGCCGTTGCAGATTCCTTCGTTAAAAGAATTGGTGAAGCCATCGATATCAACCGCTATCCCAATAAGTCGGCTATCCTGAAACTTCTCTTGGCCATCTTTGACGAACAGCTCTGCGAACATCACAGCAAACTCGACATCGGCCGTTTCTATTTGAGAATTGGTTGGATATTCAGGCACTTGGAAAAAGGAGAGAATCCGCAGATGTCCTTTTTGAAAGGGCTTATGCTTGAAATTGACACCAAGTACCAAATGATGAAAAACGCTCACCGGGTATTTCAGGATCAAGTCGATGCCTTTTCGCGGCATGTCGACAACCATTTTGACACCGATGCCATCGCTGCCAATCTGAAATCGCTCAGGTATCCTTATCGAGATAAATTTGGGGCGGCCCTCGCACCTTTAGGAGAGACACTCAAGCAGCTTGAGGAAAAGCTTGGCGTAATCAACCATTTATTGGGTGAGTATAAGTCAATCACTCTTGGGGCTGATGGATCGGGCGAACAGGCTGCGTTTGGGAATTACCCTTCGTTCAACGAGTTTCTGTTTGAGGTGAAAAAGGGCTGGGACGCCGTCGTTACCAACGAACGCGAAGCGCTGGAAAAGGCGGTGCGCTACTACAAGGAAGCCTTCACCGAAGGCCATGATATATTGCCGGGGAACCAGCAGATCCAGGCCGCCTATCTTATCGCTGAGCTTTCCCGACGCATCGGAGATTACGACGAGGCCAGGCAGTATTTCAACAGCACTATTCGACATGGTCAGGAATTCATTCACAAAAACAGGCATGAACCGACCCAAACTGCCCTGGCGCGCAAGATACTGGAGTTGGCCATTGAGCAAGGTAGGTCGAACATAGCAGCCATGAAAACAGCTTAGAAAACGAGGACCGGCGAACGTGCAGTTCCTGTTACCACAATTGCATGAACCACTAATACTGTGGGAAAGAATCGAGATAGATGTTAACGAAGGAGCAGAGTCAGGACAGTATGTGGCTCGGATCGAAGACTTCGTCGCAGGAGGAATCGTGATTAGTACTCCTGAATTTGTCCGCGGAAGTACTCTTCTCCGGGAGAATAGCGAGGTTACCGTTGTCATAACCAGAGAGGATGCTGTCTACCTGTTCAATTCAAGCATCAGGCAAATCAGGAGGCATCAAAAGAGAAGTTATCAACTAACTCTGCCCAAGAACATCCAACGGATCCAAAGACGACAGTTTGTCAGAATAGGTCTGAACGCACGGGCCTTATATGTCAATCTGACGGCCGACCAAACAGCCACCAACGACTCCGGTCAATTCAAGTGGTGGGGAGCCAAAGTCATCGATATTAGCGGCGGCGGAATGTTGATGAAGGTCCATGAAGGTTTGCACCAACAGGATCTTCTCCTTTTGAAAGTGCCCTTCTTAGCAGAAATAGGATTGCCGGAAACAACGGCGGGTATTTGTCGAAGGGTTTTCTCTAAAAGAAATGAAGTCCTTGCCGGTATCGAATTCATTACCTCAGGCCGCCTCGCGCATTATTTCAATCAGGGGGAACTGATGAACCTCCCGCAGTCCATCAAGGACTTCGATCGGGCGGCTCAAAACAGACTGGCCGCATATGTATTTAACCAGCAAATCGAGTTAAGAAAGAAGGGATTACTGTAACTATGACCTCGTCTGCCCAACAGACCCGTCCTGAAGAAAGTCACCTTGACGCTACTCAATTCGATTTCTCACAATTGGTCGGACATAACCTGATGTTGTTTTCCAAGCAGTTTCCCGGAAGGTCACTGAAAAGCAGGGTTGTCTTGGTCAGTGATCGGGAGATAACAATCGACCGCAGCGGCAGTTCGGGCCTGATAGATAGCTTAGTCAACAACCAGAAGGTTACTATTCAAGTTGACTACAAAGGCCAGCAGGTAGCCGTACCCGCCACGCTAAGACGGAACGCTACAGGCGCCTGCAAGATAATCCTGGGTGAGAAGGTAGTGCCGCTGCGACGCAGAAGGTTTACGCGGGTGACGATGTCATGCCCCGTGAAGCTTGCGGCGGTGCCGGTTGCCACATTCAATCCTCAAAAACTTGCCCACCTTCGCTGGCTGGAGACTGTTACCATCAATGTCTCACCGGGAGGTACCCTCATAGATTTTACAAGTCGTCTTGAAAGCCCGACATATTTGTTTATGAACATCGCTCTCAAGGATTTCTCTTTCCCCTCCCTTGTACTAGGGCAGGTGCTTTATTCACTTCCTGGAGAAACCGGCCATTTCCATGTCGGGGTTGAGTTTATCGTTCGGGAGATAAGGCAGAGGCGTTTCCCCCGGATAACTCTGAAGCGCCTACCTCCTGAGGTTTTCGAATACAATGAAGCACAAAGACGCAAACTCAATAACAATCTGGCTGCATGGATGCAAAAAACTTCCCAAAGCTAAGAACAAGGAGTCAACAATGACTGATACAACTAAAACAAAGTTCATTTCTGAGGTGAACATGGAGGGAAAAGAGATCAAGGTCCACCCGCCGTTCAAGCTGCACAAGGATAATCAGCGCCGGTTCGTGCGGTTGGAGATCTCTTCCCCTATGTCGCTCAAAAAAGTCAAGGACGTCTTCGGCAATTTCCTGCAGCACAAAGAGGAATTCACGATTAGCGGCACCATCTTGAATATCTCGGAAGGCGGCATTCTGGTCGAACTCGATCAGCCGCTTAACGAAGGCGACATTGTCTCGATGCGGTTTACCTTGCAGGGCGTCGAAACCCTGGAAAACGTCCTGGGTACGGTGAAGCGAACCGACCAAGACAACACCTGGTATCTGACCGGAATAGAGTTCGTCGGCCGGGATTACCTGTTGGACAAACTATCACAGGCCGAGATGGAAATGATCTCTGAGAATCTTTCCGACTTCGAGACAACCGTTCAAGATGTCCTGAAGAAGTATATCTACCGTGAACGTGTGATGCGCAATGTCTAATAACCTCTACAAATGGTGCTCTGCATTGCCGGGCCTTCTGCTTCTTGTCATGGGCTGGGGCTACTTGTCGGGCGCCCAGCGGAGCGTCATTGTGCACGTTAGCGTCCCGCCTCTTGCCTGGAGTGGTTCTGCACTTGAGGCAAAACTCAAAAGGCAATTGAGTCGTGACGGCGACATGATCATAGTAACAGTGCCAGACACTTCCCTCGGCCGACTGGAGTTTCCGCACGATGCCTATAACACAGACAACCTTACCAACTGGGGGATGGAAGTTGGTGGCCGTTACCTATTGACAGTAGAAGTTCACAGTGAACGGTTGGAAAAGAGGAAGTTGTTTCACCTCCCACTTGTTTTTCACAAGTATGAAACGGTTGGCGTCATTGAGGGCGAACTTCGCCTTATTGACATTACCAGAGGTAAACTGCTCTCTGCAGAACCATTTAAGGTAGAACAAAAGGGACCGCAAGTCTTTCAAGCAACGATGGACGACAACATCAATGACCCCGATCTGCACTTAACCGCTCCTGCTAAGACGAGGTTTTTTGACCGCTTGGAGGAGAAACTCGCTTCACATGTAGCTGGCTGGGTGCGGAAAGTGATGCGGTTGAGATAATTCGTAGGCTGCCATGGTACAAACAAAAAAAAACGATGACCACGACGTTACCTGGAACAGGATAAGCCAGATAGCTGACTTAGCGGCCTTCTACCGGGCTCACTCCCGGGACAAGGAGGGATTTGAAGAGGTACTGGAGCTTATAAAAAATATTGTCTTCTTTGATGCCGCGACTCTCTATCTGCTGAACGAGGAGAAAGGCAAACTGGAACAGGTCGCCATCCTTGGCGGCAGAGTGGAATTGCTCAGCTTCTTGTCGGTAGGAGCCGGGGACGGGTTATCCGGCTGGACAGCACATAATAGAAGGCCGGTGCTTTTGTCGGAGCGCAATACTATCAGTAGCTTTAACCCGGATAATGAGTACGCCACTTTTCTATCGCTGCCCTTGCTCGTCGAGGAGGAAGTTATAGGGGTTTTGAACATCGGTTGTGTTGAGGCGCGAGCATTAACGGATAACGATATCAAGTTGCTGACAATTATTGCCGACCAGCTTGCGCTTACCATAGAAAGGTTAAATTATCGGGATAAGATAGAATCCTTCAGCACTCAGCTTCAAAAGGTTCAACTACAGCTCCAGCAAGCGCAGAGAAGTATTCCTCTCCCCTCCCGTCTATACCAGGTCGCCCCTGTGTCCACAACAATCAATCATGGTATCAACAATGCGCTGTCGGTGATAGTGGGCAATGTTGAGTGTCTTTTGTCGGAAAAAGCTGCCCGTAACCAAAAATCATTGTCAAGACTGAAGCGCATTGAAAACGCCGCCCTTCAAATAGTCCCTTTTAACCGGAAGGTCCTGGAAATAAGCTCCCTGGTTCAAGACAGTTTGGCTTCCGGTGAGGACGCTAGAGAATCCAACTCCGAGAAGAAAGTGACGTATGAAGACATTTGAGCCACCAACGAAGGAGGTTGTCGAGTTGTGCCAGACCACCGTCTGGAAGGGTCTTGATCTCATGGGTATTGGGTTATTTCGATTGAACGATGAGGGCTGTCTGATACAGATTAATGACGCCGCTAGGGGAATATTAGGTATCGATGATGCCCAGGGCTGCGAGAAATTACACATTTCTAAAGTGGACCATATCCTCGGGTCCGGGTTGGCTGATCAACTCGATTCAATTCTTCACGATTCCACGGCATTTGTCAGGAGGAACTTGCGTTGCACTAACAGCCACGGCAGATTCATGGTCTTGAATCTCTGCTGTATCCCGATTTCTTCAGCCAAACCAGAGGATCGGGAGGTGCTGGGGATAGTTGAGGATTGCATCAACGGCCATCGAGACACTGCCAGTGAGATCAATGTTCGCCGGCAGCTAAGCATACTTTCGGAGGTAGCCGCAGCTCTTTCCTCGTCCTCTGAACTCCAGCAGATTCTAAAGATCATCCTTACCGGTGCCACCGCTTCACAAGGGCTGGGTTTTAACCGAGCCTTCTTGTTCTTATATGACGAACAGACAAACCGACTCAGAGGCCATATGGCAGTTGGCCCTTCCTCCCCTGATGAAGCAGGAAATATCTGGAGACAATTGGATTCGATGCGGATGACATTGGAGGAACTGCTTGATACTCACCAAGGTAAAGCTGACAGCAAGAGTGATGCCGTTACCAGTTTAATTGCCGGATTGAGTATTGATTTGAATGAGGAGTCGGTCATTAGAAGTACTTGTCAAAGGGGGAGCTGGATCAATCTGGGAAACGTCCCACAGATTGATCCCGTCACCACCACCTTCGTCGAGAGATTGAAGACAAGTCGGATAGCTTTGGTACCGATGGTGAGTAAGGGGAGTCTCAGGGGTCTTCTGGCTGCAGATAATTACATAACCGGCCAGCCGATATCCGATGATGCTGTCCGGTTGTTACAGATACTGGCTAACCAGGCGGCTGTGGCGATGGAACGAGCGAAACTGTATGACAACGAGCGCGAACGCTCCCAACAACTCCAACGGACAAATGCCTTGCTGGCCGAGTCACAAGATCAAATAATTAAAATTGAGAAAATGTCCGTCATCGGCGAACTGACTTCTGCGGTGGCCCATGAACTGCGTAATCCACTGACTATTATTGGCGGTTTTGCCAATTTACTGCTTAAATCCCCTCTCAGCGATGAACATCGAGAGTATCTGAATATCATCTCCAGCGAAATCAAGCGAACGGAATCAGTTTTAAATCACGTGCTGGACTTCTCTCGCGCCAGCCAAAACGAGAACCAATTGATTGACTTTTCTCAACTGTCGGAACGAAGTCTCCAGCTCTTACTGGGACGACAACAACAAACTGATATCAGAATCTCCCTCTCTCTGGCCCATGAGAAGCTGATGGTTTACGGCAACTGTGACCAGTTATCGCACGCCATATATCAGTTTTTGAAGCTTATCGTTGAAGATGTGATCCCGCCCGGTACGGCCGAGGTTCGCACGGAACGAGAAGAGGCCCAGGCCTGTCTATGGGTCAGAGTTTCCTGTCCGGATTCTACCCGTGATAAAACCATCAAAACGCTCAGACAAACTTTAACAAGCAATAAGACTTCCCAGCGTCTCACTGTGTTAGTAGCTGCAGAGACCATCAAGTTACATGGTGGTGAATACGGGGTGGCGCTCGGCAATGACGGCCTGCCGTCTTTGTATGTAAAACTTCCCCTTACCAAGGAGGATGAAGGTGAGCCAACGCATCTTGATCGTTGATGACGAGGAGCTGATCAGGCTTCTTTATGAAAAGGAGCTGCGGCAGGACGGCTACGAGGTCGATACAGCCTGTAATGGTGCCGAAGCCGTTGAAAAAGCCTCACAGGGAGACTTTGGAGTCATCGTTCTGGATATTGAAATGCCTGATATATCTGGTCTGGAAGTGCTTCACAAACTCCGCACAGCGGTACCCGAAACTCCTATCATCCTCCATTCAGCCTATACCACCTACAAGTCGGATTTCCAGTCGTGGCTGGCTGATGAATACATCGTCAAGTCCTCGGACATAGCAGCGCTCAAACAGAAGATCGAACAACTACTGGAACCACGATGAGTACTGACATTGACCGTAAAAGGGAGCTCCAGCTCATCGATCAGGTCGATGCTTTGAACGAAGAAGTGAAAGTTCTCGCTTTGAACCTGGCTATCTTCCTAGCTAAAGCAAAAAAGGACTCCAAGCAATTACTTCAACTTGAACCAGCATTTATTCGGTTGGTTAACGGTACGGTAAAAGTAGTCCAGGACTTGGCCTTAATAATAAATGCGGCCCGAAACAAAAAGCCAAGTGTCGATGACGTTCCAGCAGATCAACCGGAGTATGACCTGATTGAAGTCAAACTGCGCTCCATTCTGGAACTGTGCAATAGAATAATGAGCACCTTGTCGAGAGCCGGAAATCTAAGCGGATAACCGGTTTCTCCGGAGTGACGTGTAACTACGTCGTGATCCTCTACTCTCTCATCGACAAGGAAAGAGTCAACTGGAGGAAACGCAACCGTTGACGATAATAATACTGATGTTTTAGTAAAATTGAAAAACGCTTGGAACCACGGTCCATCGGTGGACGAGCAGTTTGCTCAGATGAGGGTTGTGACAAGAATGACCCCCTTTGGTTTGCACCAGTCGCCTTAGCCTGTGACGGTAGTAACGTGAAGTTACCGCCGATGAAGACGTGGGTTTTTGAAATGTAAGAAATCTAAACATTGGAATCCGAGTTTTTTAGTACCATGCAGAAGATTGAGTTAGGAGAGTTGGAGCAGCTTGCGCGCCAGCGGGGAAGGTTGTTGAAAGTTCTTATTGTTGATGATGAAAAATGGGTGCGTGAGGTATTCCAAGATTTCTGCAAGCTGACTAAGGTTTTTGATGTTGAGGTGGCCAAAAGCGGTGCCGAGGCTCTGGAAAAGGTGAAGGTCAGCAAGTACGACCTCATAACGCTGGACATCATTATGCCAGAAATGTCGGGACTGGAGGTGCTGACCGCTATTAAGAAGCAGTCGCCCAACGTGCCGATCATGGTCATCACCGGCAATGCCACAGAAAAACTTGTCAATGAAGCCGGTGTCAACGGGGCGTGTAGAGTGATGTATAAGCCGGTGAGGTTGGAGGACTTCCTCACAGAAATAGCTTCAACATTGGTACACTGAAATTGACCAGACACGATGAGCATGTCAGTGTGGGTCTTTACTTACAGTGAATTCGATAGAGGCTAAGGCCGATGAAGAGTAACATTTCTGTTATGATCGTCGATGACGAAGAAATGATGAGAAATCTGTTGGAAAGGATTCTTTCAAGAGAAGGCTATCAAATCAAGACTGCTGAAGATGGAGTTGCGGCTCTCGAACTGCTGAAAACGGAAAAGATTGACATGATCATTTCCGACATGAAAATGCCCCGCATGAACGGATTCGAGCTGTTGAAAATCGTGAAAAAGGAAAGTCCGCAAATCGGGGTGATTATCATGACCGCCTACGGCGACACCTATACCGTTAAAGACGCCCTTTTGCTCGGAGCCGATGAGTACATTACAAAACCATTTAAAAGCTATGAGATATCCCTAGTGGTAGAAAGGACATACTGGAGAATTCTGTCTGCATCCAGCCAGTCTTCCCATCCGATTCCATAGGTACTTAGATGACGTACAAAAAGGGGGCATTATCGCGTACTCTTGCGCGTAAGAGGGTACGTATTACTATTACCAAGGACCGTCTATCTGCCCTAATGACTATCAAACGACCGGAATCCGGAGAGCCTGCTATTACTGTGGATGAGGTGATGACTGCCGTCGAAGCTGCTGGTGTTGTGCACGGTATTGAGTATGACATCATAATTCAAAGTATCTGCGATGAAGTCTATAACACCCCAATCAAGATTGCCTCTGGCACTCCCCCTCAACAAGGAACCCCAGCTGCATTTGAGTATTATTTCAACACAAATATCCCCTACGCCCCGCGGAAGGGCAAAAATGGCAGGATAGATTATCGCAACATTAACTTAATACAAAACGTTCAAAAAGACTCCATTTTAGCCCTGAAATTTCCTCCTAAGCCGGGAATAAACGGCACAGGCGTAGATGGGAGCGAAATTATAGCAGCCGGGGAGAAGGATCTTCCCTTTAAGGCTGGCGCCAACACCAGAGTATCTGTCGACGGCTTGCAATTGATTGCTACTACCACCGGAGCAGTCATTTATAGAAAGGGAATCATTGAAGTCAAGGATGTTTTAGTCATTAGAGGTGATGTCGATTATGGCGTGGGGAATATCGATTGTGCCGGCTCAGTGAGAGTGACCGGCAATATCCGCGCCGGGTTTCAATTGAACATCGGAGGAAACCTTCAAGTAGATGGAAATGTTGAAGACTGCCATATTACTTGTGCGGGAGATATTCTGGTGAGAGGTGGCTGTTTCGGCAAATCAGAAGGGGTTATTCAAGCTGAGGGGAATGTAGTAGTCAAGTACGCTGACGGATATAAGATCTTGTCGGGCTGTCAGGTTATCGTTGGTCATGAACTGCTGAACTGTAAAATAACCGCAAAAGAGCGCGTATGGGTCAGAGGGGAAAATGGAAAAATAATTGGTGGAGAAATCAATGCCGGCAAAGAAATCAGGGCACCGGTTATCGGCTCGGCTGCCGGCACCCCAACAGTTTTAAACGTTGCCTTTTCTGCTGATCTGATGAGGGAGTACCAAAAAACAATCCATGAAATAGAGCGTCTCCAAGCCAATAAGATAAGGGTCAAAGAAGCCTTGTACGGATTGTACAGGCATCAGTTAGATAGAAAGCTGGCACCAAACCAACTGGTCGCACTCAAGAAACTTGAAGAGTTTCAAAAAAATCTTCCCGAGGTTTTAGAAATGCTGAACAACACCAAAGTTGAAATTGAAGAGAGAATGAGGTGGTTCAAAGATGCGGTAATTATCGCCGAGGATACAATATATCCTGGAGTAGAAGTGCATTTCGGGCCTGTGTACCGACAGATAACTTTGGCGAGAAATCAGTGCAAACTGACCCGGGAAGGCAACCAAGTCATCTTTTCTGAACACAAGCATCGAAAAAGTCATACCTTTACGAGTGTAGAATCCCCTTGAAAACTTACTATCTTTCCAATATACTTATAACTTTAAGGATTGTTGGAGAGGTGGCCGAGAGGCTGAAGGCGGCGGATTGCTAATCCGTTATGCGGCGAAAGTCGTATCCAGGGTTCGAATCCCTGCCTCTCCGCCATAATTTTTTCTAACAAATTCTCCTCTTTTATATCACGCGTTGCTTCATTGCAAGATGTTACCAAAGGTTTTGATGTGGTCAGATACGTTTCCTCACCTTAGAGGTTACCGAGATCAGTTTGAAGATAACCTTCAGTTGTCTGTCAATTTGGTGTTTGAGATGGAAGGGGTCAAGAGATTGATGCCGGATTCTGAGGGCTGGTTTGTTTTCTTTTGAGACCTGCTTTGATTCCATGATTCTCTGGTGTGGAGTTTGGGGGGTTTCGTACTTCTTGTAGTATTTGCTGTTGATTCGTTTCTTCTCCAGGAGCTTGAGGGTGGGGCAGAAGTGGTTTTGGTATAGGCTCCATTGGTTGGCGTAGAGGTTGTTGATAAGTTCGACCAGTTGGGGGTTGTCCAGGCGGTCATATCCGAGTAATTGTCGTACGTAGCTCCAGTTTTTCTGCTCGACATGGGCGTTGTCGTTTTTCTTGTACGGTCGCGATCTGGTGAACTTCACTTTTGGTTTACGATTGGAGAAGTATCGCACCAGGATGGAGATCTGATGACGCAGCAGGCGGCCTGGTTTGGTGACGCCGAGGCCTCTGGGGCGAGTCTTGGCGCGGGTTGGGGCCAGCCGTCGGTCAACAGTGGCGGCGCTGATTGACAAGAGTTTGTTCTTAGTCTCGTTCGACAGTTTCTCATAGGTTCGTTCGTAGAATGGCAGCCAGAGCGGGATGGCCGCCACCAGCTTCTTTGAGCACATCTGATCGGTGGCCAGCCAGATCCGCTTGAGAACCGTCAGCAGTTCCGGTGAGTGGTAGACAGGTCTTCGGCCGGGGCGTCCCCGCGGTCTCTTTCGGCGTCGATTCAACAGCCGAATGGCGTGTTTACGATGGTAGCCACAGACGGCACAGAACTCCTGGAGGATAAGCCCCTTCTTCTCCCTGGTTGACTGATCATAGCGTTCCAGTATGGCGGCCAGATACTCCTGCCTCGAATTTCCACCCATATTCGTGTCTCCTTTCGGTAACACTGAATGTGAGGCAACGTATCATCTGACAGCTTCAATACGACCCCCTTCGGTAACATTTATTGTGAGGCAATTCGCACTACAGGACTCTCTTAGAATTAGCTTGACTATGGGGGAACTAGACATACAAACTGGCACTATGACTACCCGCGTTTGTCTGGAAATTCTCATTCTGGTTATTATCTCCTTTGGGCTTCTCTGGATATTACATGATTTCAATCTTCCCTGGAACACTCTGCTCTGGCGAGCTATCAGCAACGCCGGACATGTACCTCTTTTTGGGATTCTTTCTTTCGCAATTCTGCGACTATCAATACGTGTACTTGGACGGTACATAACAAGTATACCCTGGCACTATGTAGTAGCTCTGGCAGGCTGTGCCTTTCTTGGCCTGGCGTCGGAATACGCACAGATTCTGGGTCCCAGGGATGCCGATACCATCGACCTGGTAAGGGACATGGCCGGTGCGGTGGCGTTTCTTGGCGTATTAATGGCCTTCGACCGCAAGCTAACGACATGGTGGCAGAATCGGAGACGTCAGAGCAAATTGGTTCTTCTGATTTTTGCGACACTCACCGGCACGATTGGAATCCTGCCCGCTGGCTTGTGGGCGGTAGCAACCTGGCATCGGGATAATTCGTTTCCGATTCTTAGCAACTTCGATTCTGTTTGGGACAGTTGGTTCTGGGACACCAGAAATATCAACTTTGTGATAGCTGACCCTCCTGCAGGCTGGAAAAAGCCACCTGGCGATTGCGTTGCCTTGCTTACTTTCCTGCCGGGCGAGTATCCCTCGTTTACCTGCGTGGAACCGGTGCCGGACTGGATAGGGTATCGCTTTCTATCCTTTGAGGCATATTCAGATCAGGATACCTTGATAAGCCTTACCCTCAAGATTGAAGACATGGATCACGACGAAACCTATTACGATCGTTTTAACCGGATAGTGATTATCAAACCGGGCGCAAACCGGGTCGTTATACCTCTGGATTCCGTTCGGCAGGCGCCCGTGTCCCGAGAAATGGACTTGACCTCTATCGCCCTTTTCAGCCTGTTTGCCGGCCGAACCGAGAGGCCGTTCACCGTGTATGTTGACGATTTCAGATTACAGGGGCAGCAGTAGGTTTCTGTGTAAATGCTCCTTCCGTTGTATAGATTGTGCACGTAGACCCCCGATACACGACCAGTGAGTCAAGCTTCGCTAAGTACTCCGGCACTGGTCTACCGCAATGGATCACTGCCAAGTAATCCCAGTGTGACAGAACATCGTAGAATTGCTCCGGATGAACGTCGAGCCACCCTGAGTAGCTGGGTCCTTTCGGCAAATCCTCTCTAGGAGCTTGTTGAAAAAGGTCTCTTCGGGCAGTTTTTATCCTCTGTTGTTATCATTTCACGTTCAGTTGGTCTGTACGGGAGCTGTTTGATGGCCCTCAGCAGGGATTGATCTA
>Ga0315543_1000445_pt1 | contig 50340 bp, 45 predicted proteins | sample SalMarSW160210MG_2_FD_203098 | JGI IMG/M metagenome (GOLD analysis project Ga0315543, IMG submission 203098) | Salt marsh sediment microbial communities from the Plum Island Ecosystem LTER, Massachusetts, United States - Salt Marsh Sediment SW1601-210 ...
TGATAGTTTGGGGATACTCGCCAGGTGTTTATATCCCGGCATCGTGCAATAAACATTCATAATGCAACCATTATAGTGCCCTTTCATAATCCATGCATGTGTCACCCATCTATCTGAACTAGATCAGAGGTGGTCAGGTAATTGCTAAGCCATTTCAGGAATGCTTTGAATCTTAACCCTTCGCCCTTCGGCGTCTTCTGAGCCAGATTACCAAAGGCGGAATTGAGTTTATCCCTTAGCGCTTCAAGTTGGCGGGAGGACGGCGCATTAGGGCAGGATGTTAAATCAATTTTGACCGGCGCCTTACTAAGTGAACGGCGACAAATATGGCAGCCATTATAGCCACGAAGCCAATGACGATCCAGGCGGAATACTCAGGTTTCACGTCCTTTAGCCCGAGCCTGGCTAAAGTCCCCAGGAGAATTAATGTTCCATCATAGACAATCGAAGAAAGTACGATGGCCAGCACCAGCTGATAGTAACGGACACGCACTGTGCCAGCAGCCACCGATGATACCTGCATCAAACCCGGCGTCAATCTGGCAGCAGCTATCACCGGTATGGTCCATCTACCCAGCTTATTCTGAAATTGCTCAAGATTACGCCGCAAGAATTTTGAACGTTTACCGACCCAGTCTACGAATCTTGGGCCCAGCAGCCGACTTACCCGGTAAATAATGCCCGTTCCCAGCAGTCTGCCACCCAATAGCATCATAATGATAAGGAGCACCGGCAATGGAAGGCCCCCATTTTATAGGTAGTGAAAAACAGAATGGTGTCAAGTAAGAACGGAAGGAATACCAATGTCGGGCGATACGGTTAAGAAGAATATGGCTGCCAGTCCCCCTGGATTATCAACGCTTATGGAAGCAGCTAATGTGGAAAGTGCTCCGTTTATCCAGTCAATCATAGTACGACTCAGGCTATTGTTGCACAAAATGTAGGAATGTAGGTAGGGACAGTGCCCAATTTTAACTCAATTAAATTGCCTCGATAGGCTGTAGCTCCACGCTCAGGACGTGCCGAGCTCCGCATGATAAAATGTTGTTACACGGACTCATACTGGTATACCACTTACGGAGACAACTAATGCTAAAAGGTGAGCCGCCTCGGTTTGTCCTAATATTGTGGCCCGTTGTGGACAGACTTTTGAGAGTAATCCATCACATCAGGTCCCTGAAAGCCGATGGTAGCGGCATCATTCGCTTCAACCTTTGCCACTACAAAGGCCCCACCAAAGTACTAAATGACGGCTCTAAAGTGAAAACTGGAGATACAATCATGGAGCTTCATTTGAACAACGCATGGTTTAAAAGAAGACGCAAGCTGAATCTCAGAGCCTCACAATCGCCCCGGGAATTCCTTGGTTGCTTCGCACAGGACCTCCACTTTCTAGCTCAGCAAATAGCCAGCGGGATGTTTGGCAATATTACAGCGCTCCACGGCAGCACCCTCCTTCATACTGGGGCAAAACGACTGGGATTCCAAGTTGATGAACTACCCGACAGCTTGTGGAAGAAAGGGGCCGGCTTCTATATGGCCGGGTTAATGCAAGTCTATCATTTGCGGGGAGACGAAGTGTCTGGACTCAAAGAAAAGCCTTGGGAGCTTAAAGAAGTCTGGCTTTCCAGGGCGGCACTTTTGACCAGGTACGGCCCAAAAAATCTGTGAGTTCGCTCGTATGCCGAAACCGGGCTTGCTAGACTGAAGGCTCTCCTTCTAACTCAAAAAGCTCAGGTATGGTGACAAAATCAAAACCCCGCTCCTTGAGGGTCTCAATGACGAAGGGCAGAGCTTGGAGCATCTGGCTGCGGTCATAGCTTGGTCTGCTATCGCGACCATCATGCAGGACAATTACGCTCCCTGGCTTTGCCCGCTGAACAACAGTCTGTCCAATCTCCTCGCCTGACTTATTTGCCTTCCAGTCACCGATCATGTTGTCCCAGGTAACTACCGTGTACCCGAGGTGGCGAACAGTTCGCATCAGCCAGGGGGTACGGAAGCCGTAGGGAGGACGAAAAAGCTTTGGCTCAAATCCCGTACACTCATAGATTGCCTGATGAGCCAGCTCAATGTCACGAGCAACTGCCTTGCCCCGTCTCAGGCAGAGTGACTTGTGGTGATGGTAGGAGTGATTTCCAATCACATTTCCTGCTGCCACTATCCGCCGGCAGACCTCAGGATAGCGCCGAGCGTTTTGCCCAATGACAAAGAAGGTCGCTTTTATTTTATATTGCTCCAATATGCCGAGAACTTGGGAAGTATACGGTTCGTTTGGGCCGTCATCAAAAGTCAGCGCAATCCGAGAATGGTTCCGGTTGCCATTAGACCACACCTTGCCATAGAACCGGGAGCGAGGGTTGATCCCGTGGTAGGCAAACAGTGTACTCAGAACACCAATATCAAAAACGTAAATGAACCTTCCCACTGCCTCAATCACGGGGCTGATATGCAACCAAAGTAAGCCGAAGAGAATGGCAACATGCCACAAGGATGATCTCACTCTTTGCGAGGAAAAACTGGCAACCACTTTTTGCCACGCCTTGGCCGGCCAGTCTTCCAGCTCTTCGGAAATTGGTTCATACCAGAAAAGGACCGAGAAGTAGTCCGCAATCCAGTTCCAGTATTGAGTCACCACACCCATCCTCTTCAAGCGACGAGCCGAGGTAAGGACAAAGAGCCTGGGGATAATGACTCCCTTACCAACCCTCTTCAGTCTCAAGGAAAGTTCGTACTCCTCGCCATAAAACCTGATGCTGGTATCAAATCCACCTACTTTCAACAGCGCTGAGCGTTGTACGGCGAAGTTACACCCCCATATAGCACCACCTTTATTAAAAGCTTTACGAAAAAGCTGGTCTAGGATAATGCTGATGAAATTACTAGCGTAAGTGGCAATCCTGGCAATGCTGCCGGCATCGAAGTACGCATAGGGTCCGCTTACCGCCACCGTCTCTGGTTCTTGGACAAAGCGCGACACTATGGTTGAAAGCCAGCAAGTTGGTGCCTGAGTATCGGCATCGATGAAGGCGATAATCTCTCCTGTTGTTGATTCGACGCCCTTTTGCCGAGCGCACGCAGGACTTAGCTTACTTTCATAGACAACCTTTGCTCCCCAATCGAGAGCTATCTTGGCAGTATTGTCCGTGCTGGCATTATCAACCACGATGACCTCATACTCCGCGTCGTAGTCCTGCTTTCTTATAGACTCCAAACACAAAGGCAGATATTCTTCCTCATTATAAGCCGGTATGACTACCGATACAGATGGTAGCCCTTTAGAACTAGCTTTTGATACCTGCACTGCGTTACCCTCACCCGTGACTTGTCAATTCAGAACGAGTCAGACTAATTATACCACCTCTTTAGCTCTTTGCCCTTCGGCGTTTTCTAAGCCAGATGACCAAAGGCGGAATCCAGACCCAGCAGAAAACGCCAGGCCGAAGGTGATCAAGGAGGCACTGGGACACCCTAGCGTTGCCTTCACTATGGACATGTATTCGCATGTAATAGAGGGGATGCAGGAAGATGCGATAGCTCTGCTGGACAATTCCTGGTTCCTGTTTAGATAGCAGCTCTTCCGAAATAAATTAATACGATGACTATGATGAGCAAAAACCAGTATAAAGCAGGGACCGGCCCCCACCATGGTTTGTGCCACCAGATTTTTCCTTTGCGGAAGTTTTTAATCCCATAATGTGGATTTAAAACAAACCACAAGAAGTCTTCTAGAAAAACCAGGCCTACATAAAAGCCAAGCAGCAGACTTTCTAACCGCCAACTCCACGGAACAAAAAACAACGGCAGATGAACTATGGCAATCAGGAACAGCGTCATAAAAAAGTGGTAGCCGGTTATCGGGCGTCCACCCGCCAACTTGACAAGCCATCCCTTTTCTATACGCCAGCCAGGTAGCTTCGATGCCCAGCCATCCTTACCCTCGATTTGGATTTCCCAGAAGGCAAGTAGAAAGGCCAGGAAAACCATAAAAGCTAATAATCCTATAATCATTACTAGCTTCTTCCGTATTTTGTGGCTAGTTTACCATTTTCCAATCCATCATAGGCAAGAAGTGAGCTCGTTCAGGATATTTTCCACGAAGCTTGCCGAACTGAGGAGTAAAGCAGGACACTTGAGACAAGAAGATGCTATACTATAAATAGGGCTGTAAACGGGTGGTACTCGGAACTATGAAATGTCCCATAATTTCGCGAAAAAATGCACTGTTTTTGTAGACTATACATAACCAGCGGCCGTTGTTGAAACCCATGTTACGCCACTCCCATTAATCAAATATGGACAATAAGGAGGCACTAATATGCCAGAGTTAGGTTTAGGCGTCCCTTTCTGGGTAATTGCTTTGATATGGTTAGCTAAGGTTGTGTTGCTGGTTTTCGTCTCTGCTCTTCTGGCGTGGCTTGGAGTCAGAGCACTAGATGCTCTTATCCCTCATGTCCCCTATCGCGAACGGATAGGCGAGAGCCCGCTGGCTATCGGGTTGTTCGTGGCCGGCTTCTTCATCCTGATTGGTCTTGTTATCCACGGCGCTATTACCGCGCTGACTGCGGTCACAGCTCCAATAGTGTGGTACATCTTCGACTTTAGGACGTGGGAGTTACTAGCTATGAGCTTTGTGATAAGCTTACTTCTTGGAGTGGCCCTATTCTATATCGTGGACAAGCTAACGCCTAAAATACCGTTTGGCAGTATTAAGGAAAGCCCGGTGGCTGCAGGGCTACATGTCTTTGGTTATCTTGTCTTTTTTGGCTTAATACTCCATGCGTCACTGACCGGACCGTTATGAAGAGAGCCTGTGTTTTACTAGGTTTAATAGTTGTCTTATTAGCTGCGGTGGCGACTGCTGGTTATGCCTCAGCATTTCCGTCTGAAGGTTTCTACGGGAGAGGCAGCGATATCTTTGATGATTGGCAGATATGTAGAACCATGGCCTTTGGTGAAGATGGTTTTTATCAAATAACTGAGACAGGGTTTCGTCCCGTTATAGCCTTCCAAAGCCTGGGGGAACAGGCTAACCTAGCCTATAGCCTGGGTGAGCAGATTGCCGCCAAATATCCAGACCCACTACGGAGGGCAGAGGCAGTATTTCATTTTGTCCGTGACAGGGTGGAATATACCTCTGATATAGACCAAAATGGAAGTGAAGAGTTTGCCCAGAATGCCGACGAGTTGGCTATGACCATTGTGGAGGATGGAATTGGGGAGGGTGATTGTGAAGATATGGCGGTATTACTGGCGGTTATGTATAGAGCTGCCGGATTTCGCTCAGCTATAATGCTTCTCTCAGAGCATACTGCGGTATTGGTTTATCTACCTGACTATAACAAGGCAACGGTTTTCTTTGAGCTGGAAGGTGAGCCAGGATGGGTCTGGGCAGAGGCTACTGGCAGAAACAACCCGCTGGGTTGGGTGCCTGAGCAGTATCTCGATGTGGAAATACCTGCCTACGAAATTTCTGCCGAGATACCTGCTTACGAAATACCTGCCGAAACAGTAGCTCCCTTAAAACCACCTCCCACCCCAGTGATGGCGGTCGCCGGAACCGGCGAGGGAGTCACCTACCGACCGTATCTTTTTTTCATCGTAATTGGTTTATTGTGGTGTATGTCGTTGTTCAGACGGAGGCGAAGACGTTGAGCCAAACCTCCGTGTGCATCGTCAGTGATGTTGGCATGATTCAGCAACGAACACTGTAGTAGCTGAACTCGTCACAAGGTGCAACGTCAGGTGTACCTATTTGGTATCGAAGCCCTTGGAATGCGAAGTCACAATCTGAGTGATTGTTACATATGGCTAGTTAAACATTCCCGAGGATTGTTCAGCGGCAACCGGGTCCATGCACTCATTCCGCTCTCTTGTGTGAGATTTCCTTCGGGCCTCCCGAGACGATGGAAGTCTCGCCGCTAAGTTAGCTGCGGGCAGAGCAATGGCCAGGCCGAGTTCACCATGGTCAGCTATTTCTCCTCTATTGTGATTCGTATCATGACATCACCCTGCTCAATTCTTTCCAGAACATCCATTCCCTCTATTAGCTGACCAAATACTGAGTGCGTACCATCGAGGTGGTGCTGAGGCGCGAGGGTGATGAAGAACTGGCACCCGTTGGTATTGGCACCGGAATTAGCCATTGATAGCGCACCCGTAACGTGGGTATGCTCGGTGATTTCGTCATCAAATCGGTAACCAGGATTACCGGTCCCGTCGCCAATAGGGCATCCTCCCTGAACGACAAAGGGGGAAGGTTCACGGACAACCCGGTGAAATGTAAGGCCATCATAGAATCCATCGCGGGCGAGGAATACAAAATTGTTGACCGTTATCGGAACATCACTGGCAAACAGCTCCAGAACCAGATTTCCCTTTTCGGTTTCAATCGTAGCAATGTACTGTTTGCCCGTGTCGATTGTCATCAGTGGTGGTCCTGAGTAAGTCTTGGGCGCTGACGATGATTCTGGATCGCCTTCCAGGCCAGGGATAATGGCGAATACTACTATGAGGACAAGGCCAATAGCTGCACATAACCCGATTAGCAGCTTCTTACTCGTTGACCAGGTTCTTGTTTGCCTTGATTGCGGTTTTCTACGACGAGTCGACTTCCGGCTATTATCTCTTCGTGCCATCCTTTTGGACCTTCCCAATGATGCGCTTACTTCCCTCTCAATATATCATAAGTCCTTCGGCGAGTGCAGCCAATCTCCCTTGAGTATCTGAACAGCGGATGCCTATAATGTTGCATATTTTCTCTTAAGTCTTGCCTTTCCGACCCTCATTAGTCTGTGTTTTGCCACCTTCTCAGACGCTCTGCTGGGATGAGAGAAATGGAGACGAAGATGTTGACCGAGAGTTTGGAGAGGCGCTTGGCAGGTTGTGGCCCAAACATCCCGATGGCCTTCCAAGACTCCACGGTGCTTCTTGGTTCCCAAGAACTGATACAGTCGATGGTTGGGTGGGAAGCGCGATTAGCCTCCATATTTCAGGTTCGTATTGCCCGAATTGCACATTTGTCAGTATTGTTCAATGATAATTCGATACATCACACAGTTCGACGGTTTGTGTAGGGAGGTAACAAAACAGGCTTTTATTGCCCGAGCTGAACAATATGGACTAATGTGCAATATGCTAAGCTAGTCGATGGTTAGCCTTTTCACTTCTTGCATTTCCGTTACCACACTTGTTACATGGCAGGCAGTCAGAATGGCGAAAATACCTTTCAGGATTAGAGTTGGCAACCATGAGAAGAGTCCAACGATGGTTGTAAGAAGCCCCAGTAGAATAAGGGCAACACCTGCGGGTATAAATTTTTGATAGGGCTTTATCGCGTCTTCCATTTGTTGCTCAAACTGCTGTCTAAATTCGGCTATAGCTAGTTCTTTTTCCTGTGGGGTAAGACCCGGGCTTGTTTCAATCTGCCCCTCGGCTATTCCCGTGGCCATATCCATGACAAATGGGGGTGTGGTGAAGCCTTCGCGTTCGATTTGCGCCGCATACCCGGAATAAAAAAGGGCGCATGCTGCTATTATTAGCACCATAATTAAAATAGTTGAATTATCCTTAATAGGATGTACCGAGAAATTTATGCGCTCATTGAGCCCCTTAGCCACACCTCGACTGTAGAGAAGCCCAGCAAGCAAGTACAGCACTGCCAGCACGATACCAATCAGGTTTAGCCCCCAAATGAAAAGCACCGCCAGGCTAGCGAGAGCAAAGGCGATGAAGCATATCCATAGAGGACGAACAAGCGCCGCAACAAGTCCAGCAGTAATGGCTACTAAAACGAGAGCCAGCAATAGCCAAATAAAGGGATACAATGTATCCATAGAGAAGACGAAGATAGCATCACCGAGTTGCCCGATCTGGCGACCGATGTTGCCTAAGTAGCTACTAGCTGCGACGAGCAATACAACAAGGATTATAGTCTTGACCAACTTACTGGTTGTCATGCCCAAATTCGTAATTACAGATAAACTCCGGGGCCTATTGTACAAAATTCATGAGCTCGGCGCTGGACTCCAGTTCCTCTTCACGATTTCTATTCTACGCTGATCATGCTTTGCCATCAAGAGAGAAGGCCAAAACGACAAGATTAAACATTTCGCTAGGTTGTGACTTCCCGATCAAAACAAGCAATTGCTGCCTGAGCGGAACATTTTTGTCTAATGCGCAATCTGACCCGGGCGTATTTACAACCTATGCCGGCATCAAAGGCATGCCGGGGATAACCAGAAAACTGAAAGGAGCCGTTATCGACAAAGACTGACGCCTTATTAGCGCCACTCTACTGTGGGCATTGTCCTGTATGTTGTTATTCTGGCCGCTTGCATCACAACTGCTTTGGCTTGTCGAAGCAAATCTCGCGTTATCCTTGACTCCACCCATGTCCTCCAGTTTTCAATCGTCTCCTATGTGCTTATCATTACGACGACAGAGAAATCCTCCTCGCTGACGAGATTCTCAGCGCTAACGAAGCCTTTATATTGCATGGCATGCGACCTGAGCTGCATCAATATGGGGGCTCTACGTCCTTATAACTCAACACCTTATATCCTATGATACCTTTTATCATTGCCGCCTCCTTTCACTTCTCGCCTGCAGTTTCCTTCCCCTTTATGCTTCAGGCTATCTCGTCGAATGTTACTTAATATGCGCTAACTTCAGTCTAATTGTCCATTGTGTAATTGTCAACGCGCGTAGCACACTGTCGTAGGACATCGTTGCCTTTTTGGGCATACGGCTTGTAATTAGGACTTCGGAAAGGCAAGCGGCGTTGACTAAAGACTGGGTCACAATTCGTCATATCGTGCATTGCATTGTGCTATAATTAAGAAGTTAACTTAGAACCTTAGTGGGCACCTGAATAATCAAGGGGTGGACCAGTGTGAACAAAGCTGTTATAGCGGGCCCCTATCTTAACTGCTCGTAGGCGGACTTTGTGTTTTTGTGTTTGGTGAGGTAGGTCGCATGAGTTTGATACGGGTCGATGACATAGCTAAAAGTTACGGCAAGGTGATTGCTGTGGACGGGCTCTCTCTGAGGGTGGAGGAGGGTAGCATTATGGGGCTTATAGGTCCCAACGGCGCGGGAAAAACCACAACTATTAAGATGATTTTAGGCTTGCTTAAGCCGGAGAGAGGTTTTGTGAGGGTTTTTAGCGAGGAACCATGGGACAACCCAGATATCAAATCGAAGATAGGAGTAATCTATGAAAAAGCCCACTTCCCATCCCATCATAAGGTACTTGACTACCTGGAGAGAGTGTGTAGAATCTTTGGCAAACCCGAGTCCCGAGCCCGCGAAGTTTTAGCTTTAACGAGACTTGAGGATGCTCATGACAGAAACATAAAGGCGTTGTCGGCTGGAATGCTCCAAAAATTCGCCATAGCTCATGCGCTGATCAACGAGCCAAGTCTCATCATTGCTGATGAACCTACATCAAACCTTGACCCTGAGTCTAGGAGTAACTTGCTAGATTTAATCCTGAAGCTTCACCGCGACGACAATGTAACCTTTCTCATCTCCTCGCACATACTTCCTGAACTGAGCAGGGTCTGTGAATCCGTGGCGATAATCAATCAGGGAAAAGTTTGGGCTTCGGGAAGCTTGACGGAACTTTCGGAGAGGCTTGGAGCCAAAACTACAAGGATATCTACTGACAATCCTGAGGCGCTTGGAGAGTTGATAAGAAAACTGGAATATGTTAACCGGGTGGAAGTAGACAGCAGAGGAGTTTCTGTAGGCGTGCTTGCCGGCGAAGATGAAAGGCTTTACGAGGACGTTCCCAAACTTGCTAAGGAAGCGAAGGCCAAAATTGTGGGAATAGAGACCGGAACAGCTTCCCTTGAAGAACTTTCCAGACTTGCCGTTAAGTCCGGACAAGGAGGAGGTCATAGATGGGAAAAGGCAGGCCCTTCTTAGAAATCTTTACCTGTGCTCTTAAGGAAGACTACAGGTTCCCGATCCTGGAGATCTTTGCTTTCTTTTTCGCCCTCGGGACATTTGTCTTTGCGGATTTGGGGGCATATGCCCAGAATGGAGAAGCCCTCGCGTACAGCTTGGTTAGGACTTTATGGGGATTTCCGCTTTTTTTCATCTTCGTGGTCTTAATTCTAAAGAATGTAGCCTACGGTCTGGGAAGCGATTTGGACAAAGGTGTGATCCAAACCCTGTTCTCATATCCTTTGAAGAGGCGATACATTCTCACGGCAAAACTTCTCTCAGCTTTAGGCATAGCGTTGCTTTTATTCTTGGGAATCCAAATTTTTGGTCTCTTCCTGTTAGCCCCGGATGTCATTCTCACCTATTCCAGCACGGTTTTCCTGACCTGTGCTGCTCATCTCTGTAGCCCAGCACTTTTGCTGGCTGGTCTCGTGCTGCTTTTGACTTTACGGCTGAAACGAGGGGGGTTCGCCCTCATCATTGGAGTCGTTCTTTACCTTGCGTTTACAATAATCTCTCCGTGGGCACCCTCCATCGCTTACGCAACAGGCTCCGATCTGGCCCTAAAAATCTGGGCTGTAATCGACCCTAACTTAGCTCTCCAAAGATATTATCTGGGCACAATATGGTTTCCCTCTGAAACTTGGGCTCCAAGCTTTTCCGAGGTCCTCCTTTACTTGGGGGCTGGATACCTGATTGTGGCTGCGCTTTTCATCATTGGATACGTCTATTTCGAGAGGAGGTTGGGAATATGAGGTGGATAACTCTTCTGGGAAGAACAGGCACCGTAATTTTGATGGTCGGTCTAGCTCTTGTCCTCTTCTCGCTCATCTCTTCAGCTACTGAATATACACCTGGATTTCGAGAACCTATTTCGCCTGAGGAATATCAGATTGTGCACTCAGGGGTTTACACGCCTCAAACTGGATTTCAAATCTCGGTGGAATCTACCGATAACGTCCACGTTTATCTCCTTGGAGTAAGCCTGCTTGAATTCGATAACTGGAAAACACGGCTTGCGGAAGCATATCCTGATTTAGCATGGATTTGGGGTGACCCCCTTGTCATGCCGATGATTTTTGTTAGGGAGGCCTATCCTGATTTAGATGCTCCTCAAATGCCGGATATTACTGACTTAGATGATCGTCAAATCCCAGATATCATGGATATCATGTGGAACATAGCCGTTTTAGATAAGGGCCTGCAAACACACCCTGAGATCATTCTGTGGGAGTCACCTTCGAGCACCACGTTGTCCCACGAGTTCATTTCAACGGATGAGCTTTACATCACGGTCATGGTTGCCAATCCATCCTCTCATACGGTGCAAGTCGAAACCAAGATAACGGATTTAACAGCGCTGGCACGGAAACAGAGGGTAATCGTTGCAGCCCGATTGCTCATCCCAATAGGTGTTGCGCTAGCCATTCCATGGTTAATCTCGAGCAAAGTCAGAAAGGGCACCTTGAGACAGAGAAACAGCTCCTGAAATAGCACGGATAAGGCTGAAATACTGAGAAAAGAAGCCGGCCTGTAAAAGTGCCAAACTCAGCACTAAATTAAGAGTCCTTTTAGTACCGTGTTCTGCCTCAACAATTCGTCAGATTGTCAAGGCAATTGGCCTAATGCAAAAATCCAAGGAAGAGTTATGAGTTACGAACTAATAACTCGTTCTCGTCCTTATCATACTTCCCCTCCTTACTTTCTCAGTCGCTAATGTCATAGCAACCAAATATTCCTGTTAAGGTTCTAAGTTCATCTGGTCTCGGTGTAACCCTAGTAAACCCCGAACCTTCGTTTGTCGGGTCAGGAGTATAGGAAATCTTGGGTAAAGAAATTCCTTCCGCAGTTATTACAGCACACTGAACCTTACCTCCGATAGTTTCATCGAATTGGGATTCGACAATATTGTGCAGTGATGATGTAATAAACATAGCAACATGATGGGGTTCTATAGGCATTGGAACCAAATCAGCTATAGGTATCTTGGGCCACCGATGACGTAGGGACAATTCTCTTTGTACCTGTTTCTTCAACTCACTTTTCGTCAGGTTGTTGCATCACCGTCCGTCTATGGCTCTAGGAGTGACACTCAGGGAAGTGTTGAGGCCTAAGGTAGCCAAACACTTCGGCGGGCCCTTCATTCTTCTCGTCTCCTGCGGTAGTCCAGGTCTATCCGCTCAGCCTCGCCCATCAGGCCCTCCCATTCGGCCGTCAACCTCGCCACCTTTTCTCTTAACGTCATATATTCACGATTCACAGCAACTACGTTACGGGAATCCTTGTAATGGGAGGGGTCAGCCATTATAGCTTCGATCTCTTCAATTCGCCCCGTGTTCCCTGCCATCTCCTGCTCTATTTCTGTGATGCGTTCCCTTACCGGCGATATGGCCCGGTAGTACTCGTTCCGCAGTCGGCCCTCGAGTGCCTTGCGTTGGCGCTTCCTCACGGTCGTTGGTGGCTGACGTAACTGCCCTATACGGGGCTGTGTTTCCATAGTCTCCGCTTGACCGCCCGGTGATCTGGTCCGCCATAGATAATCATCGTAACTACCTGGGAAAACCGTTACCTGGCCATCCCGCACCTGAATTATTTTGTTGGCGATCTCCCGGATAAGAGTACGGTCGTGAGTGATGAAACACAAAGTCCCTTTGTAAGCATCCAGGGCATCGGTCAAAATCTCGCGGGACGCAATGTCCAGGTGATTGGTTGGTTCATCCATAAGAAGGAGATTGGCCGGCCTTACGAGCATCCTGGCAATAGCAATGCGCGTCTTTTCCCCACCCGAGAGCATCGATATCCTCTTCGTTACATCGTCACCACTGAAGAGGAATGCCCCGGCCAGACCGCGCAACCGCTGTTCCGGCTCGTTCGGTGCTACGCTCTGCAACTCCTCAATGATGCTGTTGTAGGGGTTGAGAGATTCTATATAGTACTGGGCGAAGTATGCCGTAGTTACATTGTGCTCGAGTACGCGCTGCCCTCTTTCAAAGGGCAAAACACCAGCCAGTATGCGCAGAAGGGTTGTCTTCCCGGCCCCATTCACACCTACTATGGCGGCCCGATCTCCCCGCTCCAGCACCATGTTAAGATCCTGGTATACGACATGCTGGCCGTAAGACTTCGCAAGGTGCTTGAGTTCGATTACGACACGACCGCTCCGTGGAGGGTCTGTGAAGTTGAAGTGTATCTTCTTCATTACCCGGGGAACTGTAATCCGCTCAATCTTGCCCAGTTGCTTGATACGGCTCTGCACCTGAGAAGCCTTGGTATTCTTGGCCCGAAATCGCTCAATGAAGCGCATTTGCTGTCTGATTTCTACCTGCTGTCGCCGGGCAGTTGCCTTGCGACTCTCGATATCCCTCTCGCGGGCGCGAACGTAGCTATCATAATCTCCATGGTGGAAGATAACGCCCTCATCCTCAATAGCTATGACCTTGCTCACAACATTGTTGAGAAAGGCTCGGTCATGTGATGTGACCAAGACAGCGCCGTGATAGCGCTTCAGGTAAGTCTCAAACCAGCGCTGCGTCTCCAGATCGAGATAGTTTGTAGGTTCGTCGAGCAGCAGGATATCGGGATTAAGGAAAAGGAGCCTCGCCAGTTCAATACGTGTCCGCCAGCCGCCGCTGAATTGGGATAGGGGATGCTCGAAATCTGATCGGGCAAAACCCATTCCAGCGAGGACGATCTTTGCTTCGTGTTCGGAGCTATAGCCACCCTTTGCCTCATAGAGCGACTGCAGATCACCCAGCTTTCTCAACAAGCCATTCGCGGTTTCTTCGTCCTGTTCCTCTGCCAGATCTTCTTGCACCACCGCGATCTTATGCGCAAGATCCCTGACCAGATCGGACGAACCGGACACATATTCCAGCAGACTCCGCTCCGATGATGGTTGGACATCCTGACGAAGATAACCGATAGCGGTGTCACGTCGCACAGACAAGCTTCCGGAATCCGGGATGATGTTGCCGGTTATGATTTCGAAAAGGGTCGTCTTCCCCGTGCCATTCCGCCCGATGACTGCAATGCGATCGCTCACGCCAACGGTGAAGCTAACCCCGCTGAAAAGCTCGTGGTCGTTATATGACTTGGAGACGCCGGTGACAGCAAGCATAAAATCCTCTTACCGTTACATCAAATTGTACCAAGAATTGTCAAATAATATAAAGAACCATTTGGTTGAAATAGTAGGATCAACATTAGGAGAAGCCAATACAAAAAAGCCTGATCAATAGCCGTTTGTATGTATCCATCTCGTCCAACACCAAGTGATTCAGAGGACAGGATCAGGGGTAACAAGCAGCCATAATGTTTAGTTCCTCGTTTTGCATTGACCGAAACAAGCGACTGCACAATCCATCGTTTTGTGACCTAATAATCAGCCAAGTCGTTGACTGTATGCTTGTGACGGATAGCCTTCTTGCCCGGAAAGTCAGGCCTCATATCGCAGAATAGCACGTATGCGCTGGAGCAAGGGCGGATGAGAATAGTTGAGAAAAACGTAAAAGGGATGGGGCATCAAGTTTGACAGATTACCCGCATAGAGTTTCTTCAACGCCTCTATCAGATGCTGTGGATGCTGGATAGTCTCGGCTGCGAAGCGGTCAGCTTCGTACTCGTTCCTACGCGATAGCGCGTGCATTATGACCGAAAGCACCGTTTCCAGTGGGGTGTAGAGCAAGCCGAAGAACAAAATCCCGCTGTAAATGGATTGTTGCTCCATATAGAATGCGTCGTAGAGCCCCGGGCTGCCCAGGAAGATAGATAGCACAAAAAAGAGCACTCCTGCGTGAAGAATATTGATTATTGTGTCCTGTAGTATGTGCTTCTTCTTGTGATGACCGATTTCGTGGGCAAGCACGGCTATTAGTTCGGGCACCGTATGCCTTTTGATTAAGGTATCAAATAGGGCAATTCGTTTGTTACGGCCAAATCCGGTAAACAAGGCATTTGATTTACTGGAGCGCTTGGAGCCATCCATCACGAAAACGTTTTTGATGGGGAAATCGACCGAGCGGGCATAGTTGAGAATAGCCTCTTTCAACTCCCCTGGTTCCAGTGGAGTGAACTTGTTGAAGAGAGGCATAATCCACGTTGGAGCCACATATTGCAGAATCAGGGAAAATCCAGTGAAGGCAATCCAGCAGTACAGCCAGGCATGGTAGCCTGCATATTCAAATAAGGCCAAAATACCAGCTAGCAAGGAGGCACCAAGCAGTGCTGCAAGGCCCAGGCCCTTGACCCTGTCCACCAGGAAAGTGCGAGGGGTAGTCCTGTTGAAACCGAATCTCTCCTCAATTACAAAGGTGCGATAAATGTTGAAAGGCAGCGTAAGAAGGCTATAGCCTATCAGCAGAACGCCGATGTAAAACAATCCGTTCAAGATAGGAACGAAGCCCCAGGACCTGACTATCTGGTCAAGATAGTTGAAGCCGCCAGCAAACCAGAAAGAGAGTATAACGGCCAGGCTGAATGTACTGGTTACGAAAGCAAAACGGGTATTAGTGCGAACATATTCTTGAGACTTACGATAATCCTCCGGTTTGTACACCCCTTCAAGAGCGGGAGGTGGTTCCGATCTCAGGGACTTGAGATTGAGTAGATGTGCAACCACTCCTATCGCATACTCAATAAGCAGGGCGAAAAGAATGATAAAGAAAAAGGGATTCATCATTGCTCGGCCAGTTATAACATAGTTTATTATAGACTTATGCAGCCATCAACAAAGAGAGGGAGGTCTTGCGCAGTTCAGATTGTTCATTTTGCCATCCATAGCACCTGAGGCAGATGTAAACTTGGAATAGAGCCAGAGCGGGATTAAACAACCTTAATAAGCTACCTGGCAATCTTAGCTCTTTGCCCTTCGGCGTTTTCTGAGCCGGATTACCAAAGGCGGAATCCAATTTATTCCTTAGCGCTTGAAGAGACTGGAAAACTGCACGATGCGTCATTTCGTTACTTTGCCTAGGGAATGGAATCATGAATGAAGGTCTGGCAACCATGACGTGGTAGTGATATCCTTGTAAGTAAGCGCACTAAGACAACGGTTCTTTCTGCGCTTGGTGTTCTGTAAAGTAAAGCCTCGGCGTTGCTTTCGACTCTGGGTTGAGCAATGTTTTTCCCTTTGTTGTCGCTTCTTGTGACGAGCCGATTCCGCCACAATTTTGTCTGCAGGCGCGGCTGTTTCGAATTCTATTTGTGGGTTTCTCCTAGCCAGTCTTGGCTATTTTGAAGTCTCAGCTATCGTTGGCTACTAGGTAGCTGGGTTATTGACCAGCCTCACCGGCAGTGGTTGCTACGCGAATCTTTTCACGGAATTCAGCGATTGCCAGTGCAAGTTACTTTTCTCATCGACCTGAGTTCGGCTATGATGGTCCTGACCTCCAGTGAGATGATGAATATTCCTGGTACTACGATTAGCAAAATAAATCCTAACCTGGTGGTGACGAAAGAGGAGAGGTAGCCTAGAAAAGGCACGTGGAACCACACCTTCCCTACGACATTCTCCGCAAGAACAACACTTCCATCAGGATTAGCGTTGCTGTCGCCGGCGGTGTGAAAGCTGAGCGCCCCGCTGCCGTTTGACACTTCAACCACCCGGTGAGTCACCACCTTGTCCGCTTCCGTGCCTGTCCTAAAAGTGATGATGTCACCGACTTTGATAGCAGATGCTTCCACCGATTTCACCGCGACTACCGAACCTATCGGAATCGTGGGCATCATGCTGCCGCCGTAGATAGTAAAGAAATTCATCCCCAGGAAGTGAGGCGCCAGGAAAAAGAAGACCACAGCCAAAATGACCAGGGCTAAAAGTATATTACCTATCCAGTTTACTATTTTCCGCATAGCATTTCCCCCAGCTAGTAATAATCTATGGTGACCTCGTGTAAAGTTGGAGTTTTGGATGTGTCTGAAGTAGTCAAGGTTGCCCGCCACTGTAGGTATCTCCCTGAAGGCAATCCCGAGGTAACTGGGGAAGTCCCTCCAACAAAAGTCCATGAAGGCGTAGTAGCATTCTTGGCAAATGAAGTATTTGAGGCCCTAACCTCAAAGGTTATGTCGGTATTGCTGGGTAGTGTTTCGTCCCAGAATAGGGCGTCCCACCTTGCCCCGGCAACTCCAGTATCCAAAACCTGAGAGGCAATGGTGCCTGGGGTGTAGTACAAGTAATAAGAAAAACCGACTCCAACCTCATCCAGAACTGGAGTGTCAGTTCCATCGGACGTGAATTCCATTTGATAATAGAAGTTGGCACCAGACCAGCCTAATCCGGAAAGGTCTATGGAATTTGTTCCCTGAGAAAGGGTATCCCAACCACCAGCAATGCCTGCCGAATTGTACCAATTGGTGCTATCCTGTGAAAATTGAACCTTTAAGCTTGTCCCTGAAGGAATAGCAGAGGCATTGTAGTCAAAGCTATCTATGCTATCAACTGTCTCACCGGATAACAGGTTGACCGATGTCAGTGTTCCAGGAGAATCGTAAATGATACTACCACTATAATCAACTTCAACATAAACCTGGGTGGTTCTAACATCGCCAGCCCCAAGGTCATATTGTCTTACTCCGGCCTCCAGGGCGTCAATCTCAGCCCAGGTCCAATCATTACTGGTATTCGGGTTTTCAGTCCAGTTTGCCGATATATCTGTGTATGATGTTGGTAATGACGCAGTATAGCTGCCGAAATAGTCTGAACCGTTGGTTCGAATGGCAACCTCGGCAGCAGCAACTGAAGCCCCACTCCCAGCAGCATTCAGAACCGCACTGATGATGGCCAGGCGTTCGTTCACAAAAAAACCCCAATCGGCGGTCGGATTCTCAATACTGGAGGTGGTAGCATCCCTGTGGACTGAGGCGCTACTATGGGACATCGGAGGGCCATCCTGCTCAATTTGCTCGGTGTAACCAAACGGGGCGGCGTGGTCCCGCGGGTTACCGCAGACCGTGACATAAACCAGCCTGTCATCTGAGCCAACGCTTACACTGCCCGCCTGTATAGAGCCCGCCGAAGGAGCGGTGTTGGAAGCACTGTCGGCTACTGGTGTGGTCTGGTCGACGTTCTGGTAAGTAGCTGCCTGCACCATAATAGGCGGACTGTTTGTTGGAGCCGTATCCCAGGTAATGTTGAGGGCATTACCGCTCATATTGTCAATGCCGGCCTCATTAAGATAGCCGAACCATACTACATTGTGATAGGAACCAGCCGAGCCAACCACCACCCCATCCGCATTTTCAATGGCTGTCAAGGCTTGTCCGCCTAAAGTAACCTGATTTATGTTTGCTACCGGGTTGGAATTACTCTCAGCCGTTACCATGACCAGAGCAACGCGGTTTGAACCGGCCCCGGGGGTGTAGCTGAATCCGTTGGTATCAAAATCCGTTTCGCCTGTCCAGCTGCCAACGAGGGCGGGGGCGGAGCTGGCCGCGGAGGTGCCTTTTGTCCTGATATAAACGGTGACCGAGTTGATTGCTCCCGTACCCTGACTATGGTCAGCAATATTATACGTGTCAAGCTCGGTAGCACCAAACCACGTATAGACATAGGTGGAATCCTCATCAGCTACCGCCTCATCAATGCACTGGAAGTTAGGGTAAGCACCCGCCCAGTCACACTGAGAGTAAGTGCCAGCGGCATTTGGCCTCAGGGTTTCAGTTCCACCCGACCCGCTACTGGTGAGTTTGACCTGCCCACCAGTAACGACAAGATTAGTCTTGGAAGCAATCTTGCTTTCATCGGCAAAGGTGTCCACTACTACTGTTGAGAAGTTAACGGTGATATCATCTAAAACTGGAGTGTCAGTTCCATCGGACGTGAATTCCATTTGATAATAGAAGTTGGCACCAGACCAGCCTAATCCGGAAAGGTCTATGGAATTTGTTCCCTGAGAAAGGGTATCCCAACCACCAGCAGTGCCTGCCGAATTGTACCAATTGGTGCTATCCTGTGAAAATTGAACCTTTAAGCTTGTCCCTGAAGGAATAGCAGAGGCATTGTAGTCAAAGCTATCTATGCTATCAACTGTCTCACCGGATAACAGGTTGACCGATGTCAGTGTTCCAGGAGAATCGTAAATGATACTACCACTATAATCAACTTCAACATAAACCTGGGTGGTTCTAACATCGCCAGCCCCAAGGTCATATTGTCTTACTCCGGCCTCCAGGGCGTCAATCTCAGCCCAGGTCCAATCATTACTGGTATTCGGGTTTTCAGTCCAGTTTGCCGATATATCTGTGTATGATGTTGGTAATGACGCAGTATAGCTGCCGAAATAGTCTGAACCGTTGGTTCGAATGGCAACCTCGGCAGCAGCAACTGAAGCCCCACTCCCAGCAGCATTCAGAACCGCACTGATGATGGCCAGGCGTTCGTTCACAAAAAAACCCCAATCGGCGGTCGGATTCTCAATACTGGAGGTGGTAGCATCCCTGTGGACTGAGGCGCTACTATGGGACATCGGAGGGCCATCCTGCTCAATTTGCTCGGTGTAACCAAACGGGGCGGCGTGGTCCCGCGGGTTACCGCAGACCGTGACATAAACCAGCCTGTCATCTGAGCCAACGCTTACACTGCCCGCCTGTATAGAGCCCGCCGAAGGAGCGGTGTTGGAAGCACTGTCGGCTACTGGTGTGGTCTGGTCGACGTTCTGGTAAGTAGCTGCCTGCACCATAATAGGCGGACTGTTTGTTGGAGCCGTATCCCAGGTAATGTTGAGGGCATTACCGCTCATATTGTCAATGCCGGCCTCATTAAGATAGCCGAACCATACTACATTGTGATAGGAACCAGCCGAGCCAACCACCACCCCATCCGCATTTTCAATGGCTGTCAAGGCTTGTCCGCCTAAAGTAACCTGATTTATGTTTGCTACCGGGTTGGAATTACTCTCAGCCGTTACCATGACCAGAGCAACGCGGTTTGAACCGGCCCCGGGGGTGTAGCTGAATCCGTTGGTATCAAAATCCGTTTCGCCTGTCCAGCTGCCAACGAGGGCGGGGGCGGAGGTGCTGGAAGAGGTGCCTCTGCTCCTGATATATACGGTGACCGAGTTGATGGCTCCCGTACCCTGACTATGGTCAGCAATATTATACGTGTCAAGCTCGGTAGCACCGTACCATGTATAGACATAGGTAGAATCCTCATCAGCTACTGCCTCATCCACACACCAGTAGTTAAAGAAAGCACCCGCCCGGTCGCACTGGGAGTAAGTGCCAGCGGCGTTTGGCCTCAGGACTTCAGTTCCACCCGACCCGCTACTGGTGAGTTTGACCTGCCCACCAGTAACGACAAGATTAGTCTTGGAAGCAATCTTGCTTTCATCGGCAAAGGTGTCAGTTACCATGCCGGCAGAAGTAGCTACAAGCTTCACATCCCCAGCGCTTGATGAGGTATCTACATTATCTAAGACACCGGCTTGAAAGTCTCCTTGGGTGGTTTGCACCCACTGGCTAGAGACCCAAGCCTGAAAGGTGCTGTCGGCATTCAGTTCCGCATCAATGAAATATGCCGTAGCGCCTATACCACCTTGGCCGGCAATGAAGCCAGCCAACAGCAAGACCATTAATAGCCTGTGCATTATCCGCTCCGCTAAATTTCCTCTTCCGCTTGTCTGGAGCAGACTAGGGGGAGGGGCTTGGTGCCTCCCCTTAGTCCTATCTCAATACTAATTATTAATTATTGGCAGTTTGTTCAGCATCAAAGACAAAGGCAACGGTGCAGTTAGCGCCCTGGTAGGTATCGTCTGTATCCAGAGGCAGCGTCGCTGTAAAGCGAAGCCTCTCGCTGGCTAATGAAGCAAGTGTTCTATCGCCAGTTTGGTTACCCGTCACCGGGTCGCCAAAGAAGGCCGATGACAGCACGCCATTTGACCCATAGATGTTTAATTCCCCGACCCCATCATCCGCTGTATACCATACATCATCATCACCGTCGTCTGTCACCACATCAATGGTCAAATCGAGCTGCTCATCAAGGGTGCTAGTGTCATCTGCGGTGGTGGTCATAGCGTACCTTAGCTCCAGGCTACCGTCGTTAGTGACGTTGAGACCGCCGTACACTACGTCACCCGGCGCCATATCTGACACGGTAAACATGGCAGTGGCTGGGTCAATGCCGAGAGTCACTGTGCCTGTTGTAAAAACATTGTCCGTGTTGGTCTGCTGGTCAGTAAATACGGCCATCGCCCCAGCTGTAATTAAGACTGCCACAACTGCAATTATCATCAAGCTTGTTAATATCTTTCTCATTTGTTTCATCTCCTTTTCGTTTAATTAAGTTTCCTCGAGTTAATATTTGCTAATATTACCTATTGCATATCTACCTCCTTTTTGCCATTTGGCGAATTTCCACTTTAAATTTGATTCGCGTATATTAGCCTTTCCTAAACCAGCCTTTCCTAAACCATTGACTCACACATTAAATACGTGACATATTTAATTATACCTAAGTGTGCTCAGTTGTAAATCACCCGAATGGCCTAATTTGAGCAGAAAATAGTACTAGGACGATAGTAATGGATGGAAGGGCTGATTAAAACGGCGAAGCTACAGGAAGCGGAGAGTTTGTCGGTTGTAGCAAGCGAGGGATAATACCAGGCAAATTGCACATAAAGCCATTCTGTTTAGTACTTTGTCTTGCATTGACCGAGGCAAGCGGCTGCACAAAACCTCGCATTGTTCACTTTGCCATCCATAGCATCTGAGGCGGACTTAAAGCACGAATAGAGCCACGGCGGGACTGCGGAGGCTGAGATACATAGGTAACACTCATGGTATGGTTAGTAATGATACTAAGTTACTATGAGGAGTTACCATAATGAGAAAGCCGGCCAGCTTCTACTCCGATTTCATCGGAGAAAGCCCATTGTCCTGAAGGATAGATATGAATGCTGGAGGGGAGTGGCAGACCTTTTGGGTTTTACAACCCAGGAGAGATTGAGAGTGGAATGGATGGGCTTCTACTATACCGCGGGAAAAGAGAATGCCGCTCTCACTGCCCAACACTTCGGCATCTCAAGGAAGACCTTCCACAAATGGTCCAAACGCTTCAGGGACTCAAAATACGATGTCCATAGCCTGACTGATAGGTCTAGAGCTCCCCATCGTAAGAGGCACTGGGAAGTGACCCTCATCCAGGAAGAGAGGATAAGGTGCTTAAGAAAGAGATATCCTTACTATGGCAAGAAGAAGCTAAAGGTTCTTTATGAGAAAGAATATTCTGAGGGGATCTCTACCTGGAAGATCGAGAGGGTAGTCAGAAGATATAAGCTCTATCCCGACCAGAATAAGGCAGAGAAGACTGCCAGAAAGAGAGCCAGAGCTCGTCAGAAACCAAAGAAGAGAATAACTCAGCTAGTGAAGGAAGGGAGACCCTGTTTCCTCTTTCAGCTTGATACTATTGTTATCTACTGGAATAGCCTCAAAAGATATATCCTGACTGCCGTGGACCATGCTACCAAGTTAGGCTATGCCCGGATGTACAAAAATAAAAGCTCAAGGTCTGCAGCAGATTTTCTTTATCGTCTCCGCTACCTCGTTAACCAGCCCATAGAAAACTTACAGACGGATAATGGGAGTGAGTTTGCCTGGGAGTTTGAAACGGCTACTGCCAAATTAGGTATTCAAAGGTACTTCTCCAGGGTCAAAACCCCCAAGGATAACCCGGAGATAGAAAGGTTTAATGAGACCTTAGAGTATGAATGGCTTTACAACTTTAATCTATCTTTAGACCCTGAAGAGCTCAATCCCCGGCTAACTGAATGGCTTATAGAATATAACTTCAACCGCCCGCACCAATCTCTTGCCTATCTTACTCCGGTAGAGTATATTGAAAAGGAACTTGCTAAAATCCGCAGTCCAGTGTTACCTATGTGGTCAGCCAGCACAGGGACTTGACAATCTTAATAATTGGTGTATGATGTATTTAATAGTGTAAGTTTAGGTTATTACAAGCTTCTTAGGATTATCTTAGATTCATATCAAGTATTGGGTGACCCAAACTCCAGCTAAAAGTTTTGAGAAAGGAGGTCATCCAATGAGTTTTCAGGACAAAACGATCCAGTGTGCCGATTGTGGGACCGACTTCAGCTTCACCGCTGAGGAACAAGAGTTCTTTCAATCCAAGGGCTATACTAATGAGCCCAAGCGCTGTCCCTCGTGCCGCCAGGCAAGGAAGGCAGAGCGGTATGGTCGTGGTAACAGCTACGGGCTCCCACGCCAAATGTTTCCTGCCATATGCGCCGAGTGCGGCAAAGACACCGAAGTGCCTTTTGAGCCTACCAATGGCAGGCCGGTCTATTGTAGCGATTGCTACAGTAAAGTCAGACTGAGTAGATAATGCCGGTTTGACCAGGGACATACACGGGCCGGGGATACCTGGCCCGTGTATGTCTCTAGAGTGTGGCGACGTTTCAATAATAGCTAACCTCCCTGATGCTTTTCTCGGCACATCACACAGAGCGTCAAAGTGTATGCGGGGTTGTTACTTCTGGGTATTCTGGGGACGTAATACCTAATTTGTAGTATGTCTAATTGGTATGGTGTCCCTGGAATTCGGCGTCTTCTGAGCCAGATTACCCAAGTCGGAATCGGATTTATTACTTAACGCTTAAGGCGACTGGAAAACTGCACATTCCGCCATTTCGTGCAATCAACACCTACAGAATATCCGATGAATCCGGGGCACAGAACTCTAGACGGACCTCATAAGTTATGAGCCGAGTTTACAACTGGCTCTCAACGTTTATGGCTAAATTAACCCGTCATGGCCGGAGGGAGCTCCTTGGGTGGTACGGGGAACATCTTTTCCGCCGCCTTGATGGCCTCAATATGGGCTTTCATTGACTCATTGAAGTTAGCCAGCGGGTAAGTCTCGAAATCCATAAATCCCCCTGTGGGTAGTGCACTAATTCTTTGAACGATTTCTTCGGCGCTCTTGACTTCAGCAATAACCATGGAACGGCCCGACCCGGCCATGAAGTAAGCTTCTAATATTCTGCCCGCCTTCAGTTCCTTATTCATTAAATCAAGGGTTGCCTCCATGAGCTGCCTCATTACAGACGGCGGAACTGTAGATGCCGTGTCCTTCATCTTGCTTATGGTTAGAAATTTCATTTTTCTCCTCCTTTGCTTATGAATAATGGTTAATCCGGCTGTTTTTTAAATTGGCATCACCTCCTTCCCGCTATTGTGATTGAATAAGCAAAAAGGGCACAAGCGACCTCCGAATTTCTTCTGGCGGTTCTGGTGCCCTTCTATCATCGCCTCATCCCCAATATATGATTTTAAGGTAGTTTCACATGTTGAAACTTTAGTCTAGTCCTCATTTATATTGTTGTCAATACCCTAAAATACAAATGCATCAACCCGGTGTACGAACGTAACAAAAAGCCATTCTGTTTAGTACCTAGTCTTGCATTGACCGAAACAATCGAGTGTACAATTCATCGGATTGTTCATTTTGCCATCCATAGCGCCTGAGGCGGACTTAAAGCACAATCAGAGTTAGACTTTATAGACCCGGCATAGCAGTGCCCTGTTACACCAGCCGCCGGTCAACGGGTCACAACAATCAGGGTCATCAAGCGTCAAGACGTTGGCATTTGATTCCCAGAGTCCGTGGAGGGAAGGTTCCGCTCCCGGCATCTCCGGGAACCACCAGCTGGCTTCACAATTCACCACGTTGCTGAGTATGCCAGGGTTAAGGTGTGCCTTTTGCTTAATTCTTCCTCGCCTTGTTTCAATAAATATCCAATCGCCTTCACTGATACCCAGTTTGCGGGCGGTATCCGGATGAATATCCGTCAGCGGATCAGGGTGTCTCTCTCTCATTCCAGTGCCCCATTGCCTGTGCTCTGAGTGGAACATCGGCATAAACCTGCCGCCGGTATTTAAAATCAAGGGATACTCTCTGGCTACTTCCGGTGTGCTCACCGGGCTTTCCGGCGGCTCTTCGTAGAAAGGCAAGGGATCATAGCCCAGTTTTTCAAATACCGTGGAGTATAATTCAACCTTGCCGCTGGCTGTAGGAAATCCCTTCTCTTCATATTTTTTAAATTTTCTGGCACCCCTGACAAATCCGGCTTTAACGAATTCTTCATAAGTTATCCCCAGCGGTTCAAGCTGGTATTCAATCGCTTCTTCGAAGGTTTCCCATGGCCAGTCACCCTCTTGCCCGAGCCTGATGCCGAGCTCGCGCCAGATTGTATAATCGTCTTTCCGCTCTCCCAGAGGTCGAATTGCCCTGCCTCCGCCGAAAACCACGTCAGTCAGGTCTTCGAAAGTCGAACAAAGCGGTCTCTCCATCCAGCTTGAAACCGGCAATACATAATCGGCAAGCTCCGCTGTTGGTGTCAGCCAGAAATCGCAGACGACATGCAGGTCCAGGTTTTTACTTTTCAAGGCTTCATACACGAGTTTGGTATTTGCTGCCCAGAGCAATGGATTGCTATCCCAGGTAATCATGGCTTTTACCGGATACGGTTCACCGGTTAAAATAGCACGCCAGGTCAGTGGCGGTGAGGCTGCTACGCGGTGTCCAACGAGTTCCCGTATACCGAAAACATTTTCATAGTATGGTGAGGTCAGTTCGTAACTCTGCCAGGACATAGCCCTGAAGCGGTCTGCGCCGATTTGTTTCGGGCGTTGCTCAGGGGGCAACCTGTCGCTTAGCTCAAGAATCACTTCCCGCCTGAAGCGGTTGCCGTTTATTTCCGGCCCGATGCCGGGAATGAGGTCGCCGCCTCTTACATCGAGGTTGCCGGTGATAGCGCGCAGGATAACCCTGGCCTGTTCTACTCTGCCGGCATTGCGGCCTATCTGGTCGGAAGCAACGCCACGCACTATACAGGCAGGTTTAGAGGTGGCATACATCCTGGCGGAAGAAACGATTTGCTCTTCAGTCAGGCCGGTGATTTCCGCAACCTTCCTGGGACTGTATTCCTGAACACGTTGTACCAGTTGTTCGAAGCCGTAAGTCCACCTTGAGACAAAATCTTTATCGTAGAGTTCTTCGTTGATAATAACATTCAACCAACCCATAGCCAGAGCGGCATCGGTGCCTGGCCTTAGCTGGAGCCAGATATCGGCAAGTTCGGCTGTCCTGGTACGCCTGGGATCGATAACTATGAGCTTGCATCCTTTACCACGCCGCCTCTTTTTGATGCCGGCTATTGTCCTCGGGAACGAACTGGCGGGATTTTGTCCCCAGACAACCACGCAATTGCTGTGGGAAATATTGGATACCAGGCTGCAGCAGCCTCCAATAAGCGCCATGTCTATGGCGTGGCAATTCAGGAGGCAAATAACTCCGGTATGAGCTACGTTTTGCGGGTTGCCGAAAAGATTGAGAAACCGTGAACGCATCCAGAAAGCCCCGCTTCTATACGTGCCCTCGGTAACGACCAGGCTTTCCGGCCCGAACCTTTCTTTTATATCACCCAGTTTGCCGGCGATTTCATCGAAAGCCTGCTCCCAGCTGATTTTCTGCCACTTGCCTTCACCGCGTTCTCCCGCTCGCTTCAAGGGGTGCATCATCTGATCGGGATGATAGAGCCACCTTGAGGCGTAACCGACCCTCTCACAGACTTTACCCAGGGTTAACTTATGCTCTCTGTTGCCTTCTATACGGGTTATTTTGCCGTCTTTAAGGTGAACCAGTACACCGCAATTGCCGGCACAAAAGGCGCAACCCGCCTTTTTAATTTCCTCGCGGATTTCAGGGGTACTCATTTCTCCTCCTTTAATGGTTTGTCTCAGGAGAATTTGATTATAAGTGTCAATGGCAAGGTATGTCAAAATAATGGGATACGTCTCCTGGTTGCCCTGTCGAGGAAGGCATTTGCATAAGCGGTTGTTGCTAATGTTTGTGGAGAACACCCAAGTAATGCTAGTAACACGGATGCAGTGACTGGTGTAGCTCTGGTCCAATCCCCGCATTAGACAAAAACCACAGCTTTGCCATATAATCATTCATAGCGTCATCAACGGTGGATTTAATATGGAATGGATGCCCTTAGAGCAAGAGAAAGCTTTTGACGTTGCCTCGCTCGAGGCCATGTTAAAGCCTCGCTCAATAGCCGTTATTGGAGCCTCACGCAGGAATCTCACTATCGGCAATAAGCTTTTCCGTAATTTGTTGCAGCATGAGTTTACGGGAGTCGTCTACCCTGTGAATCCGAACGCCAAGGTAGTCGCCGCAGTGCAGACATATCCGTCTGTTCTGGATATACCGGGAGAAGTGGACCTTGCCATTATGATCACTCCGGCGGATACGGTCCCCCGGCTGATGGAAGAGTGCGGGCAAAAAGGGGTGCGCGGCGTAATTGTAATAACAGCGGGCTTTGCAGAGAGCAGCCCTGAGGGAAAGGCGAAGCAGGATGGGATAGTTGAAATTGCTCGGCGCTATGGTATGCGCATAGTGGGGCCCAACTGCATGGGCATCGTCAACACTGATCCAGAAGTCAATATGAACGCTACTTTCTCCCCCACTTTCCCTCCCATCGGCGGTATTGCCATGGGTACTCAGAGTGGTGCGCTTGGGCAGATTATCTTGGAGTATGCCAGGAACCTGAACATTGGGCTTTCCACATTTGTCAGCATCGGAAACAGGGCTGATGTCTCCAGCAACGATCTGCTCCAATACTGGGGAAAGGACCCGTCTACTAGGGTCATCCTCCTTTACCTTGAATCTTTCGGCAATCCCAAGAAGTTTGTCCGCATAGCCCGCAGCATCACGCCCACCAAGCCGGTGATTGTGGTAAAAAGCGGGCGTACTTCGGCGGGCTTTCGGGCTGCTACCTCGCATACCGGGGCACTGGCTACCGGGGAGGTAGCTTCTGAAGCATTGTTTGCCCAGACCGGAATGGTCCGGGTGGATACACTGGAAGAGCTTTTTGAAGTGGCTAACCTGTTATATCACCAACCCATTCCTCAAGGAAACAGAGTGGCTATTCTCACCAATGGAGGGGGCCCGGGCATTATGACCGCCGATGCCTGTGCTGATAGAGGGCTGGAATTGCACACTCTTTCAGATGAGAGCGTCTCAAGGCTAAAGAGCTTTCTCCCATCTCGAGCCAGCCTTGCCAATCCCGTTGATATGACGGCTGAGGCTTCCCCCGAGGATTACAGCCGGGCGCTGGAAATTCTGGCGCATGATGACGGCATAGATATTGTGATAGTCATCTTTATCCCGCCGATACTTGTGCGTGCTGAGGAAGTAGCCAATGCCATAAGGGAGCTAGCACCGGAGTTCCGCAGGCGCGGCAAGACATTAGTAGCTTCATTTATGGGTTCGCGTGGTGCTGGTATTGAGTACGATTCCAAAGATGGTGGATGCATACCCAATTTCACCTTCCCGGAGCATACCGCGGTTGCCCTCGCTGGGGCGTGGGAGTACAGTCAGTGGCTACGAAGACCAAAGGGGGTGGTTCCCAAACTGACAGGGATCAATAGAGAAAAGGCCCGTCAGGTAGTGGCATCAGCCTTAGAACAAAGCTCTACCCGACCTCCCTGGCTGGAAGCTTCCTCCGTTTCCGACCTGCTCAACGCATATGGAATCCAGCTCGCGGTGTCGAAGTCAGTAAAGACAGCTGAGGACGCAGCCAGGGCAGCTGAAAAAATTGGCTTCCCGGTTGCGGTCAAGCTCCTCTCAGACAAGATAACCCACAAGACTGAGGTTGGAGGAGTGGTTCTCTCATGCCGCTCATCAGGTGAGGTAAAACAAGCCTTTAACCAAATCAGAGAAAGCCTTGAGGGTCTGGGAAGAGCCGATGAGATGCAGGGTGTCACCATTCAACCGATGATATCTGAGGGAATTGAGGTAATTGTTGGCCTAACCCAGGATCCTTCATTCGGTCCTCTGATCATGTTTGGTATGGGTGGCGTTTACGCCGAGTTCCTCAGGGATATTACATTCCGTATTCACCCCTTGACTGACATCGATGTCCAGGAGATGGTGCGCTCAGTGAAGGCTCACCAGCTCTTTGCTGGCTGGCGAGGCTCCAAGCCGACTGATGTTAAGGCTCTTGAAGATCTCCTGCTGAGAGTGTCTGCTATGGTGGAAGACTTACCCCAGATAACAGAGATGGACCTCAATCCGGTGAAAGCTCAGGAGGAGGGGAAAGGGTATGTTGTGGTTGACGCCCGAATTCTACTCTCTTGACAAGGTGGCAGAGACTACTTAGGCTGCACTGGAGCATAGTAGTGTTGAGGAAGAGGCTATCGCCTTTCGTCGGTGTCTTCTGAGCCAGATTATATGCCCTTCACAAAAGGTGCTTCAGACAAATGTAAACGCAGCACTGAAAAATGAACCTTTGTTCAGGAGAAGGCATAAAGGTTAGCCGCTACTTGGGTGGTGATATGTCTTTGAGTTTTTCTGAAGCTGGCTCACCACCAATGCCCCAGTGCGTTTTGGGGATTTCATGAATGATTACTTCTACAGCATGTTCTGGGACGCCCAAATCCACGATAACGTTTGTTATACCCCGTATCATCGTTTTAACTTTTTCCTCTCCAACGCCCTCCCAGAAATCTACATGAACAATAGGCATTTTTACCTCCTCATTAGATTTTCAATTTGAGCTCAATGTTAAGTATAGCCAAAAAATAGCTTCGTTCAATTAGCTGAGATTTATACTACATCCCTTGCGTGTTTTTATAGCCATGTGGGGGCAGGTCAAGTTCCCACCATGCTTCGGCGTCCTTACCGTAACCGGGGTCGGTATACATCTTTGTGATCATTCTATTGAACGCCGGCGTGGTGGATATAACTTGCCTGACAAAATCGTGTATGTGTATAAATGATGTATCCTGCTTGGACAAGGGGCAACAGGCCAGGCAGATGCCGCAGTCATGCCCGCCTATTTTCAGCCACTGTGAGAAGCAGTTGGGCGCTTTTTCGTAGTATGTCTTGATACCGGGGTTATTCCAGGGTCCCTGTACCTCCCATGAGGGCTCTGTTTCCATGCTGAGGGCGTTAGAGGGGCAGAACTCGGCGCATTTCTTGCAGTCGCGGCAGAAGCGGAATATGCCGGCATCTATCGGCTTGGTGGGGGCAAGGGGCAAATCGGTGATTACCTTGAATACCCGCACCATGGGGCCCCATCTCGGCGAAATCATCCGGTTCAGGCGGCTCAACTCGCCCAGCCCGGCCAGCACGCCAAAACCGGGGCTGTTACCCGAGGTGCCCATGTTACCGTCAGCCAGGCACTGGTAGCCCAGCCTGTTTATGAACTGCTGGAGGCGGAGCTGGACCGAAGTGCCCTCGGAATAGCCCATGGAGGTGGCTGCTTCTTCTAATGCGCTCGGTGCTAGGGCCATGGTTGGCTGTGACATGCGGACGGTGTAGACAATGACCCATTGTGCCTTATAGGGTATCACCTTCTTCTTTTTCGTCTCGTAAGCCTTGTCCACATCCTCAAATTCCCACTTCCGGTTATCCCAGCCATCAAATGAATAGATTAGCTTGCGGGTGTTTTCGTCAAGCTCGACCACGCCTACGGAGGCGGCTCCGTAAATTTTGGCCGCCGCCCGAACCATCCGCGTGTTTTCCTCAGGGGTACCCTCGTAGCGGGGGTATTCAAGGTCATCGGGTATGCCCGCCATGGTGAAGGGAACATTGAGTCCGGGGCCGAGGAAGGCATGCTCTGCTACCAGGAGTGATGTTAGCCATCCCCCGGCGACCAGTGCCTTGTCCCTCAGGGTGAAGCCGGGCTTGTTTTTAAGTATATTTTTTGTGCTCGTCTCTATGGCACGTCCCCCCAGCTTCATGGCGTTCTCGGGGCCCAGCGCCTGGGCGAAGCCGTTGATGAACATGATATTGCTGCAGTCGAAGCGCTTCATCTGACTCCAGTCAATATCCACGGTGGGTTTATCAACCTCCCTTATCCACCAGGGCAGTTTCCGCTCCGCCGCCGGCGATGACTTGGCTTCATCAAGGTCTCGGTATTTGGTATGGTGCTTCATGTCTACTCTCCTTTCTTTGTTTAAGGTTTTGGCGGTGCGGCTGACTTAGTTCGATTTTTTGGGGATTTTTAAAGCCCTCTTGACTTCCTCCAGGTCAAGCCACCATTTGTACCTCTCGTCCCGCTTGCCGTAACCCCAGACATTATCCATCTTAACCAGGAACCCGCATGGCGCGGGCGAAGCCGTGCTCTCGTTCGTCGAATCTGGGGATATCGTCGGTGATTCGGGTTGTGGGCTGCTTAACCCTTTTCAGTCTTTCCGTAGGGTAGGGGCCAAGCTGCTCTCTTCTGCCCGACATTTTCTGGTGATATGGTTTTTTGACACTGTTACTCCCTTATTAGATTTTCCATTTGAGCTTAATGTTAAGTATAGCCATATCAAATAGAAAAGTCATCTGATTTTAAAGCACCGGAGGCGCTCCAGGGCTCAGCCAATCCCTTTGATTTCACCTCAGCCGCTTTTGCAGGATTAGCTTATCATCCCCGGGCGCATAAAAGTCGGGGATGCGGCAGATTACTTCTACACCATTAACACAAGTGTAGCTTATAGCAAAGCGCTGAAATCAGCGTTAATTACCCCTTGTTTCTTTCTCCGGGAAAAGGAATTTTAACGTGCTATAGCGAATACAGCCGCCAAGATTGTTGCAGGGGCCAAGAAAGATTTTGACAAATGGCCTTTTCTTTGCTATATTACGATGGTTTGTCCCGGATACCGAACCGATAAATCGGAGGTACTCGATATGGTCATTATTGGCGAAAATATACATGTCATAGCTCAGGCAATTTCCACAGCGATAAGGGAGGGAGATGCCAAAGTAATCCAGGATTTAGCTAAAGCCCAAACTGAAGCTGGAGCCGGTTACATTGACCTGAATGTTGGCCCCATGAAGAAAGACACCGAAGAGACCATGCAATGGTTGGTCAACGCAGTTCAGGAAGCTACCGATTTGCCTTTGTCCATAGATACCCTGAATCCTGTGGCTATGGAGGCAGGCCTGAAGGCTTGCTTGAAGAGACCCTTGCTCAACTCCGCTTCGGGGAAGACTGACTCCAAAGAGCAAATGCTTCCCCTAGCTCAAAAATATAACTGCGATGTGGTAATTTCGGTGATGACGGATAGGGGGATGCCTCCCGATGTTGATTCTAAGATAGAGAGTATTATGGACACGGTTGCCTATGCCAATGAATTGGGGATTCCTAACGAGGACATCTGGGTTGATCCTATAATTCTTCCCATCAGCACCGCTGGCGAGGGGCAGAGGTTCGCTGTAGTCTCTTTAGAATTTATAAAGATACTCGAGGACGTTTTGCCCGGGATTAAATCAACAGTCGGGCTTTCTAATGTATCCAATAGTGTGCCAAATGAACTGAGGCCACCTCTCAGCCGCACGTATCTGGTCATGCTCGAGAGGAATAGGCTTTATTCTGCCATCGCTGACCCTTTGGATAAGGAGCTTATGAGCTTGACCAGGGGAGAGATGCCGGAAATTGTCGGACTTATTTACAAGACCATGGATGGGGAAGACATAGACCTCTCCTCCCTATCTCAAAAAGAAATTGAGTATGTTAAGACGGCCAAGGTCCTTATGGGAGAGACCTTGTACTCCGATGCCTGGCTTGAAAGTTAAGGAGGGTAAGGAATGGAATATAAAGCACCAGTTGAAGCGTATACCGGTGTAGTTAGAGAGGTAACTATTGGGAAAGGAAAGAAGAGCTTAAAGATTGGGGGAGAGAATATCTTCCCCTTTCATTTTTTTGACCAGGGCTCAAACCCCAATCCGACAAAGTTTGCCCTGGAAGTTCTTGATATGGAGCCTCAAGATTGGCCAGGGCATCTAGTTGAGCCCTTTCAGGATGTAATTTCCGGCCCGGTAAAATGGGCTAAGAAATGCCAGGACTTTGCTGTAGATGCCGTGTCGCTTTTCCTCATGAGTACCGACCCGGCGGTCAAGGATGCTCCTGCTGACAAAGCAGCGGCATTGGCTAAAGCAGTAGCCGAGGCAATAAATGTGCCTTTGATTGTCTATGGTTCAGGAGATGAAAAGAAGGATGTTGAGGTTCTTTCCAAGGTTGCTGAAGTATGCGATGGAATGAACCTCCTTATAGGTCCAGTGATTAAGGAAAATTACGAAGCAGTGGGTAAAGCAATGCTGGACCATGGGCACACGGCTATTGCCCTGACTCCTTTGGACATCAATTTGCTCAAGGAGTTAAACGTGAAGCTCAGCAAGTTTTTCCCCGTTGAAAAGATAGTTATCGATCCTGAATCCACAGCATTAGGCTATGGTATGGAATACAGCTTTTCTCTGATGGAAAGGGTGAAGCAGATTGGGATAATCACCAAGGATAATATGACAATGATGCCTATTATTGCCAATCTTGGTGGGGAGTGCTGGAAGACAAAACAGGCTAAGGAAAACAAAGAGCAAGGATTGCTTTGGGAAGGAATAACAGCGCTGTCGCTTCTCCTGGCTGGGGCAAATATTATTGTATTGAGGCATCCTGAGACCTTGAAATTAATAAAAGAAACGATAGAGACGAGGTAAAAATGGCAGAAATAAAAGAAATAACACGGAAATTAGAAGAGATTCATAAGAAGATAAAAGCGGAAATTCCCTGGGAGCCAGTAGGTCCCACTCCCATGCCGGAAATCCCTGACCTCAGACAATGGGACATGAGGTTATTGAAAACATATGCGCCTTTTTACTCGCCATTCTGTGATTTGTGTTGCTTCTGTACCTACGGTAAGTGTGACCTCAGTGAAGGGAAAAGAGGCGCCTGTGGTATTGATATAGCTACCCAACAAGCTAGGTTTGTACTTCTCGCCTGCTTGATTGGATGCTCCGCCCATGCCGCTCACGGTGGGCACATTCTGGAGTTCTTGATTGAAAGGCACGGTGCGGATAAGAAGATAGATTTAGGAACATTTATCGAAGTGGAAGCACCAAATATAAGGACAGTTGTAGGCCTCAAGCCTGAGACTCTGGGAGACCTTCAAATAGCTCTAGAGTATGTCTTCAAAGAGATTGCTCATCTTCTTGATTCTTGCCATACGGGGCAAGAGGGAAGCGCCTTGGACTATGAATCCAAGTCTTTACATGCCAGCATGCTGGACCATGTAGGAATGGAAATAGCTGACATCGCTCAGATTGTCGGATTCGATTTTCCCACTTCCGTTGCTGATACACCATTGGTGGATATGGGATGGGGTGCAATAGATAAGAGCAAGCCTGTGATCCTGGTATCGGGGCATAACCCAGCTACCTCGACGGTGGTAATTGACTACCTCAGGGAACACAACCTTGAAGACCAGGTGGAGGTCTGTGGCCTGTGCTGCACTGCACTGGAAACAACCAGGTATTCGGACAAAGCCAAAATAGTCGGTCCTCTTTCCCGCCAGCTTTTCTTTATGAGGGCAGGCATTGCCGATGTGATAATGACTGACGAGCAGTGCATCAGAACAGATACGCCTCAGGAAGCAGCCAAGGTGGGTTCAGCAGTTATCGCCTGCCTGGACAAGGCTATGTATGGACTTGAGGATGCCACAGAAATGGATCCAGATGAGATAGTAAGGAGAATGGTGGATAATAAGGAGCAGTTCGCCATCCTGGACTCCCCCAAGGCGGCCGAGGTGGCGGTTAGAGTCGCCATGGCAATCGCTCCACAGAGAAAGAAGGGATGGGTAGCGGAGGAAGAAGCCATAGAGCTGGCTAAGAAATGCACTCATTGTGGCATGTGTGAGCAGGTGTGTCCTAACCTCTTTAGTATTGGCGATGGTATAGCCGAGGTCGCCAAAGGTAACTTTGACTTAATAAAGCAGCAATTCCTGAACTGCATTGGCTGCGGTAAATGTGAAGAGGAGTGCCCCAATGATGTTCCTATCTTTAAGATAATGCAGACAGCAGCGGGCATGGAGACCTGGAAATGCAGGGCTGGACGCGGTCCGGTTATGGATACCGAGATAAGAAACGTTGGTGCGCCTCTAACTTTAGGCACAATCCCGGGAGTTATTGCCTTAGTAGGCTGTTCTAATTACCCCAATATAGATGATATTGCCGACATGGTGGATGAATTCGCCAGGAGAAAGTATATCGTGGTTCTCACAGGTTGTGCTGCTATGGTTGCCGGAATGAAAAAGGATAAGGATGGCTTGACAGTTTATGAAAAATACCCTCCCGACTTTGACGGCGGCGGAGTAGTAAACATTGGCTCCTGTGTTTCCAATGCTCACATCTCTGGAGCAGCAATAAAAATAGCCAATATCTTTGCTGCTCTTCCCTTGAGAGGCAACTACGAGGTCATGGCCGATTATGTCCTTAACCGGGTGGGCGCCTGCGGCGTAGCCTGGGGGGCAATGTCCCAGAAGGCGGCTTCCATTGGCACAGGGTTTAACAGGCTGGGTATTCCTGTTGTTTTGGGACCTCACTCCTCCAAGTATAGAAGACTATTCCTCTCCAGGAAGGAAGAGGACGACTGGAAGGTTATGGATGCCAGGAAAAGGGAGATTGTGGATACTGTGGAGCCAGCACCTGAGCACCTCGCTTATGTATGTGAGACTAAAGAGAAAGCTATGCCCATGATTGCTAAGCTTTGCATAAGAAGAAACGATACTCCTCAGGGAAGAGCGATAAAGCTGAACCACTACATTTCCCTGTCTAGGAAATATATTGGAGCCGGTCTCCCTGAAGATATTCACCTCTTTGTCCGCAGGGATGCTGACATACCGCTAGTCTATAAAAAGGAAGTACGGGCATACCTACAGGAAATCGGCTGGCAGCCCAGGGAGCCCATTGGATTGCCTACCCTAATTGGCACCTATCCTACTAAGGTTCCTGTGGATGCGGTGATACATTGAGAGGGATAAGGCGAAGTTGTATGCATACTTAGTTGATAATATAAGGCAGATCAGGAGGGGCTCTCCCTTCTATTTAGAAGAGGAGACTCTAAGAAACCTAGCCAAGAGACATGGTTGTGAAGCGGAATTGGAGGAGGTGATACAACAAAGGGGGCGAAAAAATGATAGGAATTTCAGGGATAGTAAGTAAAATTGTAGATAAGTATCAAGGCGATAGGGACATGCTAATTCAAGTCCTTTTGGATGTCCAAAGCGGTCTCGGTTGGCTTCCAAAAGAAGTGCTGACCGAGGTAAGCAAGCAGTTGGGAACCCCTCTCACGTGTGTATATCAAGTAGCAACATACTATAAGGCATTCAGTCTTGCTCCCAGGGGGCAGCACTTGGTTAGAATATGTATGGGAACTGCCTGTCAAGTTCGTGGCTCGCCACTTATCCGCGATAGAGTACAGCAACTCCTCGGCATCGAGCCTGGGGAGACAAGCCCAGATATGAAGTTTAGTTTCGAAACGGTGAACTGCCTTGGCTGCTGCGCTAAGGGACCAGTAATAATGGTTGATGATGCATATTACGGTCCCTTGGGAGTTTCCGATGTAGACAAGGTTCTTGAGAAGTATGGCTAAGGAGGGATTATGTCGCGAATAAACTCTTTTGCAGAATTAGAAAAACTAAGGCAAGAGATAAAGGGGAAAAGGGACTCCAATAAACCTTGTATTACCCTCTGCTCTGGGACTGCTTGCCATGCTTCCGCCAGTGAGAGCGTTAATGAAGCCCTTGAAAGAGAGCTTGACAGGCAGGGATTGAAGGGCGAAATAGGTCTCAGAAGGACAGGGTGTCATGGATTTTGTGAAAAGGGGCCGTTAGTCGTTGTTTACCCCGAGGAGACCTGTTACATCAATGTACAGCCCGAAGACGCTGCTGAAATCGTCCAGGGTGTAAAAGAGAAAAAAATCATTGAGCGATTGCTTTATAGTAATCCCGTCACCGGGGAAAAGATAGTGCATGAGTCAGAGATACCATTTTATAAAAATCAGCAAAGGCTTGTCTTTGGGCCAAACAGATGGATCGACCCGGAGAGTATTGAGGATTACCTCTACATAGGTGGTTATAGTGCTCTGTCCAAAGCTCTCTCCCAGATGACACCGGCCCAGGTTCTAGAGGAAATAAAGAAGGCGAATTTAAGGGGAAGGGGAGGGGGAGGATTCCCCGCGGGTAGGAAATGGGAAGAGACTAAAAATGCCCCCGGAGAACCTAAATATGTCATAGTCAACTGCGATGAGGGAGACCCTGGTGCTTACATGGATAGGTCACTCATGGAGGGAAATCCGCACAGCGTCATTGAGGGGCTGATCATTGGAGCTTATGCTATAGGTTCTCACGAAGGCTTTGTCTATGTGCGTCAGGAATATCCCCTGGCAGTAGAGAATTTGTATATAGCCTTGGAGCAGGCTGAGGAATATGGATTTTTGGGTGAAAATATCCTGGGCTCAGGGTTCAATTTTCGTGTCAAGGTTCATCGTGGTGCCGGGGCGTTTGTCTCCGGGGAATCAAGCGCGCTGATGACAGCTATAGAGGGAAAAGCGGGCGAACCCAGGATGAAATATATCCATATGTCGCAGAGAGGTTATAAAGAAAAACCTTCTTGCTTGAACAATGTTGAGACTTGGGCAACAGTTCCCTTTATTATCAATAAGGGCTCAGATTGGTTTAATTCTATAGGGACAGAAGGGAGTAAGGGAACGAAGATTTTTTCTTTAGTAGGCAAAGTGAACAATACTGGGCTAGTAGAAGTTCCTATGGGCATGACTTTGAGACAAATAATCTATGATATTGGGGGAGGGATCCCCAAAGGGAGGAAATTTAAAGGAGTCCAGACTGGTGGCCCTTCGGGAGGAATCATCCCGGAGCGATATCTAGATACCCCGATCGACTTTGATGAGCTGACTAAAATCGGCTCTATGATGGGGTCTGGTGGGATGATAGTGATGGATGAAGATACCTGCATGGTAGATATGGCAAGATATTTTGTCAACTTCTGTTGCGAAGAATCCTGTGGAAAATGTATTCCCGGCCGTGAGGGATTAAGGGTGCTCTTGGGGATCTTGACTAATATCTGTGAGGGCGAGGGGAAAGAGGAGGAATTGCCGACCCTGGAGCGTGTAGCCGAGGTAATGAAGGATGCTTCGCTTTGTGCCCTTGGTGCCACAGCTGCCAATCCCGTCCTCACAACCTTAAGGTATTTCAGGGATGAATATGAAGCTCATATAAAAGATAAGCGGTGCCCAGCCAAAGTCTGTAAGAATTTAATCAATTACTATATTGGTCCCGAGAAATGCGAAGCTTGTATGATTTGCCTGCGGAATTGCCCTACTGGAGCTATCCAGGGAGGAAAGAATTTAGTGCACTGGATAGAGCAGGACAAATGCATAAAATGTGGTATATGCTACCAGGTATGTCCTGAGCGTTTTAGCGCAGTGGAGAAGCTTTCCGGGGAACCTGTCCCTGCACCAGTGCCAGGAAGAGAAGTAGTTCGCAAAAAGGAGTAAAAATGGAAAAGCTTATAAGCTTAGAAATAGACGGGAAAGATGTAAAGGCAAGGGAAGGAATCACTGTTTTAGAAGCAGCCAAAGAAGTGGGCATCGAGATACCAACGCTTTGCTATCATGAGAAACTGGAACCTTACGGCGCTTGCCGAATTTGCTGTGTAGAGGTAGAAAGAGGAGGAAGAACTCAAGTAGTAGCCTCCTGCGGTTATCCAGTAGAAGAAGGGATGAAGGTAAAAACCCGCTCTGAAAAAATCGATAAAATAAGGAAAACAATTATTGAACTGATTGCTCCCTCCCTGTCTGATGGGGGAGTTGTTGGAAAAGTGAGAGAGCTAGCTGATGAATATGGGGCTGATACCTCCACGTTTATGTCCACGTTTAAGGCAACTCCAACAAGATGTATCCTTTGTGGCCAATGTGTGCGTTATTGCTCTGAGGTTGTGGCAGCAAATGCTATCGGATTTGTAGGAAGGGGTGTAGGGCGTCGGGTGGTTTTCTTGCCTGAAAGGGCTTCTCGTTTCTGTCCTACTTGTCGTGAGTGCTATGAGGTCTGCCCTACAGGTAAAATTGCAGCAGAAACAGATGGGAGCATCTTCCCTGAATTCTCCATTGATGACTTCCTCTCGGGAAAGATGTGAATTAAAAGGAGGAGATTGGAATGGTAATACCGCTTCATAGAGTTAATATTTTCACCGGAACAAAATCTGGCATTGCAATAGACAGTGCTCAAGAATACGCGGACTTGATTCACAGGGCCAAAAGGCCACTTCTTGTAGTTGGTCCTCTATTGCTAGCATCTCTGCCTGACGGAAAACTCCTTCTGGAGTATGCCTTGGACATAGCTAAAGCGGCTGGTATTCCAATATGTGCGACAGCCCAGACTAGAGGAAAGATTGTGGAGTTAGGAGTACAGCCAGATAGCGTTTATGATGTCGTCGAGATAGTAAATGCTCTTAAAGACCCTGACTGGCAGGGAGTTAAGAAGGAGGGAAACCACGACCTGGTGATTTTCTTCGGCATAAGGTCTGATCTTGGTAACCAAAGCCTTTCTACACTCAAGCACTTCGCACCTCATTTAAAGACTATGACGCTGTGCAAGTATTACTTCCCCCATGCCAATTACTCACTCCCTAATTTCAAGAAGGATGCGAAGTGGCAGGAGTTCTTAGAAAGCTTGATAGCCAATTTAAAGAAAGGAGACTAAAGGAAAATGGAAGGCGAATTTCATGTAGATATGGGGCCTCAGTATGAAGGCGAGGTGATAAGAAAGCAAGACCTCTACATCGAGTTCGGTGGGCCAAAAGCAGCACATAAGTTTGAATTAGCAACAGTTAAGAGCCCTGATGAAATAGAGAATGAGAAAGTAGAAATTATTGGCCCAGACATAGGTGATTTGAAACCTTATGATGCAGAGAAAGGCGGTGGTAGCTATCCTATTGCCATTCTGGTAGACGTTGCCGGGGGGGAATTGGACAAGGATGCCGAAGCAATCATTGAGAGAAGAATTCACATGTTCACCAATATGGCTGAGGGCTGGTATCATATGAATCAGAGGCAGGATGTATGGATGAGGATGAATAAAGACTGCTATAAAAAGGGCTTTAATTCCCTGCGGGAATTGGGAGAAATTTATATCTTGCTTTATACATCAGAGATGTCAATCATCGAGAGCATCCAAGTCACTATTATCACCGATGAAAAAAAGATAGAGGAGCTTCTTCCCCACGCTTTGGAAGTTTATGCTGCCAGGGATGAGCGGGCAAGGACATTGAATGATGAGGATGTGGATACTTTCTACGGCTGTGTTCTGTGCCAGAGCTTTGCCCCAACCCATATTTCCATCATAACTCCAAATAGAATTGCCAACTGTGGAGCGATAAACTGGTTTGACGGCAGAGCTGCTGCCAAGATTGACCCGGATGGGCCCATATTTGCCATACCGAAGGGGGAGCTTATAGATGCTATAAAAGGTGAATATTCAGGAGCGAATGCAGTTGAAGCTGAAAAGTCTCTGGGAACCTACGATAGAGTTTATCTCTATAGTGCATTTGAGCACCCCCATACATCTTGTGGCTGTTTCGAAGCAATTGTATATTACATTCCTGAAGCGGATGCCTTTGGAGTAGTGCACAGAGACTTCAAGGGTGAAACTGTAGTAGGAGAAACATTTTCCCACATGGCTGGTGAAACTTCTGGAGGAAAACAAATAGAAGGAAGATTGGGAACTGGACTGGAGCAACTAAGGTCTCCCAAATTCATCCAGGCGGATGGTGGCCTGGCCAGAATAGTGTGGATGCCCAAGGAGATAAAGGAAAGGTTTAAAGATGTCCTGGAAGCGAAAGGACTCTACGATAAAATAGCCACAGAGGAAGACGTTAAAAACGTGGATGAGCTTCCAGAGTTCTTAGAAAAGGTGGGGCATCCTTGGATAAAAGGGGAGGTAGAGCTTCCAACGTAAATGTCAGAGGTAAAAGGTGAAATTCATAATCCTATCCCAGTTTTAATTGAGGAGGTTTGCTATGCCGATTGCAGGTTCTGAGATTGTAAAGATGCTTCCCGGAAAGAGACCGTGTAAGGACTGTGGCTTCCCTACTTGTTTTGCTTTTGCCATGAAGCTAGCGTCGGGTGGAGCTACTGTGGACAAATGCCCTTACCTCTCCGAAGAGACGAAAGCCAAGCTACTGGATCTTCTGGCACCGCCGATAAAGCTTGTTACCATAGGCTCTGGGGAGAACGCTGTCAAAATCGGGAACGAAGAAGTGATATACCGGCATGAGAAGACCTTTGTCCATTCGCCAGGCATTGCCCTCCTTATCTCAGACAAAGAGGACAATGCCAAAATCGAGGAGAAGATAAAGAAGATAAAGGAATTGCAATTCCCCTGGGTCGGCGTAAATCTAAAGGCAGACCTTTTGGCACTTTATTTTGAATCGGGGGACAAGGACAAGTTTTTGGCTTTGGTGAAGAAAGTTTATGATTCAACAGACCTGGGTATTGTCTTAATCTCAGAAGATATGGACGCCTTATTTGCTGCACGGGATATATGCGCGGATAGACATCCACTTCTTTACCCCATAACGAAGGAAAACATTGATGAGGCCATTCCAAAGATTAAAGCGAACCTTACTCCTGTTGGCCTTCGTGGGGGGAGTATTGAGGAGCTTGTTTCTCTAACTACCAGGTTAAAAGATGCCGGGATTGAGGAACTGGTTTTAGACCCTGGTTCTAAAAATTTGCTGGAGGCAATAAGAGACCAAACTTTTATCAGAAGGGCAGCGCTAAAGCAAGGTTTCAGGCTTCTTGGCTATCCCACTATTGCCTTTCCTTGCTTCATGGTCAAAGATGGACTGAAGGAAATCATAGCGGGCTCGGCGTTTATAAATAAATGGGCCGGCATTATTGTCCTTTCTAATTTCGACCAATATTCTCTGCTCCCTCTTCTAGTTCAACGGCTTAACATCTACACTGACCCTCGTTTTCCCATGGCAGTAGAGGAAAAGTATTATGAAGTGGGAGAACCTGATGAATCCTCCCCGGTCCTTGTCACTTCAAACTGGGCTTTGACCTACTTCCTTGTCTCATCGGCTGTTGAGGCTACCAAGGTTCCTGCCTATGTTTGTGTTAAGGACGCGGAAGGGCTTGGTGTCCTCACTGCTTGGGCAGCAGGTAAGTTTAGCGGCGATTCCGTAGGAACATTTATCAAGAAATGTGGCATCGAGGATAAGGTGAAACATAGAAAACTAGTTATCCCGGGGAAAGTGGCCAGAATCAAAGGAGAGCTTGAAGATGCTTTGAACCTCGAATGGGAAATAATAGTTGGACCCAAGGAAACGACTGGAATAGGGGCTTTCCTTCCTGCATTTGCTAAGCAACTTAAGGGCCTGTCCTGAGCTTGTCGAAGGAATGATTACAGAGGAGCAAACTAGCCAAGCAGTAGCTGGGATTCTAAGCTCACATAAAAAAGAGAAGAAAAATTTAATCCCGCTATTGCAAGAAGTTCAGGCAAAGCTGGGGTATCTCCCCAAGAAAACGATGCAGGAAATTGCTGACTTCCTGGAGATGCCAGAGGTTGAAGTATGGGGGGTTGCTACCTTTTATAATCAGTTCCGCTTTGTTCCGTTAGGAAAATACCACACCATGGTTTGTATGGGGACTGCCTGTCACTTAGCGGGGGGTAGACTTATTTTGGAGGCCCTGGAGCGTGAGTTAGATATCAAAGTAGGCGAGACTGACGAGGATGGTAACTTTAGCTTGGAAAGGGTCGCCTGTATTGGGTGCTGCATGCTGGCTCCCGTCATAGTAATAAAGGATAAAATTCATCCTAAGATGACGCCTTTTAAGGTGGAAGAGGCGTTGGTCTCGTATAAGCAAGAAACTCAGAGAGAGAATAGTTGAGGCAGAGCTCCTACCACTCCTCTGTCTCTGTCTCTATCTTGTGTTTACCGTGACTTTCGAGGAAATTAATAATAGAGCGAAGTCGGAATGGGCAGCTCTGCAGAAGGGCAGCTATATTCTTGTCGGCACAGCTACTTGTGGCCGGGCAGCCGGCGCCTTGGATGTAGTTGATGCCTTTAATAAGGAGCTAACACGGCAAGGTCTGGAAGTCCCGATTATCCAGGTTGGCTGCACGGGTCTATGCTATGCTGATCCCCTGGTCGTTATATCCAAGGCTGGCTCTCTTCGTGTCGTGTATGCCAACGTAACTCCGGAGACTGTACATCGCCTTGTGGAAGGTTATGTTGCAGGCGATGACCCTTGCCTTGAGCTTGCTTTAGGCACCCTTGAAGGAGGTGATGGAGAAGCAGTCTACATTCCAGAGCTTCCCAGGTTTGAGCGTGAGCTTCGTCTTATACTGCGCCGCTGTGGCTGCAGCGACCCTGAAAATATAAATCACTACATCGCCAATGGTGGTTATAGCGGTCTGGAGAAAGCGTTAAAGATGTCGCCTGAGGAAATAGTTGGGGAACTTAAGAAATCTGGGCTGCGGGGGCGGGGAGGGGCTGGATTTCCTACCCATCGGAAGTGGGAGCTATGTCGTAAGGCTAGAATCACGCCAAAATATGTCATATGCAACGCCGATGAAGGGGACCCCGGTGCTTTTATGGACCGGGTGGTTCTAGAAAGCGATCCCCATCAGGTTATCGAAGGCATGATTATTGCCGGTCGTGCTATAGGTGCCGAGCAAGGTTATATCTATGTCCGCGCTGAATATCCTTTAGCTATTGAGCGTGTTCAGATTGCTTTAAAGCGAGCCGAGGAACTAGGTTTCCTGGGAGATAACATCTTAGGGAGTGGTTTTGGTTTCCATATCGAGATAGCAGCAGGGGCTGGTGCTTTCGTCTCTGGTGAAGAAACAGCGCTTATAGCGGCTGTTGAGGGGAGGATGAGTACACCTAGCCCCAGGCCTCCTTATCCTACCGAGCTTGGATTATGGGATAAACCTACTCTGTTAAATAATGTGAAGACCTTTGCTTATGTTCCTTTGATAATTGAGCGAGGTGCGGGCTGGTTTGCCTCCATCGGCACTGAAGGAAGCAAAGGCACGGCGGTGTTTACCCTAGCAGGCAAAGTGGCTAGCGCAGGATTGGCCGAAGTGCCTATGGGAACAACACTTCGCGAGCTTATTTATGACATCGGTGGTGGAATTGCCAAAGATAAGCAGTTTAAAGCAGTACAGATAGGAGGACCCTCGGGGGGTTGTCTTCCCGAGACTTTGCTTGACATTCCTATCGATTATGATTCCCTTCGAGAGGCTGGCTCGATGATGGGCTCAGGGGGTATGATTGTCATGGATGAGGATAACTGCATGGTCGATGCTGCGAGGTTTTTTCTTGATTTCTCTACCAAGGAATCCTGTGGCAAATGCACAATGTGTCGCTTAGGGACTTTGCAAATGCTACATATTTTGGAGGACATCACGGCTGGCCAAGGCAAAATAGGGGATATTGACCTTCTCCTCGCACTAGCTGAGGACGTTAAGATAGGGTCGCTTTGTGGCTTGGGGAAAACAGCTCCCAATCCTGTCCTCACAACCCTGCGCTACTTCCGGGATGAATACGAAGCTCACATCTTGGATAAGCGCTGCCCGGCTAAAGTGTGTCCCAATCTTACCGCCTACTATATCCTTCCAGATAAATGCGATAGGTCATGTGAGCACTGTGTCCTTACCTGCCCTACAGAGGCGATCAAGGGAGGTGCCGGAGAGATAAAACATATTGATCAGGAGAAGTGTGTTAATTGCGGCACTTGCATGGATGTTTGCCCTCCCGAGTACAGTGCGGTCATAAAGGTTTCGCCTATTACTGAGCTTCCTGTGGAGGATGTGGCGGCTAAAGAAAGAGGAATAGCGCAACAAGCAAAGCAGGTGGCATAATGGCTTGGAGAATTGTCTGTACTGGAAGGGGAGGTGTAGGGAAATCAACATTTGTCGCCTTGATTAGTAGATATCTGAAGCCTCCTTCTTTGCTTATTGACCTTGACCCCGACCTCAGCCTTGCTGATATGCTTGGATTTGATTTTCACAAGGAAGGGAAGAAGACCGTTTGTGAAGCCCTTTATGACGTCGTCGAAAGAAGAAAAAGCGGTGAAAGCAGCCCTTTGATTACAACGCAGGACATGATGGAGTCTTTGCTGTGGAGTGAGTGTCTATACGAGGATGGAAGTTTTGACCTCATTACGTTGGGAACAAAGTTGACCGAAGGCTGTCTTTGCTTTCCAGACGAATTGCTCAGGAAGACCATTCCCAAGCTAGCTAGAAACTACGCAAACATAGTGGTAGATTCACCAGCCGGAGTGGAGCACTTGAACCGAAATATCGTCCCGGTCATAAATGACCTGTTCGTCGTATGTGACCCCTCTGAGAAATCATTAAAGCACATACCCAGAATAAAAAAAATCATGAAAGAAGTAGGGACTGGGTATAATCATTTTTATTTGGTAGCCAATCAGGAATTTGACCAAGAAGCAGAAGTATATTTGAAGAACAGTGGCGAGATTTACTTGGGCAAGATAGAATATGACGCCAACGTGGAAGAGTATAACTTGAAAGGCAAATCACTCCTAGAATTACCTGTTGATTCACCTGCCCTAGTTTCGGTCAGAGAGATTCTGACCAAAGCAGGATATCAGATCAAGCAGAAATGAAGGGCGAACGCCTATGATTGTTATATATCGCTATAGATAACAAGAGATGGCAAGCTGATTTGTCAGCGATGGGGGAAGGAGATGGGTTGCATGACAGGTTACGGCAAAATCGGAACGATTAAGAGGAAAGAGCTAGATAGAGAAGTATAGCAATATGGGGAACGTGATTCTTTGTACTGGAAGGGGAGGCACAGGAAAGTCGACCTTTGTGGCTTTGGCTAGTAGATGTTTGAATTCTCCTAAGCTCCTTATAGACCTGGACCCCGATGAGAGCCTGGCCGATATGCTTGGAATAGATTTGGAAGCAAAGAGAAAGAAGACTATTTCAGCCATGCTTTATGAATTCATACAGGAGGGGGCTGGCCGCTCCGGTTATGATCTATTCTCAGAGTTGCTGTCTCGAATTTTGGACGATTGCTTATATAGGGGCGAAGGATTTGATTTTATCAGCTTGGGGACAAAGTTTGCTGTGGGCTGTTATTGCGCCCCAGATGCAGTGCTTAAAGACTTCATGCCCACTGTGGTTCAAGATTATAAGGAGGTGATAATAGACTCTCCTGCTGGATTAGAGCATTTCAATCGCAAGGTAGTGGTGGATATAGATGACCTGTTTATGATTCTGGACCCATCAGAGAAATCGGTGAAGCATGTAGAAAGGGTCTTGGATATTGCCAGGGAGTTGAAGGTCAATTACCATCACCTCTACCTTGTAGGCAACCACAAGTTCACCAAGGAAACAGAAGAATATTTGCGAAGCACCGGAGAAACTTATCTAGGGAAAATAGAATATGCCAGTGAGGTGAGAGAATATAATTTGAAAGGCAAACCACTCTTGGACTTGCCTGAGAACTCAGTTGCTTTACAATCGGTTAAAGAAGTCTTGGCTAAGGCAGGCCTTATCTGTAAGGACGCAGTATGAGCAGCGCTGCAGAAGTCGCAATAAAAATTAGCCCCATGGATTCTAAAGAGTCTCCCCTTCAATTAAAGGTGAAAGAGATAGCTAAAGGCTTACGTTTATGATTGAGAAAATATCCTCCCCGGTGGAGGATTTACGAAGATAAGTCGAAAGGCAGGTGAGGACTTATGGATACAAAAGAATACCCGGCGGTATGGTTACAAGCCGCTGGATGTACCGGCTGCTCAGTCTCTCTTCTCAATGTTATAAATCCCTCTATCAAAAACCTCTTAGTCGATGAAGTACTCCCAGGCAGTCATATAAATCTAAGGTTTCATTCTACTGTAATGGCAGGGGCGGGAGCGCCTGCCATCGAAGTTATGGTGGATACATCACGGAAGAAAAAGGGAGGTTACATCCTGATTGTAGAAGGGGCTATACCCACTGCTAAAGGTGGTATCCATGGCGTGATTGGTGAAAAGGATGGGAAGCCAATGACTATGAAATCATGGGTTGAAACATTGGCCAAGGATGCCCTGGCGGTCATCGCTTTGGGTAGCTGTGCTGCTTTTGGGGGAATTCCCGCTGCCTATCCCAACCCTACTCAGTGTCGCAGCGTCAGTGAGGTTCTTCGAGCCAAAGGCATAAATACTCCGTTGGTAAATATTCCTGGTTGTCCACCACACCCTGACTGGTTTGTGGGCACGGTGGCAAGTATCCTGCTTTCCGGTCTGCCGAAGCCGGAGGATTTGGATGAGCATGGGCGTCCTAAGGCTTTCTATGGGCAAACCATCCACGAGAACTGCCCACGGCGAGCCTACTATGATGAGAATAAGTTTGCTAAGAAGTTCGGCGATCCCGGGTGCAATTACGAATTAGGGTGTAGGGGACCTATAACCCATGCCGATTGTCCTTTGAGATTGTGGAACAATAAGGTTAGTTGGTGTGTAGGTTGTGGTGCCACTTGTATTGGCTGCACGGAGCCCGGGTTCTTTGACATATCTCCGCTCTATGAGAAAGTGAGCGAAGCTGCTCTGCCAGAGGAGGTTTGAATTAATGGGCAAGATTATAATTGATCCAGTAACTCGTATTGAAGGACATCTTAAGGTGGAGGCAGTAGTTGATGGTGGCAAGGTGAAGGAGGCTAAGAGTTCGGGGATGCTGTTCCGCGGCTTAGAGCTAATCATGAAGGGCAGGGACCCCCGTGATGCCCAGCGGATAGCTCAACGTATTTGTGGAGTTTGCCCGACAAGCCATTCTACTGCCGCTGCTTTAAACCTGGATAGTGCTTTCGGCATCGCCGACAAAATACCCGACAACGGCAGAATTATCCGCAATCTAATTCTCGGAGCAGCCCATATCGCTGACCACATCCTTCATTTCTATCACTTAGTGGCTCTTGACTATGTAGATGTGGCTAAATTAGCAAAGTATGAAGGGAATAATCCCGCCTTAGATTCAATAAAGAGCTTTATTGCACGAGGGGAATTGGGGCCTTTTGTACCTCGTTATGAAGGTGACTATCGTCTGCCCGATGAAGTCAATGAGCAGGCGGTAGCCCACTATGTCGCAGCATTCGACATGCGTCGTAAAAGTCAGGAGATGCTTGCCCTGTTCGGGGGCAAGATGCCTCACAACATGGGCGTAATGCCCGGTGGAGTTGCCTCTGTACCCTCGGTTGACAATATGACCTCATTCCTGTGGAGGTTGAAGGAACTCCAGGAGTTTATTGATAATGTTTACCTCCCAGACGTACTAGCGGTGGCCCGGGTTTACTCAGATTACTTTGAGATCGGTCGTGGCTGTGAGAATTTACTTGCTTATGGCTCCTATGAACTGGATGGAAAGGAAGCAGACCTCACCAAGAGGAAAAGATTTTTTAAGCCCGGGATCACCTCTACCAGTCTTAAGTTTAATGAATTGGATACAACTAAGATCACTGAAGAGGTAAAGCATTCCTGGTATGCCGATTCTATCAGTGGCAGACATCCCTCCCAGGGAGATGTTGTTCCTGATGAAGGGAAGAAGGGGGCTTATTCCTGGATAAAATCACCTCGCTATGGTAAGGCAGTTTTTGAAGTTGGGCCACTGGCTCGAATCATGGTCAACTATGTCGGAGGCAATCCCGGAGTCAAGAGCCTGGTTGGTTCTGCCTTATCCCAGGCAAATATAAGCCCCGATAAGATGTTTTCTGTCATGGGGCGTAATCTTGCTCGAGCCTTGGAGACTAAACTCATAGCCGATGCTATGGCCGACTGGGTTCTAGAACTCAAGCCCGGTGAACCAGCTTACATAAGCTATGAACTCCCCGAGGAGTCTGTGGGTATGGGACTGGTCGGTGCAGCGAGGGGTGCCCTCGGACACTGGATAGAAATAAAAGAAGGCAAGGTTGCTAATTACCAGGTCATTACCCCTTCTACCTGGAATATTTCTCCCAGGGATGATGAAGACCAACCTGGACCCTTGGAGCAGGCTATCAAGGGAACCAAGATAAAGGATGAGGCTAATCCCTTTGAGATAGTGCGCATTGTGAGGTCATTTGACCCTTGTCTCGCCTGTTCTGTACATTTGCTCAGTCCCAAAGGGCATGACCTGGGAAAATTTAGGGTTTGTTAGTAAAAATTTGGAGGAAAGTTCAGGAATGGGAAAATTTGTTCTGGGAATAGGGAATGTCTTGTTGAGAGACGAAGGGATTGGTTGTCATGTGGTACATGCTTTGGAGGGAATCTCTCTCCCCGATGTAAAAATAATAGATGGGGGGACATGCCCCGATGTAGTGCAGTTTCTTGAGGACGCTGATAAATTGATCATAGTGGATGCTGTTAAGGGTGGGGGAATGCCTGGGCAAATTTACCGTTTTCACCTTGAGGATATAACTCTAGAGCAAAAGCCATTTCTATCCCTTCACGATGTGGGCTTAGTGGATAGCTTAATGTTAATGCAGCTTTGGCATAAAACAGGTGAAGCTGTCATTATTGGGGTCGAACCCAGGGATATTAACTGGGGGTTAGAATTATCGCCGGAGCTTCAAGAGAAAATGCCTCAGATAATAGATGCCATTTTGGCAGAACTTAATACCTCAGCTAATCTCTCCCTCGAGGGAGAGGAATAAGGTGAGGGTGTAAAGGAGAGATGAAATGTTGATTTCAGAGCAAAAACCACTTGAAGAAATCCTAAGCTATCTTGAGGGGGATAAGAGTATCTTTCTCATTGGTTGTAAGGGCTGTGCTGAGGGCTGGGGGAGTGGAGGAGAAAAACAAGTAGCAGAAATGAAAAACACTTTGCAGGAACGAGGTAAAGCTGTCTCGGGTTCAGTAGTTGTTGATATGCTGTGTGATAGCACGTTAACCAAGTTGAAACTCAGAGCTTATAAAAAGGAAATTGCTGCTGCCGATTCTATCCTGGTTCTGACCGATGGGGCTGGAGTGCAGACTGTAGCGGAAGTAGTGGATAAGGTAGTACATCCTGGCTGTAACACTCTGTCCTCAGGTGGTGCTCATGCCGAGTGGAAAGAAGCGGAGCGCTGCCTTGAGTGTGGTGATTGTATGCTGGAGTTTACTGGTGGCCTCTGTCCCATTGCCCGATGTTCTAAGCATCTGCTCAATGGTCCCTGTGGTGGCTCACAAGGTGGTAAATGTGAAGTTGATCCGGATATACCCTGCGTCTGGCAACAGATTGTCGATCGTCTTGCCAAACTAGGACAACTTGATAAATTGGAAAAGTTTGTGACACCGAAGAATTGGAGTGTGAGCCTTACATCAGGGCCTCCGGTGAAGAGGCTTTCTTAATGTCATTGTGTGAGAGAGGCAGTCCTTAAGAGGTACCCAGCCACACATGTCAAATAAATAGATTATTGAGGAGGAAAAAAATGAATGCACAAGTCCAAAAACCTTTTGAGGAGATTCTAGGATATCTTGAAGGTAGAAGGAAGATATTTCTGATGGGGTGTGGAGGATGTGCCACAATCTTTCACACAGGTGGCATAAAAGA
>Ga0315543_1000446_pt1 | contig 50335 bp, 30 predicted proteins | sample SalMarSW160210MG_2_FD_203098 | JGI IMG/M metagenome (GOLD analysis project Ga0315543, IMG submission 203098) | Salt marsh sediment microbial communities from the Plum Island Ecosystem LTER, Massachusetts, United States - Salt Marsh Sediment SW1601-210 ...
GAATCTTCTTCTTAAATCCAGGTGTATCCATTCATATGTGGGGTTGCCTCCAAATTCGGGAAAAACCCCGGCAAGAGCATTCCATTTTTCTCTGTTTGTTGCTTTTCCTGTAATTCTTTCCTCATTAATACCTCTTCTTCGCATCAACTCCCAAACATAATGGTCTGTTGCTCCTTCTGCTTCCCAGATATCTTTTGCCGGTTTATTGCGAAGTATTTCTTTTATATCGACGTGACTATGTAAATCTATTATCGGTAGGTCTTTAACTCTTTCATAAAGTTCCCTTGCGGTGGGGGTTTCTAAAAGATAATTATCATCTAAAAAAGCCATATATTTATTCCATATTTATATTTATAACAAAATTTAATCTTTTTATTTTATAACTCTAATTCCTTAACAAAGTAATGTAAATTCCTCGTTCTGTCAAGTGCGCTTTGCTGCGCAACTTTAAATTTTAATCACGGAATTAATTTCACCGCAAAGACGCAAAGAACGCAGAGAAAAAAGTTATTAGGTTGCTTAAGACCCAACCCACAACCCTGAAAACTAATGTATCACACAAAGACACTAAGACACAAAGTTTTTCCTTTATTCTTCAACTATTCGACGATTCAACCATGTGACTTATATTCCAAGTATCTATATTGTTGTCCATTGGATTTCCTCGGGATTTTTGAATCTTTTGTTTTCTCGTTTAAGGTTAAAGGCTTTTAAAAATCTGATAAGCCGGCTTGACTTATACATAAAAAAAATTATTATATTTAATAGTTTAAAAAATTAAAGAAAACCCTTAAAGCTTAGTGGAGGTTTTATGTTTCTTTTAAAAAATAAACAAAAATACTATTTTCAGTTACTTTTGATACTTCTTTTGGCGCTGTCTGTTATTCTTTCTTGTGAGTCTGATGGGGATCCGGACCCCGTCCCTGGCCCTACTACTCCCCAGATAGAAAAGATAGATTCTTCAAGTGGTGCGACAATAGGGATATCTGATACGGTTTTTATACTTTCAAATAACGCCTGGGGATATCCCTGTAATTTAGATGAGTGTTATCAGGCAATCATACTTTATACGGACGGTAGCTATGGGTGGGAATGGGACAGAGATAGAACAGATACAACCCGTCCCAATTATCCTGAGGTTATTTGTGGTACCAAGCCCTGGAGTACACAGACCGCGTCAGGTATTTTCCCTATCCGTATTCAAGATATAAATTCCTTCGAAGCTGAAATGGATATAGGGTATGGTGCAACTGGGGATGACTGGAATTTTGCTTTAGAATTCTGGTTAACTGAGCAAAAACCAGAAGGAAATGATGTATCGAGCTCTATAACAGATGAAGTTATGGTATGGTTGGGATGGGGAGCAACACATGATGGTGGTGTAGAAGAGCAAGATGTAATTATTGATGGGGAAAACACTTATGATTATGCTCACCATTACCCTGAGGGTGGAGATTGGCTATGGAATTACCATCAATTCAGGATTTCTGGAGAGCAAAGAATCCCGTCCGAAATAGATTTTAAACTGTTTATAGATTACCTTCAGCAAAAATACAGTTGGATTAGTGATACGCTCTGGGTATCGGGTATGGAGTTGGGCAACGAATACTGGGATTTTACCGAAGGGGCGTGTACGGTAAAAAGTCTATCTTATACGGTGAATGGAGAAACGGAAGTTAGCGGAGCGGAGTAAGAAGATAGAATTATTCTCGCAGGGCTGGTAAGTAAGTTGAGTTTTTAATAAATACAATTAAAATGGGTTGTGTGGTGGGGCTCTGTGTCTCTGTGTGATATTAATTTTGGGAATTAATCTTCGGAGGGATTCAACAAATAATTCACTGCGTTTACGAGAAATATATATGCGGCTCCGCCGCCAATGACGTATTCGTTTTCTCCCCACAAAAAAGGCCAATCTTCCTTGTTCTCGGGAAAGTCCGGTTTTAAGATTATAACTCCGGGCACTACACCTCCGGCAATAAATGAGTAATCAGCCCTGTTATTTCCATAAGCTACCATTTTTGAATCCGTTCCTACACCCGAAACAAATGATATATCCGAACCCGGATGACAGCCGTAAATGTAGTTTAAGCCCCTGAATGTATATTCTGGGTCGACGAGTTCGGGAAAAGCTTTATGCAAAAAATAGTTGGTAATGGAAAAATACATAGCCCAGCCGCTTCCGCCCCAGCCTCCTGTAGGAATTGGAACTCCGTAAGGATTCTGTTTCTCAAAATCTTCGATAAACTTTATATTTGATTTAACCATTTTTTCTATTTCTTTTTTGTATGTTTGATCCATATATGGTATGGCTCGCGTAAGAAGAGCGGCAGAAAAAATAAATCGCTCTTCTTCAATTTGTGGTAATAATTCTTTTATTCTATCTGCGTATTTGCTTTCTTTTGTGGATATCAAAAGTTCAACAGCGGCGCTTAGTTCCGCTGCGAGTAGAAAACCTCCTGTTGTATTTCCATGCCTGAATGTATCATGTTCGTGGCTATGCTCCTCATTCCATACTTTTTTGGCTGTTTCCAAACATTCATTAGCCAGTTTATCATTATATCCTCGCAACGCACGTGAAGCAGCTGCCAGGCTTGCTGCGGAACCGTAGTTCAAAGCACTCGATTTACTTGTAAAAGCCCATCTGTCATCGAATTTCCCGCTTTTAAGTCCGTTCGATTCCAGGCTACCCAGTTTGGGATTGTATATGAGGTTATCCGTCATGGTTAGCGCGTCGCCAAGGTGAGTATATTGAGATAAATCGGGTACGATAATTCCCGGAATGGCATGCCCGATAACTCTATGTTGGGCTATGAGAGCCAGCGTTCCATGTTCTATTTGCTGAAGAATATCAGGTATACCATCGGGATGGTGTATATCAACGTAGCGTTTTTTCTGGTCGACTGTCGTTTCGTCACGCTCAGGACGAAAAGCTTCCCATGTTTGCACCAAACTCAACACCGTGGAATAGTGTGTTTGCGTTCGTAGATCAAAATCGCCAGCATCAAACCAGCCTCCTATGTCCAGTCCTGGAATATGTTCTCCCGGTTTATAAGGCGTGTCGGTTGTGGGTCCCTGCGCGTACAGGTCGAAATGTTTATGATTTACAGGTGCTTGCAGGGCATCATCGAGGTGGGAAGCTCCATGCCAGACACGATAAGCTTCGTTTACCAGCATATGGTCCATTTGTACCGGGAAATAAACATCGAGAGTAGGATGCCACGCGTCCCGGTAAATATCTCCCGCTATTCTGAAAGGTTTTGTACGCATATTACCGTATTCGATTAGATACAAGCCTTCTGCTTTTATTGAGGTAAAATCAAAGGTAAAATAATTGTATCGAAAATACTTACCCCATTTTTCTATTTCACTTTTATGTTTTTCAATGAATTTTCCGTCTTCTGTTATTTTTAGCAAGCGAGCTGTTTTAAGAAGTTTGTCGTTTTTGTCGAGTTCTAAGACCGCAATCTTTTTTTGATTGGGGTGGTATCCTAGTTGTGAATGACCTATAACAGGCGTTCGAGTCCAGTTAGAAATTGTATTGGCTGTGAGGAACCACTCTATAACGTTACCGGATTTTCCTGCCGGAATGAGACTGCGCAGGACATACCATCCATTTTGTGCTTTGTTCCGTCCGTCGTATAATAGAAGCTCATTATTATTTGTTTTTATAGTTATACGTCTCTCAGGGTCTTCGGGAGCAAGTATGAGTGTTTTTCCCTTAGATATTGGTTTTGGTTCTACGGATCCGGATTTTTTAATTTCCATTGGTCCGGTGGGGTAGAGAGGAAAAATGTTGCTTCTTCCATCCATAATATAAGCTTTTTTGAAATACGCGGATGGAAGAAATTCAAGATTAAAACCGGCATGCCCTTCGAGTTCTTCTGGAAGTTCTTTTTCGAGATGGACGCTAAGAAGGATTCCGCCGTCTTTCGCGGTCGCTTTTATCTTGAATTCAAAATCGTAATCAGGATAGTTTAAAAATACTTCGATGCTGTTAGCTTTTTTGTTTATTTTTCTTTCTATTAGATTGGGAAATGGGTCCCACTGTTCGGGTGTTGGTTCTAATCTTACGTCACCATTTGTGGCTGTTCTTACTCCGTGGTGAATGATTTCGATTCCGCTCATTTTGGAATCATCGAAGTTCTCATTATACCAGTTACTGTAAACCAGAACATTGAACCCGCGGGTTTCAAAATATTCTAAATCGTTTAATTTGAGATTGTTATCTTTAATATAAATTACTTCTGAGGCAAAGGATGAGAAGCCGATTTGCGTACTTAAAAGGATCGTGATTAATAGTTTGATTTTAAAACAGACTCTAATTTTTTTCATTTTCGTTGTTTAAAAGTTATGTTTTTTGTTTGTTTTGTCAAGCGAATCTTTGTTTTATATTAGATACGTAATTATTTTTTAGTAGTTTAAGTTGTTATTTTTATTTCAAGTAAATCATTTTTTCGGAATCGGAATTACCGGATTGTGTGCTGATACGATATAAATATGTTCCGCTTGAAACTCTTTTTCCCTCCTTGTCCGTTCCGTCCCACTCCACACTGTATGTATCGGCCAGCAAGTATCCCATGATCAGGATTTTTATTTCTCTTCCAATTAAATCATATATAGCGATTTTGATATGACTGTGTTCTGTAACAATATATGGAATAGTGGTGGTTCGATTGAAGGGGTTGGGGTAATTTGGCTGCAAATTGAATGGTGGAGTTATACCGGCTGATCCATACTCATACGCTCCGATGTCCGGAGCACTGCCTACGTAAGAAAGACAGACACCCTGACCTTGCGTCCATGTTATGCTTTGATCTATAGTGATTTCATTTGTTTCATAATTTACATCGGTAATCCTGGCCCGTTGGGTAGTTCCTTCGAGCTGAATTTCGTCTCCTTCTATGATGTTCCAGCCGTCTATAAAATATCCCGCATCTTCAACTTCAAATTCTGTACCGCTGCTATCAAGACTTGTTATAACAGTTAAAGGTGCTCCACTATCAATACACGGACTTTCTGCCTGCAGGCGAAAATCGGGTTGAGTTCCAAATGGGTCCAGCTCACTCCCGTAGCCTTCATAGACGAATAAAGGGTTGCCAGTTTCCCAATTGTTTTCGACTACTTGAGGATCTGTGACCGCATCTGTAGTTATTGTTCCTCCTGCGTTATTATAGAAAATATTGTTTCTTATAACATTACCTGTTGGGTCTCCCTCGCCCCAGTCACAAAAATAGATGCCTCCCGAGAATCCAGAATAGGTCGCTTGATGACCGTTGTTAAAAAATACATTATTGTAAATATGGTTATAATGCGCTGGTGTGTAGTTTTCCATGGAGACGCACTGTATGCCGCCCAATCCATTGTTGTAAAAAGTGTTAAATCGAAAAATATTATTTAAGGACCGTAGGGACATACCTGAAGCTTCGTGGGCAAAGGCGAATCGATTTCCTTCAAAAAGATTTCTTTCTACGGCTAAACCGTGTGTTATTGCACAGCGGTAGCCAAAGCCGTCCGTCGGCGATCTTTCATGATGCAGGTAGTTATTGCGGAATATGGAATATTTACTCCATGCAGCAAGGCAGTGATGTCCCCCATAAAAAAAAATATTGTCCTCAATTAAATTATAGTAACTGCTGTCATTCAATACGAATTCATTGCCTACATCAAAAAGGGCGCCGGAATGAGAGGCGTCGTTGGCATATCCCCATCTCGAAAAACTGCAGTGATGTACCCGGTTATATTGCGAAGAATAATAAACTTTTGATCCGCCCCAAGTTGTTGAATCCCGCGCCTGGTCAAATATACAATGCCCTACGATATTATGATTCGAACTATTTGTGATGTATAAAAAGTGACCCATATAATAAAAATTCAAGCCATTGACAGTAATATAGGATTTGTTATCTATACGAATTCCGTAATCGGCATCTGTAAAGGTTACGGAATTACCATTGTAATTACTGTAGGTGATTCTGGCGGTTTCGGATGTTCCTGAATTTTGCGGTCGAATATAAGTACCGTTATCATACGTACCACCCCTTAGGTAAATCGTGTCACCAGCATTGGCATTTGAATTTGCTGTGGATAGTGCACATGGTGTATTTATATTTGTACTCGCTGTCCAGCTTGTGTCTCCGGTTGGACTGACGTAATGTACCGCAGCTTTTGTTGCTATAGATATCGTGTTTTGCAATACAATTAATAGTATAATCTTATAAAAATATTTCATAATACTTGCTCCTTCTCTTTAGTCGATGCGTTAGTGCGGGGAAACTCACAGACCAACAATTCAAAAAATCTGCGTTCATCTGCGTCCTAATCACCTCAAAAATATCATTTTCTTCGTGCTTGCATCCCTGTTTTCCCATCTTATCTGGTAGAAATACGTACCGCTGGAAACCCTTTTACCGTTTTTGTCTGTTCCATCCCACTGGACCGTATGTTCGCCTGCCTGTTTAACTTCGTTTACCAATGTAGTTATTTCCCTGCCGAGTATATCAAAAACGTGAATAGACAGATGACCTGTAACTGGTAATTGATAACGGATTGTGGTTGTTAGATTAAATGGATTTGGATTATTTTGGAATAATAGATAAGAAATAGGAGTATCTAAATAATGAGTAGTATCATCGCTGTACAACTCATGGATTTTAATGCCTGATAGACAAGTTTTATAAATTCTCACATCATCTATAATTCCATTGAAAGATTTCATTTCTCCGTCATCGGAACCTCTTCCGATTAACAGCTGGTTAAAAAGCCAGGGTCCTGTTACTCCATTAACCCTGTCGATGACAACCTGTTCACCATTAAGATACATTCTTACCACTTTATTTATAGGATCGTATGTCGCTGCGATATGTGAAAACACATTCTCCTGTACTGTAGGAAACTCTACACTCGCAAGTGAGTAACGTATACTGCCGTTTCTTACCCATTTAATTGATAATCTATCATTCACTAAGCCGAAATTAAAATTTGCCCATTCGGAGTCATCATTTATGATCCAATTATCAACGGAAACCGTAAAAGGATTTACCCACGCGGCAAGAGTAAATGCCTGATCCTCTCCGTGAAGGGAACTGTCGCTCCAGGTCGGTACCGTTATACAATCATCCTCTCCGTCAAAAAAATATGCCGTACCTACCTTTACGTCTGTGAGAGTAGCTCCTTCTACAACTCCATGATAACCGTTGCCGCTGGAATCGGCGGCGTCGCCTTCGAATTTATATAATGCTACGATTTCATCCGGAACTTCATCTTGAGTTGTAGCCATAACAGCGTTTGAATATGAGGATTCACCTGATATATCCGAGAACGCACATACACGGAAATGATAATCGGAATATGGCGATAAATTGATAATTGTATATGAGTTTGAATCTGCCAGCACTGATTCGACCCGGTCAAAATTTGTCCCGTCGGTGCTTTGTTCTATTCTAAAGCCCGGTTCATCGTCGGAATTATCATTCCAGGTTAAATGGACCGTGTTATCCGAAACCTGCGCGGATAAATTACTCGGAGCCTCGGGAGAGGTGATGCCATTTAAGTCACAAAAGCGCTGCTGGGCTGGAATAATTCCCGAATATGACAGGTCGGATCCGATAGCTGGCCATGGCGTATCGCCCCAGGGCGCGTTGGTGAAAAAGTCTGGTTTTTCTGTAAGGTAGTAAGAATTCGGAATAGTATGATTCGAAATATCCGATTCCCAAAAAGTATTTTCACTTATATAATCAAAATTCCCATGACGGATTAATGTGCTGACTGTAAGATTCGTATCGCTCCAGTCGTCAGGTTCTTTCAGTATAAACCAGACAGTCCGATTAAGAATCGAATTGTCATGATGCAGGACATTGCCGATGAAGCTCATATATGGATTATTCTTTTCTATAAAAACAGGTCTGCTGGTGTATGAATTTGAATATCCGTCGGGGCAAATCATTTTGTTGCGCAGGAAAATATAATTGGAATTACTTCCCCAGTATCTATCGACTGCTGCTTTGTTCGTAGAATTTCCTTCAAAGAGATTCAAATAGGCGTGATGGCCGTGTGCCGACATATCCGCGTGCATTTCAGTCCATTCACCCTGGTCGTCCATAGATATTCGGCAATAGTTATAAGCATACACGTTGCCGCAAATTCCTAAAGCGGTCATTAGTTTTCCCTGCAGGTAATCAAAAATATTATTTTCAATTAGATTGTCGGTGGTACGATCAACAAGATTCACTCCATAACCTTGCCCACCTGCATAGCCATGACCGTATTCGAAGTAACTGTCTCTTATAACATTTCCCAATCCTCCCCATATCCCTATATGCGACCTCGAACATTTATAACTGCGGACATTTTTTACCCAGCAGTAGACGGCATGATCCATATGTATATTTCCATAGTAAGCGTTACAGTCAACTATAAGCTCAAAATGTAAATCTTCAACACCGGCATATTTTGTTGGATTAACACATCTGGCTACAGAAGGATTCATGTCGAGATTGTAAGTGTAATACAGCGGCTTGTGGAAAGTAAGAGTATTACTCGTTTCGTTTATATCTGTAATGATTAAAAATTGCCCGACCGCTCTCCAACCCCAATGTCCTTCTGCCCAACTATCATTCTCGTTGGGAGGCACAATAGGGCGAGCCATGACAGCCGGATCATTATCCTGTCTTATTTCGATTAGATCACCGACAGAAAATCCGGATACATCATTTACGGTAATCTCATTTGAACCTTTATTACAGTTGCCCAAAACATTAGCAGTAAAGTCTTGGGTGGAAGTACCTATCCAGATATTTGTTCTTTGATACTCATCCGGATCGTTCGGAAGTTTTTCGAATTTAAGGAATGTTTGATCAGACCCGGCACCACGAAGAACAATAGCTTTTCTGATATCTATTCTATCCGTAATAAGGTAGGTCCCCGCGGGAATAAATACCGCGCTGCTTTCGGCGCATGCTGAGATCGCGTCTTTAAGAGCTTCGGTATCGTCAGTAGTTCCATCTCCCGCAGCGCCGTAATCTGTGACATTTACACCTACGGGATATATGGGTATGCCTCCGAGAATTCCCGGTTGCCATTCAATTCTTCGGTCCAAAGAAACAATATCCTGTGATATTCCTTTCGCGGAGATAAAGAGCAGTAATATTGTAAAAAAGTATTTTAAACGCATATTTTTATACTCCTTTAGTCATTTTCATTAAAAAATTTCATAAATCTCATTTTAACAATATCATCTTCTTCGCACCGACAAAACCATTCTCCCCTTTCGGTCGGCTAGGTAATGTTTATCCCGATATCGGTTCGTTGAGCGAGTAGATATACCAAAAAAAATAATTATTTTGAAAGAATTATTAAAGATTTTCATGATAATCCTCCTGAATTATGTTTTTATTTATTAATTTTAATATAGAAGAAAAAAATAGTTATGTCAAGGTAGATAAAGTTAGGTGATAGGTTTTGGGTATTAGGTTTTAGTAAAGAACAAGGCTTTACCTTCTTTGCGTACTCTGTGTCTTTGCGGTAAAAAACTCCTTGACTTTTATTTGGTTTTAAATATAAATGAAAATACTATGAAAGTATTGATTATAGGCGGAGGTGGGAGAGAACATACTTTAGGATGGAAGCTGTCAAAAAGTGATAAAGTATCGAAGCTCTATTTCGCGCCCGGTAACGGAGGCACTTCTGTTTTAGGTGAAAATATTAATTGCTCTGAGATAAAAGAATTACTAAATTTTGCAAAAAAAGAAAAGATAGATTTTACCGTTGTAGGACCTGAACAACCTCTGGTCGACGGTGTGGTGGATTTATTCGAAACGGAGGGTTTAAATATATTTGGTCCTACAAAAGACGCGGCGCGGCTCGAGGGGAGTAAAGCATTTTCAAAGGAAGTTATGGCATCCGCGAATATTCCTACCGCATCTTTTGAAGTCTTCAATGATTTTAAAGCGGCAAAAAAATACGTTGAAAAAGATAGGGAACAGATAGTGGTTAAAGCCAGTGGACTTGCCGCGGGTAAAGGAGTTATCGTATGTCAAAGCAAAAAAGAAGCTCTCGACGCGCTCGAATCTTTAATGGAAAAGGAAGAGTTCGGAGAAGCCGGGAAGACGGTTGTAATCGAGGAACTTTTAATTGGTGAAGAAGTTTCCGTGTTGGCTCTTGTTTCCGGGGATAAAATACTTCCCTTTCTTCCTTCACAGGACCATAAAAGAGCGTATGATAATGATGAAGGACCAAATACGGGAGGTATGGGCGCATACGCTCCGACACCTTTTTTAAAAGAAAGTGAAATTCCGGAGATTAAGGATAAAGTTTTCAAGCCCACCATAAGAGAGTTACAGAGAAGAGGCATAGAATATAGAGGAGTACTTTACGGTGGATTAATTATGACAAAAGAAGGGCCAAAAGTTCTTGAGTTTAACGTTAGGTTCGGAGATCCGGAAACGCAAGTTATTATTCCGTTACTGGAGGATGATTTATTGGGAATCTTGATGAAAGCAAACGATTATGATTTACCTGATAAGTTAAGTTGCGGTCATAATTCCGCGTTGGCAGTTGTTATGGCTTCAAAAGGTTATCCTAAAAAGTACGAAAAAGGATTCGAGGTAAATATACCGAAATCAGACTGTACAGTTTTCCACGCGGGAACGAAAGCCGAGGGGGGTAATTTTTATACAAGTGGTGGAAGAGTTTTAGCCTGCGTGGGCGTTTCGCATGATTTAATAAGCGCGAAAGAAAAAACTTATAATTGTGTCGAGAAAATCGAATGTTCTAATTTGTTTTATCGAAAAGATATCGGAGATAAAGGAATCAACTACCTTTCGTAATAAGATATTTAAACGGAGGTTATATATTCTCAAGTTAACGCAGTTCATTTATGACAGGTTGGCGTTCAAGGATATCATTCTGAAAAACCGCAGTCAGTTTTCCCAACGGGCTATTTCGCAAGGAGTACCACTCTTTTCAATTTCAAAGAAATTAAAAATCCATGCCCGTTCGACCTCCGAGGTATTTTCCCGGACAGCACTCCTTACTCATTTTGTTAATAAAAGTTCGTGTCCGCTCAATCTCCGAGGCATTTTTCATGGACGATACCCCTTCACTTTTAAACCTAACAATTACAATTTTCGCGCAAATTATATAAATCATTATCTGATATTTTGGGAAAAGGGGGTGGTTGTCTAATTTGGCTAATTTGTTTGAGAGAGGAAAAGGTAATCCTCCTTTATCGTACCGCGTTAGACCAAAGACGTTAAATGATTTCATAGGACAGGATGAGATAGTGGGTCCGGGATCTGTTCTTAGAAACCTTATAGAGTCAGAAAATCTTCCTTCTTTGATTTTCTGGGGTCCTCCGGGTTCCGGAAAAACCACTTTAGCCCACATAATCTCAAATCATACAGATTCAAATTTCGAACGTCTTAGCGCAACCGAAAGCGGTGTAAAAAATGTAAGAGAAGTTATTCAGAAAGCAAAATATCTTTTGCAGAATAAAAGCAAAAAAACCATATTGTTTATCGATGAAATTCACCGGTTCAATAAAGCACAGCAGGATGTGCTCCTACCCTGGGTCGAAGACGGGACAATAATATTAATAGGGGCGACTACCGAGAATCCTTCTTTTGAAGTCATTTCACCTTTACTTTCACGGGTGAGAACTTATATATTAAAGCCTTTTACTCCTCGGGATATAAAAAAAATTATCGATAGAGCTTCAGCTATTGATGAAGAGATAAAAAAGACAAAATTTAAAATAGATGAAGAAGCCATAGACTACCTGACAAAAATTTCTTCCGGGGACGCGAGGGTAGCCCTCGATGTTTTCGAATCCAGTGTACGAGTTTCTGCTCAGGAAAAACGCAAAATAGATAAAGAATTGATCGGAAATATTCTCCAAAGACAGGTTATGTATGATAAGACCGGAGAAGAACATTATAATCTTATATCGGCTTTTATAAAGTCGATTCGGGGAAGTGATCCGGATGCCGCGCTTTACTGGATGGCAAGAATATTAAAGGGTGGGGAAGATCCTCTCTTTATTGTTAGACGAATGGTTGTTTTGGCGTCTGAGGATATCGGTAATGCTGATCCTCGTGCGTTAGAGGTGGCGGTGGCGGCAATGGAAGCCGTTAAGTTTGTGGGAATGCCCGAAGCAGGGATAATTCTTTCTCATGCTGTAACTTATCTGGCGTCGGCTCCTAAAAGCAACGCTTCCTATCTGGCGTATAATAAAGCTCGAGGATTTCTAAAAGAACATCCTAATGAAGCTGTTCCTTTGCATCTCAGGAATGCTCCAACCGAACTTATGAAAGAAGCCGGTTATGGTGAAAATTATAAATACCCTCATGATTATCCGGATCATCATGTGAAAGAATCTTATTTTCCCGAAGGGTTGAAAAGGAATATCTTTTACGAGCCTACCGATCAGGGCTTTGAAAAAGAAATAAAGAAATGGTTAGAAAAACTGCGGGAGACTTAGGTTTAGGAGTCTCGATCTCCAGGGTTAGTTTTTTTAAGAATTACCGATTTGTTTGAGATGAGTAGATAGATCAGATTAGGGGTTGACAAAAAATTCGATTTTCTGTATTTTTTGGCGATGAAAAAATTTATAGCGTATATTTTCTTTGCTGGTTTGATTCTAAGGGTACTTGCTGTTTTTATTGTAGGTAATTATCATGAACCAGCGGATTTTGAGTATGGTCAAATTGCCCGAAACATAGTAAATGGTAATGGTTTTAGTCGCCCAGCATTTTCTGGGGATAATGTTTCTTTGACTTCATCTCATGCACCAATTTACCCGTATTTTCTGGCTTTTTTCTATCAATTTGGTAGAAAACCATCCGTATTAATATTTATTCAAATAATTCAAGCGGTAATTTCTGCGTTCACAATCATTATAATTTTTGGGATTTCAGAGATAATTTTCAACCGAAAAGTAGCAAATCTTTCTGCCATCGGTGTCGCTTTGTATCCGGTTTTCATCTACTATTCAACAAAATTTGTTCCGACAACATTCTTTATTTTTCTACTTTCTCTTTCGATTTTTTTGATTATGAAAAACAAAAAAACTGGATTATTATTTCTTTCAGGTATAATTTTAGGTCTTACGATATTATGTGCCCCTGTTGCATTTATGGTTATTCCTGCTGTTATTATATGGTGGATTGCGATAAAAAAATATGATATTAAAAAACTTTTTGTTATTATTTCTTTTGCGGTTTTAATTCTAATTCCGTGGACAGCGAGAAACTACTTTGTTCATCGCCATTTTGTTCCTGTCACAACACAATTCGGCCTTAGTTTCTGGTTGGGTAATAACTCTAATGCGACAGGAACAGATTATTTAAAGGTAAATCCGGAATCAAGCGATGATTACATATTTATGCTCCAGACGCTTCCTGAAAATATACAGGACAGCCTTTCGAAGATCGATGAAATTGATCGTTCAGGATACTATTTGAAAGAAGGAATTAATTTTATTAGAGATGAGCCTTTAAAATCTTTAAAACTTATTATGAAGAAATTTTATTACTATTGGTGGTTTGCACCTGCGAGCATGTACGCTACAAAGGATATCGAAAAATATGGATTTCTTCTAAAAATTGTGTATCTTTCTATTCTTTTCACAGGAATTATCGGGTTTGTTCTTTCAAGAAAATTCATAGAGGATACTTCTCTACTAATTATGATAATGTTTTTTATTTCTTCTCTTTATATAGTTGCCCATGTTGGTCTTATCAGGTATAGGGCAATTATTGAACCTTATCTCATAATCTTTGCTTCCTTTTGTTTTTATCAATTAACTTTTTGTTTTTCGAAAAAAAATTTAAAAGAATAGCCACTAAGTCACCAAGGTACAAAGAACAGAATGTTTTTCATAACTTTTAATTTCGGTGTGATTTGTTGTTCCTTTTCTTGGTTGGCTTGTTGGTTCGTTGGGTGGTTAAATCGGAAAATAAAAAAATTGAGTTTGGTGGGGTTTAGTGTTTTTAGTGTATTTCGTGGTTAAATAAATTGTTTTTTCTCTGTGTTCTCTGTGTGTTTTTTTGTTTCTCTGTGTACTCTGTGGTAAAATCAGTTTCTTTCTTTGTGTCTTAGTGCCTTTGTGGCGAAATTTTATTTCAGTTTTTCTAATTCTTTCTTTAATTCTTCCAATTCTTCGGAAACGCGCAGGATTTTTTCCATCAAAGCTTCTTTTAGTTGTTCTTTCTGTTCTATAAATTTTTTAGGGGTAATTTTTTCGATTTTGAAATCCGAGGAACTTCTGGATTCAGCGGTTTTTATTTCTGCCAACTTAACGGGAATTTCCATTTTGTTTTCTCCTCTTATGATTTTAAGCGTGATAGTATTCCCCGGTTCCTCAATTAAAACCATTTCTTTAAGACTTTCCAGATGGCGTATATTGTTACCATTTAGTGCTATAATTATATCGCCTTTATTAATTCCTGCAGCTTTAGCAGGTGACTTATTTATAACTTCGCTTACAACCACTCCCATATTTAAGGGGGCATTATTTTCAATTACAACACCAAGCCAGGCTCTTTTCACAACGCCAATTCTTTTTATTTGTTCTACAGAGTTTAAGATATAGTTGATTTTGATCACTTCTGCAAAATTGTTGGCATTCCTGAAAATATTTTCGGGAAATATAGGACGATTAACTCTACCTCCTACAATTCCTAAAAGTTTTCCTTTGAAGTCAAATACTCCGGCTCCATTATTGCCTGGAGATAGAGGAACGGAAAGGTTGAAAGATATACCTTCCGGACTCTGAAGAAATCCCATTCCAATCATTCCCATGCAACCGAATGAATTCCCGTAAATATAACAAATTTGCCCTTTTTTTATTTCCTTACCAGCGGACGGGATTCGAAAATCTTTCTCTGCTCTGATTAGATGAATCCCTGTAGATGGATCACGTCCGATTACTTCTCCGGTGGAAATTTTTTCGAATTTATCTTCTATATATACTGTTTGACCGATCCCAATAAAACCCACAGTTACAATATGGTTTTTTCCCACAATGGTACCCGTCATGATCAAATTACCGGTTTTTGTACATAAGGTTACTACATAGGGGGAAATATCTTTTTCGAGACTTACTATCTCTTGCTCTACTTTTGAAAGATAAGTAGCGAGAAAAATCAATATAAGATTCATAATAATGTTTTAAAATAAGACTTAGAAGCTACCTCCGGAATAACTTGTCAATACAAAATTGCCTTCTCTTTCATAGTAAACTTCCGAATATGGAGTCTTTTCTTCTTTGACAATGTAGTATTCTTTTGGGCTTTCCTGTGCGATGATATTTTTTTGCGTTCGAAGTAAAGGTGATAAGAGTGTACCCAATATTATTAAAAGAGAAGCGCTGACCGCGAGCCGGCGCAGGCGATAAACTTTTCTTCTTGGAAATAGAATAATACGCTTAAGCACTTTCTCGGAAGGTTGAGGTATTTCTATACTGCGAACACTGTAACTGATATTCTGGTAACTGGTCAGAATATTATTGCAATTTTCGCATTTTGCTACGTGTTCTTCGACGCGTATTATATCAACGCTTTCCAGTTCGGCGTCGATATAAGCTGATATTAACTCTTTAATAGTTCCACAACTCATTTGTTTCCCTCAAAAAAATTTCTTAATTCGTCCCTAGCCCTGCTGAGTCTGGATTTTACAGTACCTTTTTCGATTCCGAGAATATCTGCTATTTCTTTATACTCTAATTGGTTTATTTCTCTTAAAATTACTACCTCTTTTAATTTTGGCGACAATTTTTTTATTCCTTTTTCTATGTCAAGCTTTAATTCAATATTTTTCTCTTTTGATTTTAATTTTAACAAATCCAAACTCAATCTATTTTTTCTCTTTCTCCAATGATCATATACTGTATTCCTTGCTATTGTGAGTAGATAACTTTTCCAGTTCCTGATGTCTTTGTCCGCGGCTTTCATAACTTTTATAAACGTATCTTGTAGTAAATCTTCTGCTTCCGCTCTATTCTGGACCATCCCGTATATAAATTTAAAAACATAATCGTGATAATCCAGAAATATCTGCTCTATATTCATAGTTAAAGACGAAAAAACTCCTCTTTATGTTCCATTTTTCTATTTTTTATAGATGACTTTGTTTCTTGGGATTAAATTACAAAACATTCTTAAGAAGTTCAGAATACTTTCTGCTTAAGTTTTCCCAGGAGTAGTCCGAATAGTTGGAAACGGGTTTAAAAACATAGGGTTCCCCGATAATCTGCCGGATGGAAATAGCAAGGGATTCGGGTTTCGAATCGCAATTTTTCCCGGAGGAGCCTATCAGGTCTTTTATTTCCTTGTTCTTAGTTATCGCGATGATTGGTAATCCGGTACGCAGATATTGATAGAGTTTCCCTGGGACAAGCCAACTATCTTCATCTCCGCTTCCTCCTATCAAAATTAATAAGTCCGACATTATTAGTTCAGCCAGAGCTTCTTTTTGAGGTAAGTATCCTGTAGGAATAAAATTCTTCAATCCGATATTTTTTGCCTTTTCTTTTAATTTTTCTATCATAGATGGTCCTATATATTTTAAAACAATCTTTTCCTGAAGTTCAGGTTTTAAGGAGAACAGTTTTTCCAACCCTTCAAAAATCAGGTTTGGTTTAAATGTATCGTTGAACGATCCCATATATGTGAGTATGAATTTGTTAGGTTTTTTTCTTTTATGAGTTTTGGGAAAAGATGTTTCATCGAAACCGTTCCTTATTAAGTGGATTTTATTTTTGTTTTCAGGATATTGCTCTCTCAGGTAGTCACCTGTTTTTTTTGTAACAGTAACGACTGCAGAAGCCTTATCAATGAATTGCTTTTCTATTTTTTTTGCTAGATGTTCCTCCCATTTGAAGGAGTATTTTCCGAGATAACTTCCCGTCCACTGGTCCCGGTAGTCGATAACGTATGGAGTATCTTTAACCAGTAATAGTGGTAGCATGATAGAGAATGGGGGGCAGGAGACAACTATTATATCGGCACTTTTCATTTTTCGCCATAAAAAAGGCAGCCAAAAGATTTTATTATCAGGAAAAGATAAATAATCACGTTTCCCTGCTCCGGGAGTAGAAACTTTGCCGGGTAAGATGTGTAGAGGGTCGGGACAGAAAGATCTTATAACATTTAAGTCATTTGTTTTAAGCGAAGCATTATCCTTAGGATAAGAATAAGGAGGGTAAGGGGTATGAATATCAACATCCCATCCAAGTTCTTTTAAAACTTTCGGGATATTGTATACCCTCTGTACTCCTCCCATTCCCATAGGGGGGAAGTAATATGTAATCCAGCAAACTTTTCGTTTTACTGTTCTGTCTCCCGTTTCCCTTATTTGTTATCTTTTTCTATAAAGTCCTCTGGAGTTACTTTGGCTTTACCGCTCTTACCCTGCATCAAATTCAAAAAAGGTTTAAAAAGGTCTATAGGTATAGGGAATACAGTGGTGGAGTTGTTTTCTGCGGCAATTTCGTTTAAAGTCTGCAGGTATCGAAGTTGAATAGTAACAGGAGATTGTTCCATAAGTTTTGCAGCTGCAACCAATTTTTCCGCAGCCTGGTATTCACCCATAGCATTGATTATCTTTGCCCTCCTGTCTCTTTCGGACTCAGCCTGGCGCGCCATTGCTCTTTGCATATCCTGAGGTAAATCAACGTGTTTTATCTCTACAGTCGTTACCTTTATACCCCAGGGATCTGTTTGCTTATCAATAATACCCTGAAGTTCCGCATTGAGTTTTTCTCTCTCGGATAAGAGCGCGTCCAATTCCGCGCTTCCGACCACACTCCGAAGTGTAGTCTGTGAAATCTGAGAAGTGGCAAACTTATAGTTTTCAATTTCAATTATTGCTTTTTCAGGCTCCATGACTCTGAAGTAAACCACGGCATTAACTTTTACGGAAACGTTATCTCTCGTTATCACATCCTGAGTAGGAACGTCATGGGTTACAACTCGCAGGCTAACCCTGACAACTTTCTCGATAAACGGAATAATAAGAACAAAACCGGGTCCTCTAACTCCGACATACCTTCCCAGACGAAAAATAACCGCTCTTTCATATTCCTGAAGTATGTTTACCGCGTTAGCTGCAAGTATTAAAATAATAACTCCGACTACAATTAATACACTACCCAATTTATACCTCCTTTTTTTTGACTTTTATTATTAAGCCGTTCACTTCCAGGACTTCTACCTCGGTGTCTTTTTTTATTTTTTTATCTGATACGGCATTCCAGTATTCACCTCTTATAAATACTTTTCCCTCAGTAAAGCTTATGTCGCTGACAGCTTTTCCAATTGCCCCAATCAAGCCTTCTTTTCCTGTTGTGGGTTTTTTTCTCATTGCTCTTAGGGTAGCACCTAAAGCGAATATGAAGAACGCGGCAGTTGTTCCGACAGCGGCAAAAATTATTGGTTTTGAAATTTTAAGAAAATCGGCACTCGTATTTATTAGCATCATTGAACCTATCGACATTGATACAATACCTCCTATGGTTAAAGGTCCGTATGTGGGAGTTAAGACCTCCATAACGAACATGGCTATACCGAGTATGATTAAGGCAACACCTGCATAATTTATCGGAAGGGTTTGAAAAGAATAAAAAGCAAGGATGATACAAAGTGCACCCATAAGGCCGGGAATTATTGCTCCCGGGCTTCTTATTTCGAATATCAAACCGTATAGACCAACAATGAATAAAATATAGGCTATATTCGGATTCGCAATCAATTTCAAAAGTTCTTCTCGTAAGCTCATTGGCATATTTTCTTTCTCTGCGTTTTTTGTATCCAGTTTTTTTGAACCACCAGGTAAACTTACTTCCATACCGTGAATCTTTTCCAATAGCTCATCTACGGAAGAGACAATAAGGTCAATAATATTAAGCTCCAAAGCCTCTTCTGCTGTTGCGGAAACGGATTTTCTGACCGCTTTTTCCGCCCATTCTATATTTCTGTTTTTCTTTTTCGCTATACTACGCAAGTAGGCTGCTGCATCTTCGGTTACTTTTTCCATCATTGTGTCATCCGGCTTTTTCTCTTCGCCGCCTCCAATGCCTTTTGGGGAAATGGCTACAGGATGTGCTGCTCCTAAGTTTGTTCCCGGTGTCATTGCTGCAATATGAGCCGCGTAAGTCAAAAAAACCCCGGCTGAGGCATCTCTTGCTCCTGATGGGTGCACATAAACAACTATTGGGACGGTGGAGTTTAATTCGTCTTTAACTATTTCTCGCATGGCGCCGTCAAGTCCGCCGGGAGTGTCGAGCAACAGAATTAACGCTTCTGCGTCTTTTGCTTCGGCTTTTTTAATAACTCTATGTACATAATTTGCCGTAATCGGACCAATAATCCCTTCAACTTCACCTATAATAACAGTACTTCCGAAAAGCCATAAGATTAAATACATGAATCTATAATACTAAAAACAAAGAGGGAAGTCAACCCTGTTTCATTTAGACATATAACACCCACAAAGCTGTTAGCTATTTGCTGTTGGATTTTTGCATTAAACCCATCCTCGTAACACCAAAAATCTAAAAATTTAACAAAAAACATAAATTATTCTAAATATTTTTCAAGCTAATAGCTAAAAGCCAAAAGCTAAGAGCTGCAATAATTAGGATTGTATGCGTTACGTAAAGCTCTTTTTACTGGTATCCGGTACCTGGTATCTGGTATCTATTTATCGCACTTGACATCCAACAATAATTTCCTATTATAAATCCGTATGACTGACAAACAGTGGGATATATTAACCAATGTTATAAATGGAGAAAAAGTAGAATCTCTACCTGTTGGTTTTATCATAGATAGTCCCTGGCTGCCAAACTGGTACGGCATTTCCATCCTTGACTACTATTCGAACGACAACCTCTGGTTTGATGCGAATATGAAAGCTATAGAAGAATTTCCCGAGACGATTTTCTTGCCGGGTTTCTGGTCGGAATATGGTATGTGCACCGAACCATCCGCTTTTGGAGCAAAATGTACTTTTTCAACAAATGCATTTCCCAATGCCGAAAAGATTATTCGCTCTACGGAAGAAATTGGAGATTTGGAAATTCCTGATCCTTTGAAGGACGGACTTCTTCCGTTTATGCTGAACCGTCTAAAACTGGCTCAACCTAAAATTGAAAATGCGGGTCATAAAATAAAATTTTCCGTTTCCAGAGGCCCCTTGAACATAGCAGGATTTTTAATGGGGATGACGGAATTTCTCATCTCGATAAAAACAAAGCCGGAAAAAGCTCACGCCTTATTAAAGAAAATTACAGGGTTTTTAATAAAATGGCACCAGATTCAAAAAGATACTTTTCCTTCAATTGACGGAATTTTTATTCTTGATGACATTATTGGTTTTATAGGGGAAGAAGATTTTAAGACTTTCGGTTTACCTTATTTTAAAGAACTTTACAGGACCGATATGGCAGTAAAATTTCTTCATAATGATGCTTCATGTAAGGTATCGCTAAAGTATCTGCCTGAAATGGGAGTTAATTTTTTTAACATGGGCTTTGACACGGATATGAATGAACTAAGAGAAAAAACAAACTACAAAGTTACCATGCTTGGAAATATTCCGCCCAGGGATGTTCTTGCAAAAGGCAATCCGGATGATGTAAAAGAATCAGTGACTAAATTAATGGACTCTCTTGAAGATACATCAAGGATAATTCTTTCCTGCGGTGGCGGAATGCCGCCGAGTGTATCGTCAGAAAATATAAATTCATTTATTAAAACCGTTAAATCTTATCAACAGTAAATTAAATATAAAAGACTAAACAGCAAAAATACTAAATTAGGTTATAGTTAAAACAAAAATAGAAGCTTTGTGTTCTTTGTGAGCTTTGTGGTTCAATTTCATTTTTTCTCTGCGTTCTCTGTGTCTCTGCGGTGATGATGATTTGGGGGATAGTAGTGGAGGGTGTTACAATAGTTATTGACAAAACAAAAAAAGTATATAAGTTTTATTTTGATTGGGGAGAAAATTCTCAGGAAGAATATATTTGTAGAGATCATATTTAAAACATAAAAGCAGAGGAGGAATTTTGTCTGTTCTGGAAGATCTAAAGGAAAGCGTAATTGCCGGCAATGAAAATAAGGTAATAGAATATACCCAACAGGCTTTAGAGGAAGGTATTGATGTGGAGGAGATACTGAATAATGGATTTATACCCGGAATGGATGTGGTAGGTAATATGTTTCAGGCAAATGAAATTTATGTACCTGAAATGTTGATCTCCGCAAAAGCTATGAAAGCGGGAATGAAGATATTGGAACCTTTGTTGACGAAAGCAGGGATCGAGCCTATAGGAAAAGTCGTTATTGGTACTGTAAAAGGAGATTTGCATGATATAGGTAAGAATCTCGTAGCTATGATGTTGGAAGGTGCCGGTTTTGAAGTGATTGATGCGGGCGTTGATATTACACCTCAAAAATTTATGGACTTGATAAAAGAAAATAAGGCTGATATTCTGTGTCTTTCTGCTCTTTTGACCACTACTATGGTCGGAATAAAGAATGTGATAGATGCATTTGAAGAAAATGGTTTACGGGATGATGTTAAGATAATTGTGGGCGGAGCTCCGTTGAGCGCCGATTATGCAAAGGAGATTGGTGCCGATGGATATTCTCCTGATGCGGCATCTGCCGTCGATTTGGCTAAGAAAGTAATAGGTAAATAGATGTAATGAAAAAGCTTAATTCTAAAGAATATATTATATTGTGAAAAAACTTATAGATTTAGTAAATTCTTATTATTCCGAAAACAAACGTTTAGTTGCTCCTTTACTTGGTTTCCCGGGTGTTAAGATGGCGGGGTCAAGTATAAAACTTGCCCAGCAGAATCATGAAGAGCATTTTAAAGTAGTTAATTCACTGGTTACGAAATTTGAACCGGATCTTCAATTTGTTCTTATGGATCTTTCGGTGGAAGCTAATGCCCTTGGGCTTTATACTATTTTTCCTCCCAATGAATCAGCTACAGTTCTTAAGAAGAATGTTGAATTTGGAATGGATAGTCTGGATTTACTTAGAGAGATTAAATTTGATAGTGATAGCAGACTGCTTAGTTATGTTAAAACGGTAGAGTTGATGAAACTCGATTTCCCTTCCAATGTAAAAGTTGGAGCGTATGTCTCAGGTCCTTACACTCTGGCAGGTCTTATTATTGGTGCGGAAGAGGCAGGTCTTATGGCTGCCAGAGATCCGGAAAAGCTTAAGAAGATATGTGTTTTTACCACGGAGTGCATAATGAAATATACGAAATTACTTCTTTCGGCGGGAGCGGATGCGATTTGTGTGCTTGAGCCGAGTGGTGTAATGCTTGGTCCTTCGCATTTTGAAAATTTTTCAACGATGAATGTTAAACGGGTCGTTGAAATCTGCCATCAGGCGGATTCGGACTGTATATATCATGTCTGTGGTAACAGTATGCATCTCATCGATAAAATGGTGGAATCCGGGGTAGGTGGATTAAGTCTTGATTCCAAAGACACTGGAGTAGATCTTGCCGAAGTTGCCAAAAATATCCCTGAGGATGTAGTTATAATCGGTAACCTGAGTCCGACTAAGACCATCGTTTATGGAACTCCGAAAGGAGTAAAGGAAGAAGTGAATGCTTTACTTGCCTTTATGGATGTCTTTCCAAATTATGTGCTGAGTACAGGATGTGACTTACCGCTGGAAACCCCTCTGGATAACGTATCAGCTTTTATTGAAACCGGCAGAAATTATATGATTTCGTGTTAATAGTATTTTATTTCTGAATATAAATAAAATATTAAAAAGTAAAAAACAAAGCCCACACCAAACCCCGGATAGTAACCACAGGATCTTACCCTGGTACATTCGTTCCTCCCTACAGGGCAGGCAGATTAACACGTCTTACCCAACCTCCCCAATATTTTTCATTTTTAAACAACAAAATAAATCTTTTAAATCTGTGTGCATTCGTGGCTATTATTGAGGTATTAGGATGGGTTTTAAGAAACACAAAAAAATCTCTGTGCGCTCTGTGTGTTTTCCTTTTTCTCTGTGTTCTCTGTGGTAAAATTTGTTTTTTTCGGGTTTAGGGGTTTCGTATGTTTCGTGGTTGGGAAATGTAAATATTTGGTTAAATTTTTACCCTTGACAATTACCATATAATACATTAAGATAAATTTTATGCAGCTACTTAGATTGAATGTGGTGGAACATAGAGGGATTATTTAGTTGTAATTTTGATGTCATCCATAGCCTGATTGAGAGATAAGGGAAAAGAGGTCGGTGTTATTAGTAGAATTAAGTATATAGTAAAGGTGTAATATTTTTTATTAGGCTCACTGAAATAAGGAGGGCGCTATAAAAATTACGCTTAGTAAAGTTTGGTTAATATCTATAATTTGTGTTTATTCGATTTTTTTGTATGGTCAAAATTCCACGGGGAGGTTTTAAGCAAATTGAATCTTTATATAAGACATAAGAAGGTGTATAAGACAAGAATGTTTGTCGATGCTTTTGTGTTTCAATCAATTGATTTAACTTATTGTGTTGTAAACCTTAATGGAAGGAGGTTTTAATGGAGAGTATAAGAAGGAGAAAAGGGTTGTTGCTCAAGTGGATTTTATATGGCTTACTGGTGTTTGTGGCTTGCTTTGTGGTTACTCAGAGTGCGAAAGCGGCAGTGACCGGAAAAATCGCTGGTGTTGTTGTAGATGCTCATACAGGTCAACCTCTACCAGGTGCCAATGTTTTAATTGAAGGTACTGATAGGGGGGCAGCCTGTGATGTGGATGGTTATTATTACATATTAAGATTAGATCCGGGCACTTATAGTGTTCAGGCGAGAATGATGGGCTATAAAACTCTTATGAAGACTGATGTTAAAGTTATATCAGGACATACTACCCCTCTTGATTTTCGATTGGAAACGACGGTTGTAATAGGTGAAGGAGTAACTGTCCAGGCTCAGAGAGAAATAATCAAGATTGATCTTTCTTCAAGTTCCATCACTGCCGATAGAACTGATATAGAGGCGGTGCCTCTTGTCTCTGATGTAACACAGTTTCTCAACTTACAGGCTGGAATAGATGGCTGGAGTGTAAGAGGTAGTGGTCTGGAAGATACTAAATTGATGGCGGACGGTCTGTTACTTGTTGACGCGAGAGCCAATGAGCCCATCATGATGCCCAACCTTAGCGAAATAAAAGAGATAAGTTTGATGAGGGGAGGATTTGACGCGGAATATTCAAACGTTCGTGCGGGAGTTATCAATGTGGTTACCAGGGAAGGTTCTTCCAAAAGATACGAAGGTTCCTTTGAATTAAGGTTTACCCCGGCGTATCAAAAGCATAATGGGAAATCTATTTTTGACCCTGAGAATTATTACAACGAAGTATATTTATGGAATAAGTTAGATACGGGTGTCGCATGGAATGTAGACTTTTTTACAGATGATACTCTTGGGCTCGACACTGTTGCTAGATTAGATAGTGTTTGCTGGAAAGGTCCGGCTAACGTATGGGGGGACCCCGAAAGTCCGTTTTATGACACAGTAAAGCTTAAAGAACATACAGGACAATCGTGGAAAGGATGGGAAGGAGAAGCCACGGGGAAACCGACTACACCTGAAGATTTACGTAATCAATTTCTCTGGATGCGGCGTATCGATACCAGGGAAGATTCTCTCTTACCCAACACAGATTCTCTCTTTGATATGTACAGCGGTGGGGAGGCATATATTCCTATTTGGGATATTACTGTTGAAGATGGCGATACAATTTATGATTTGTTAGGGTTTACAAGGGAACCTTATGAAATACCTGAAGACCAACCGAGAGTAGGGACATACGGCGATCTTCCGGATTGGACCCTGGATGTAGGCTTTGGAGGACCTGTCCCGGTTATAGGAAACCACTTAGGGGATATGACCTTTTTTATTTCCCACAGAAACGATAATGAAGCTTTTCCTCTTCCTGATAGCAGAGATTATTACAAAGAAAGCTCGACTAGTCTTAAACTAACTTCCCGCTTTGGAAATTTTAAAGTGAACCTCAGAGGGGCTTATTCTGAAATTAATACTCTTAGCCCATGGTCTATAGGAGAACATTTGGGCAGCAGCAGAATGGAAGCAGATATAGGACAGGTTTATCTTAGAAGCCCTTATGACATGCTCCAAAGACCGGGTGAATGGGACAAAATATATCATGGTAGCGATAAAATCAGATCCGACCCTGTAAACCTTTTCAATCCAACCTCGCTTACACCCTTTGACATTATTTCTAAAATGGGCGGTTTTACCATACAACATGCATTGAGTGAAAATACTTTTTACGATATAAGGTTAACATATCTTCGTTCCGATAATGACGCCAATTTTTGGCATGATGTACCTCTATCGATGAGAGATACTGTTCTGATATGGTTTGGGGACGCGACGGATGAATTTGGCGATTATTATACGGATCAAGCTTATTTGTATAAATATACGGGCAACAATCTCCCGTACGGCTTTCTTTATCCTGAATGGAAAGGAGACCACTGGGAATCCAAACGTGTCCTTGGAGTAGAAAATACCACGGTGTTTGGAGGTGGTCAAAATTGCGGTACTTTCAATCAATCGTGGTCCGAAACTTATAATACCAAGTTTGATTTAACCTCTCAGATAAATAAGTACAACCAGATAAAAACAGGTCTCGAAGTTAACTACGCCGAAGCACATGAATATTATATAATAAATGAAGGTTACGAATGGGCAGAAGAAGGAAAAGAAGACTCCTTAGGAAAGTCTTATTTAGTTAAATATGATTCGGATCCGATCTTGGCTGGTGCTTATATTCAAGACAAAATCGAGTATGAAGGAATGTTTGCTAATTTGGGTTTGCGTTTTGATTACTCGGATCCAAATACCGAGTGGCCGTCCAGAGACAGCAATTATGTTTATTCAACTTATTACAACAAAAATCTTAAAAACCTATTGTTCGAGCAAGACTCTCTGTTAGAAGATGTACCTGCCCAGATAAAAGTAAGTCCCCGTGTGGGGATTTCCTTCCCCTTCTTAGAAAACAGCAAATTATTCTTCAATTACGGACATTTTTATTCCTTAGCACCCAACGTATATAGATATAAAATTTCCTGGGGCAGAGATATAGAACCTCTTCAATTCATAGGAAACCCCTGGTTAGACATGGAAAGGACTATTTCCTACGAAGTAGGATTTGAGAGCAATATAGCTAACACTTATTTAGCAAGAGTTACCGGCTATTATAAAGACAACGATAACGAATATGTTGCGGTTAGTTATACGGACAATAATACTGATAGAACTATCGACTATACCACATACGAGAATTTGGAATACAGTGATACACGAGGCTTCGAGTTAGAGTTAAGAAAACCACATGGAAGATTTTTCACCGGCTGGGTTATATACGATTTCAGAATAAACAGCGAAGGACAAACCGGAAGAGAAGAACACTACGATTACCCCGTAGATGAAGCGCAAATGGGCGTTTCAGACCCGGAACAGACAGAGCCCGTTCCGCAACCGGTGTGGCGAGCACAGACAACTTTCAAAACGCCGCTGGATTGGGGAATATTTTTGGGAGGTTATAACCTTTCATTCATGTACAGCTGGAAAGCAGGTTATTATGAAACCTGGAATCCTTTTGGAGGAGGATCACAGGAATTATCTTATATTCTGCAAAACAACATCCAATGGGAAAACCAGCGCAACCTGGATATGAGTATAAGTAAAAATCTCTCGATTGCGGGAGCAGCTCTTACTTTATTCATGGACGTGCACAATCTATTGGATTGGCAGGAACTCCACCAACAAGGTTTCCATAATGACAGAAACAATTATCTGGAATCTCTTCATCTCGAGATGTATAATGAAGAACCATACTTTAGCGACCCGAGATTTACTCCTCCGGCAGTAGGTGAAGAACCGGATCAAATTGGAGATCTGCAAAGTGAAGATAAGCCATATATAAACAATCCGAATAGAGAATTCCTCTGGTACTTAGATCCCAGATACGTACAGTTTGGAATAAGGTTCAGTTTTTAGAGGAAAAGGAGGTTATTAAAAATGAAACAAAGAAAATTATTGATATTCTTACTTACATTTTTTCTCGCAAATACCACATATGCTCAAGTAAGGAAAAGTATCGATGTGGGAAAAATAGAAACCGTAATTTTTGATGATGGCATACAGAGTACCACTAATAAACCTATGAGTCATGTTATTTATCCCAGAGGTTCACTTGTTACTTTGTGGGATTATGTAGAAACTACTACCTATATGCCGGGGGGAATCATGAGAAATGCCTCTACACTGGTCGGACACCGAAACTGGACAGATGCAACCGGTAAGTTCTGGCCTTATCACATCACCGGGCATTGCAACCGTGAATCTTTCGGACCCGGAGACCCATATCAATTTAACATCCCGGATGAATTAGGTTATTCCATACACAGATATTACAGATATCCGCCGACACAGATAATAATTGATGGAATGCATGTGGAAAAGGCGTTCCCCACTCAAGGTGATGAAGTAGCTCCCGATAAAGTATGGGGAACCGCGGATGTAATGGTCGAATGTCATTATAGGCTTTCTAATGGTTTAGATGTTTATCAAAGAAACCTGGCATGGAGCCAACCTGACCATGACGATTATGTGGTATGGGATTTAACTTTTATAAATACAGGGAATACGGATAGGGACGAAGATATTGAACTATCCGGTCAAACATTGGATTCGGTAGTAATAATGAAACATTACGAAGGAATTCCAAATGGAGGAATGTTCCCGTACGGAACCTGGTGTGGAGTAACGGAAGATCATGATACCAGACTTTCCTACCCTTATGATGGTGATTCTCTTCGCATAGATTACCTTGCTTTATCCAGAAAAGCGGGTCATGATTATGATTGCTACGGAGGGAAATGTCAAATAGCGTGGGCAGGAGATCCTGATAGTATTAATGGTACCCGTTGGCCCGGACATATAACTTTATTCGCGCCAAAAAATACGAGTGTTCAGCAGTCGTATCCGATTGTGGATATTGCCGCGAGTAACGACCCGGCTCAGCCAAGCATGCACAGTACCATAGAAGATTGGCCGGATTTAGTAACTAATCTGGAAGATTTACAGGATACGTTCGACTATAAGGAACCTTACCGCTGCATGAGAAAAGGAATATGGGGTTATACAGATACAACACTTCCGGAAAACAAAGCTGCGCAACATATGAATCTTCTCTATGATGTATATGACACAACTGCTACAGGCGCAAAAACCTGGTATGATATACCTCAGGATAGATTGCAAGAAAATGATCCCGATCTCGGACACTACGAAGCCAGATCACTCTCATATTACGATTTCAGCGTCCAGCCAAAATTCTCTATAGGTCCTTACAACATGGAATTCGAAGACACTCTAAGATTTGTCTATGCGGTTGCGGTTGGCTCTATCAACCCAAAAAATGCTCGTTTGATGGGCAAGATGTACGCGGAGGGTAATGCCCGCAATTATGAATGGCTCGCGGAGATGGATTCAGCCGAAATACGAGAAGAATATACAAAAAGAGATCCTGTAGCCGAAATATATGGAGAAATAGATCCCTCCACTATATGGCGAGGTGGAGGATTGAATGCTATGGCTAAAGATTATGTGGTGGCAACCGGAAGAGATTCTCTTTTTATAAACGGAATGAATGCTCAAAGAAACTTTAATTCAAATTATAATATTCCGCTTTCACCCGCTCCTCCTTCGGTTTTTGAAGTTTGGTCTCGTCCAGACGCGATAGGACTGAGCTGGAGCTATGAAGCCGGTTACGAACCATCACCAACCGAACTTGCCGGTTTTAAAATCTACAGAGCTCAAGGCGGAACCAGATTCGCTATGGCCGCCGATGGCACCATAACAGGCGATTGGGAAATGATCGATTCTTTAGGTCCGGATGAAAACAGTTTGAATAACACTGAAGGTATTACATCGGGCTTTGATTATTACTATTCTATTACAGCGGTAAGCACTGCAGGGATAGAAAGCGGAAGATGGTTAACAATGACCAAGGAGCCGTTTGCGGCAAGATTAACAGATCCTCCGAAAGAGAGTCTCGATTCTGTAGTAATTGTTCCCAACCCTTTGAATGTCAGAGATAGGCAGTTCCCGGAAAGTGAACATAAGATAATATTCAAAAACCTACCAGGCGAATGTACTATCAGAATATTCACCGAATCGGGAGAATTAGTAAAGACCATAGAACATACCGATGGTTCCGGAAGCGCGTTCTGGCAGGATTTTTGGTATCTAACTACAGTCAATAACCAGAGACCGGCGAGCGGTATTTACATTGCCCATATACAAACTCCAGCTCCGGATAGTAAATGGGTTACCCGTAAGTTCATCATAATAAGGTAAGGGGGAGAGAGATGAAAAAATCTATTGTTCTCATATCTTTATTAATATTTATTCTTTCGGTTAATTCTTACGCGATTGAAAAGGTTGCCCAGACAGGCTGCAAATTTTTGGATGTGGGTGCGGGAGCTCGAGCTTGCGGAATGGGAGAAGCTTTTACTGTGATAGGACAGGACGCCACCGCTCTCTTCTACAACCCTTCGGGTATAGGTAAAATCGATGCATATTTTGATTTGTCCATAGGTATGACTCAGTGGATCGCAGATATCGATTACATTTATGTAGCTGGTGTTTATAATGCTGACGTATGGGGAAATTTTGGTTTTAGCGTTATAGCGCCTGATTATGGTAGTGATATTCCATGGACCAGGGTGGATGTCAATGAAGACGACGGTTATGTGGTGCTGGGTACGGTAGATGTTAATGCGTTCTGTGCCGGTTTTGCTTATGCCAGAGAATTTACTGAAAAGTTTACGGTTGGGGCGCAGATTAAATACGTTTCTCAACATCTGGGAGCGAATAATTTTCAAGTAGTGAGCGGAGAAGAGCTTGAGGATACTTCAGTTGTAACCAGAGATAACGAGATTTCTACCCTCTCTTACGACTTCGGTCTCCTTTTTTATCCGGGTTTTAAGAGTTTTGCTTTTGGTATGTCTGTTAGGAATTTCTCTCCCAGGGTAACTTATGAGCAAATTGGATTTGAATTGCCTTTGACCTTTGCGCTTGGTGTAGGTTTTGATTTAATGGATTTCTTGGGGGAATATCATGATTATTCGTTTTTGATAGGAGCAGAGATGCTGCACCCTCGTGATTGGCAGGAAGAGTTTCATTTGGGTGGAGAATTTGGAGTTAAAGATATGATTTACTTCCGTGCAGGATATAAATTCAGATATTCCCAGGAAGGTTATAACGTAGGGGCCGGTATTAATTTTGCCGGCGTAAGGATTGATTATTCATATAGTGAGTTCAAGTCATTTGACATGATCAATCGAGTCTCTGCAGGATTTTCATTTTAGAAGAAGCCGATCTGCAGCTTGAGGAAATATTCGGTTTTAAAGGGATTAATCTCCCTTGGTAGGGTTAAATTTTTATTAGCTTGAAAGGAGTGATATATGATTTCTGAATCGCAAAATATACCTCTAAAAGAGAAGATCGGCTATGCTGTAGGTGATACTGCATCGAACCTGTTTTTTCAAACTTTTATTCTGTTTATAACTATCTTTTATACGGATGTTTTTGGCATTTCTGCCAAAGCGGTAGGGGTTATGTTTTTGGTTACCAAAATATGGGATGCGGTCAATGATCCGATGATGGGTCTGATTGCCGACCGTACGGAAACTCGCTGGGGTAAATTTCGTCCCTACCTACTCTGGTTTGCTATACCGATCGGATTAATTGGAGTGTTAACTTTCACCACACCCGATCTTAGTACGACGGGTAAGCTCGTTTACGCTTACGTTACATATACATTGTTGATGATGCTTTATACGGTTATTAATGTGCCTTATTCGGCGTTAATGGGTGTTATTACATCCAATGCGAGAGTTCGGACTGTCGTTTCCCAGTTTCGTTTTGTAGCTGCTTTTTTTGGAGCACTTATCGTTCAGTACTCAGCATTGCGGATGGTACAGAGGTTTGGAGCGGGTAATGACGCTTTAGGCTGGCAGCGGGCAATGATTGTTCTCTCTTCTCTGGCTGTTGTTCTATTTTTTATTACTTTTGTATCTACCAAGGAAAGGGTTAAACCTCCTAAGGGTCAGAAAACCCGTTTGAAGGACGATTTACGTGATTTATCCAAAAACAAGCCGTGGTTAATGATTGGCGGTGCGACCGTATTCCAGCTTATGCATATTCTTATTCGAACCGGCTGCATAATTTATTATTTTACGTATTTTGTACAGAATCAGGAAGTGATGCTTTTGGGTAAATCATATAGTTTTTCTTACCAGGGGATGGTATCCATCTTTCTTATGGCGGGTTCGGGTTTTCAAATCCTTGGATGCATACTTGCGAGCTACTTCAGCAAGGTTTTGGGTAAGAAGAATACTTATGCCGGCTTTTTAGGAGCCTGTGGGATATTCTCAGCGCTTTTCTTCTTTTTAAGCCCAAATGATATCGTTCTAATGTTCGTTTTTAATTTTATTGTATATTTTGCATTGGGTCCTGTATCGGTACTGCAATGGGCTATGTATACGGATACAGCCGATTATTCGGAATTAGAAACTGGCCGGCGTGCCACAGGGCTTGTGATGTCTGCTTCGCTATTTGCGCTTAAGCTTGGTGTAGCACTGGGTGCCTCTATTTTAGCCTGGATCTTAGCTGGGTATGGTTATGTGCCCAATATGCAGCAGACAGCGACTTCACTTTTGGGTATAAGGATGGCAATTAGTGTTTATGCGGCTATTCCCGCCCTTATCGGCGCAGGGATTATGTTCTTCTATCCTTTGACTAATGAGCGAATGGTTGAAATAGAAAAAGAATTAAATGCCAGGCGTGAAAAGGAGTAATATATGAATAATTCTGTAGCAGTAAAATTGTCTATAAAGGAAAAAGTCGGTTACAGTCTCGGCGATGCTGCCGCGAACTTCTATTTCCAGATATACATCGTTTTTCTGATGTATTTCTATACCGATGTGTTTGGTATCTCTGCCGCGGTCGTTGGAACAATGTTTCTTGTTTCGAGAATATGGGATGCGGTAAACGATCCTATGATAGGAGCTCTTGCTGATCGAACTAAGAGCCGCTGGGGAAAATTTCGTCCGTGGATATTGTTTACGTCTTTTCCTCTGGCTATCGTTGGCGTATTAGCTTTTACTACTCCAGATCTCAGTACCGCCGCTAAAATAGTATATGCTTATGTAACGTACAATTTTCTTATGATGTTTTATACTGCCAATAACGTTCCTTATTCGGCATTAATGGGTGTTATGACAGGTGATACGGATGAGCGGACAGGTCTTGCTTCCTGGCGATTTACCTTCGCAATGGGGGCAGCCTTAGTGATTCAAGGTTTAATGTTGCCTCTCGTCGGCAAATTCGGAGGCGGTAATGAGGCTAAAGGCTTTATGTTCGCTATGGTATTCTTCTCTTCTCTGGCTCTGGTATTCCTGGTGACGACTTTCTTGACCACTAAAGAAAGAATAAAACCCGATCCCGGTCAAAAAACTTCGATAAAACAGGACCTCGCTGACCTTATTAAGAACCGTCCCTGGCTTGCCATGTTCGGCGCTACAATTTTCATATTCATTTATTGGTCTATCAAAGGTGGTGTAGGACTTTATTACACTAAATATTTTGTAAATCTTGATAGTCTCCAGAGCTTCCTGCAGAATTTCGGCTTGGCCAAGAGCCCGGACGCGGATGTTGTTACAACAGGATTTACATTTTATAGCGTTGCCGGAAACGTTGCAATGATAATTGGAATACTCTTTGCCAAACCTCTTGCTGTTAGGTTTGGAAAAAAGAACGTTTTCAGGTTATGTTTATTCCTGGCAGCATGTTCCACAGTTATATTCGTGTTTTTAGCTCCGACAGCAGTTTTGTGGCAGTTTGTATTTACAATTCTTATTCAACTCACCTATGGTGTTACGGTTCCCCTGCTCTGGGCTATGATTGCTGATGTTGCTGATTTTACCGAATGGAAGACCCATCGTCGAGCAACAGCTATGACCTTTGCCGGTATTTTGTTCGCTCTTAAATTTGGTCTTAGTCTTGGCGGTTTTATTTTTGGAAGGCTTCTTACTTTTTATAAATATGTTCCTAATGTCGCACAAAGTGCTTCTACTCTCCGAGGTATTCGTTATATGATTAGCATCATTCCTGCTGTCGGGTTTTTCGTCGCTGCAGGTTTGGTTTTCTTTTATATAATAGATAAGAGCACGGAACACGAAATGCAGGCAGAACTAACCGAGCGGCGCAAACAGTATCAGCAGGATTAAAAGCAAATGGTGGTTGTGTGGTTAAAAAGTATAGAAAGATGATTATGATAAACAATCATCGGTTAATTTTTCGCCGACTAAAAAAGAGGGTTAATTACTCTGTCGGCAGTGTAAACCAAAACCAACTTTTGACGCGTTAATCGAAGTTGGCAAAAAGAACAAATACAAATTACTGAAAGGGTATTTTAGTTTCAGTAATTTGTTTTATAGGGATTTTTGTTCTCGGTTTTTAGGGGGTAAAATAAATGAGCAAGTTTGTTGTATTAAATGTGATTATATCATTTTTGTTTATGATTATTTTGACGAACTGTTCGGTAGAGTACAATGAAACATATACAAATCCGGTTATTCCGGGTGGTTTTCCGGATCCAAGTATCTGCCGTGTTGGTGACTATTACTATACCGTACATAGTACGTTTGAGTACTTTCCCGGTGTTCCGATTTTTCACAGTAAGGACCTGGTGCACTGGCGCCAAATCGGATACTGCCTGACGCGTGAGAGTCAATTGCCTCTTCGTAAGATGAGGCCTGGTGGTGGCATCTATGCCCCGACTCTTCGCTACCATGATGGATTATTCTATATGATTACCACAAATGTCGATGGCGGTGGTAATTTTTACGTAACGGCAAAGGATCCAACTGGTCCCTGGTCTGAACCTGTTTGGCTGGACAAGGAAGGTATCGATCCTTCGTTGCTTTTTGATGATAACGGGAAAATCTATTATACTCGCCATGTAGGCCAAGCTGATGGTTATATAGCGCAAACTTTGTTGAATATTGGAGAAGGTAAATTAGAAGGTGAATTAAAGAAAATATGGGGAGGTACCGGAGGAATATGGCCGGAAGGACCTCATCTTTACAAAATAAACGGAAAATATTACTTAATGATTTCGGAAGGCGGTACAAGCTATGGTCATATGATTACGATAGCCAGGAGCGATTCTCCGTGGGGGCCTTTCGAACCCAATCCTGATAATCCCATTCTAACACATAAGGATAGAGAAGGAAATCAGTTTCGTGCTCTGGGACACGGGGATTTAGTCGAAACACCCGACGGATGGTGGATTGTTTTTCTCGGAATTCGTCCCCAGGGAGGTCATTATAATCATCTTGGCAGAGAGATGTTTCTGGCTCCCCTAGAGTGGAATGAAGATGGTTGGCCTGTTGTTAATGCTGGTAATCCCATAGAAAAAATTATGCCGGCACCGAGATTACCTAAACATACGTTTAGAACAGACCCTCCTAAAGATGACTTCGATAACCCGAATCTTGCTCTTTGCTGGAATTATATTAGAAATCCTTATAAGGAAAATTATTCTTTGACACAGCGCCCAGGTTTTCTGCGATTAAAAGGTTCGGCAATCACTATGGAGGATCAAGATTCTCCTACATTCCTGGGACGTTGTCAAACGGCAATGGAGTGCAGGGCGGCGACTAAACTTGATTTTAATCCAGAAAGTGATAATGAAGAGGCAGGTCTTGTTATTCGGGGTAATGAGGTAAACCGCGCGGAGATAGGAATCACTATTAAAGATGGTGAACGGCATGTATTCTTCAGGAATATGGTTAAAGGTAAATTGGTTGAACCGATCCGTTATGAAAAGATAGGAGAAGGAGAAATTATTCTGTCAGTAGAAGCTAAGCCCCTATCATATGAACTCTTCTATCAAATAAATGATGAATCCCCAAAGAGTATGGGTAAGGCATTGACAAAATACCTGACTTTTGAAGAGGTGGAAGGCTATCTCTTTACCGGAGTGTACTTTGGTATGTTTGCGACAGGTAACGGAAAGATTAGCTCTACCCCTGCTGATTTCGATTGGTTTGAATTTATAGTACATAAAAAATAAGTTTAATTTAAGAGGTAAATAAAATGAATGATTATACGTTAAAAGATATTTTTAAGGATGATTTTCGTATTGGTGCGGCACTAAGTCTGGACCAATTAGAAGGTAGGGATCCAGATGGAATAGCTATTGTAGAGAAGCACTTCAACAGCATTGTTGCGGAAAATATTCTGAAATGGGAAGAAATACATCCGGAATTGGATAGATACAACTTTGAACCGGCAGATAAATATGCGGCATTTGGAGAGAAGAACAATATGTTCGTAGTAGGGCACACTCTCGTATGGTTCTATCAAACACCTGATTGGGTTTTTGAAGATGAATCCGGTAATTTATTAGATAGAGAGGGTTTACTTAAAAGAATGAAAGAACATATTTTCGCTGTTTTGGGACGTTACAAAGGCAAAATTCACGGCTGGGATGTCGTAAACGAAGTAATAGTCGAAGATGGGTCTTTTAGAAAATGCAAATGGTATGAAATTATTGGTGAAGATTACGTACAGAAAGCATTCGAATACGCACGTGAGGCTGATCCGGAGGTAGAACTTTATTACAACGATTATGATTATTATAAGAAGCCTAAATGTGAGGGTATAATTAAACTGATAGCAGATTTGAAAGGTAAAGGTGTTCGCGTGGATGGAGTAGGTATACAGGGACACTGGTTTCTCAGAAATCCGGATATACGTGAAATTGAGGAGTACGTTATGGCTTTAGGAAAATTAGGAGTGAAGATTATGATTACGGAAATGGATGTTGGAGTTCTTCCTTTTTATCCCTGTGATACTCCGGCAAGAGATTTATCTTCTTTTGATCCCGAAACACAGAAGAAATATAATCCGTATACTGAAGGTATTCCGGATTCAGTTCTTAAGGAACAGGCGGATCGGTATGCCGAATTATTTTCGTTTTTTAAAAGACACAGTGATAAAATTGATAGGATAACCTTTTGGGCTGTTCATGACAAACAGTCATGGCGAAGTTATTTACCCATAAGCGGAAGGACTGAATATCCTATGTTGTTTGACCGTCAGTGTAAGCCGAAGCCGGCTTTTGATGCCGTTGTGAGTACAGGTCTAAATAGAGAGTAAATTTAAAATGTTGAACAACGTGTTGGGCTTGACATCAGGAAGTTATTTTATATTATTTTACAAAATTTATACATAAGGAGCTTAAAATGACAAATGAAAAAGATCTCGAAATCGTAGCTGCAGGTCATACCTGCCTTGATTTAATACCGGCTTTTACAATCGAGGGGACAGTTGATAAGATGACTGATGTCCTTGTGCCCGGTAAAATGATAGATATGGGGGAGTGTGTTGTTGTAGGAGGAGGTCCTGTTACCAACGCCGGAGTTTCGATACGGCGTCTCGGTGTTAAAACAGAGCTTATAGGAAAGATTGGTGATGATGATTTCGGCAAACAGATTCTTAGTTGGTATGAAGAAAAAGAAAGCCATTTTGAAGGGATTAGAGTGGCTAAAGGCGAATCAACATCATACACCATAGCCATTTGTATTCCCGGAATAGATCGTTTTTATCTGCACCATTGCGGAGCAAATAATACGTTTGGGTATGATGATATGGATTTTGACATTGTAAACCGTTCAAAACTTATGCTTTTTGGTTATCCGCCATGGATGAAGAAGCTTTATAGGAATACAGGCGCTGAATTGACAAAAATACTTGAAAAGACTAGAGAATTAGGAACCACAATCGCGTTGGATCTTTCTCTTCCCGATGTAGATGGCTATGGTGATAATATCGATTGGCTTGCTATTGTTGAAAATTGGATTCCTCTATCTGATATTATGGTACCGAGTGCGGAAGAAATTTTCTATTTCTTATACAAAGACAAATTTCTTGAGAAGAGGAGAAATCTAAAAGCTAAAGAGACAGTCCTTGACAATATGAGTGTCGAAGAAATTTCTCAGATAGGTAAAGATTTAATTGAAATGGGTACGGGAATTGCGCTGGTTAAATGCGGAAACAGAGGGTTATATGTAAGAACCGCCGGTGCTGATCGGCTCGAGAAATTTGGGGCTGCAGGATGTTCTGACCTCGATAACTGGGCTAACCGTGAACTCTGGTTCCCTGTATATGAAGAAGAGAAATTCGTAGGCGCTCTTGGGTCCGGTGATTCCGCGATCGCGGGATTCCTTTCTGCTTTTGTATGGAATCATTCCGTAGAGTCCTGTTTGCGTTATGCCAACGCAGCGGGAAGTATGAATGTTACCGTTCCGGACGGACTTACATGGAATAAAGGATTTGATGATTTGACAAGACGTATCGAGGCTGGCTGGAAAACAAAAGAAATGCAAATCGATGAAAATGGTTGGAAATTAGAAAATAGTTTCTGGGTTGGGCCGGATAATAGTGGAAAATGGGAATCATAAAATAAAGAGGAGATAAAAATGTCAAAAGAAAGAGATAAATTTATAAGTAAGCAGCTTTCAAAAATGACTTTAGAGGAAAAAGTAGGGCAGGTTTTAACATTCACCTGGCGAGGTACGATGTTTACTCCGAGCGGTATCGAACAGGTTACGAGGTTGCACTGCGGTGGTCTTTGTCTGGAACCTTACGCGATAGAAACATGTAAGAATCTTTACTGGGGTAATTCTCAGGTTGATAAGACTTTTAAAAAACCGAAAGATTATTTCAATATAGCCAGCACTTATTTCGCGGGTTCCGATTTTGGTATCAGCATAACACCGGAAGACTACGCGAAAAGACTGAAAAGATGGCAGGAAATCGCGATGGATCGTCCTTCGGGAGTACCCTTGCATATTACCATCGATTTTGAGGGTGACTTTAAAAACGATTATATGGCTGGCGGTATCAGGCAGTTCCCGGGTCCGATGGGTATGGCAGCCATTGGTGATAAAAAAATAACTTATAAAATCGGTGAGACTATCGGAAAAATGTTATCTGCTATGGGTGTTACCCAGATGTATTCACCGGTCTGTGACGTGAACACAAATCCTAAGAACCCTGAAATAGGAGTAAGATCATTTAGTGATGATCCCGAAGTCTGCGCGGAACATGCGGTCGCTTTGATCAAGGGTTTACAGGATAATGGAATAGCAACGACTGCTAAACATTTCCCGGGAAGGGGTAGCTCAGTTACTGATGCTCATGATGTTCTGGAAGTATTAAACTTAAGCAAGCAGAGAATGCATGAAGTCGATCTGGTTCCTTTTAAAGCCGCTATCAACGCGGGTACGAAAGCTATTATGACAGGTCATTCTGTTTATCCTGCTTACGATAAGAAATATCCCACGACTTTATCTGAAAATATACTTACCGGGTTATTAAGAGAAGAATTAGGATTTAAAGGCGTTATTGTTTCTGACGCGATCGGTATGGCTGCTATTCTTAAGAAATGGCCTCTGCCGAAAGCATGTGTGATGGCATTAAATGCGGGATGCGATACGATTCTTCTGAAAGCCGATGATGAATCCAGATCTCAGACGTTCTTCGGGATTAAACGAGCCATTGAAAAGGGCGAACTATCCGAAGAAAGACTCGATGAAGCAGTTGGTCGTCTTCTGGCGATGAAGTATGATCAGGATTTATATAAAAAGGCTCCTAAAATTAGTGCTGAGAAAACTTACAAAATCACAACGGATAAAAAAGTTGTTGATTTTTCCTGGGATGTGGCTAAAAAAGCCCAGATAATAATGAGAGATGATAAAAAGTTGCTGCCTTTAAACAAAAAACAGAAAATACTGGTTGTTGAGCAGAAAATCCCTTACGAATTCTGTGGTAAAGATCCTTATATGCATATGCATATGTTCTGTGAAAGAATGGTAGATCATTCCGAAAATTTAATTATTATGGATACGGAATTTTCCGCGTTTGAGGAAGAAATTAAAGAGTGTATGGAACTTGCAAAGCAGGTGGACCTTGTTGTTATGACCAACTATTTTGCACGAATAGTGAAGTCCGGTAACAATCAACTGCTCGTCAAGAAACTGAAAAAAGCAGGTCACAAGGTTGTTGTTGTCACCAACAATCCGTATGTTGAAGGGACAACCGCCGAAGCCGATGCGGTTGTTTGTCATTTTAGCGCGACGCCTGATTCTATAAGGTCTTCTGTTGATTTACTTTTTGGTAAGTTTAAACCTCGAGCTGCAACCAAAGTACCTGTTAAACTCGGAAAGCAAAAATCCACTCCTGAGAAAAAGCTGAAAGCCAAGAAAAAATCAAAAAATCCTTTGGATTTATCATACTGTTAAGGGGGCTATTATATGCCGAAATCTTCTAGTATAGAGATAAAAGACGTTTTTACGATTAAGGGAGCACAAATATCGGAGATTTATGACAAGAACTGTATGTCAGTTCATTTTCAGGGAATGTCAAAGACTCTCCTTTTTCCTCATACCATCGCTATTCAGGGTGCTCCTACTTGTTCTGTGGGCATATCTCCCGATGGACTGTACAACAGGCTTAATAATGCGGGTAGATTGATTCTTATGAATTCAAACGCGATTCAATTTGCTTCTGCTCCGTTTATCCGTATTGTGGGAGAAGAAGAGGAAGAGGAAGAGGAAAAGGAAAAGGAAGAAGAAATTTTAGAACAAGAAGGAACTTTTATGCTCACTAGAAGGGATCCTGAGAAGGTAGAAGGGATCGATGATGTACCGGCTTTGAAGAATTATTATCATAAACCGATTCCCGAAAAGGATATTACGATTTCCATCGCTACGCCTTCTCTGGAGATGGTCTATAAACTCGGTAAAGTTAGTGTTACACGAAGACTGATTTCTCCTTTATTTGCCGAAAGAGACCAGGCTTTAATGCCTCTTGGTGTCGAGGAATATGAGGTTATTAACAAGAGTGACGAGGAAAAGGAGATTACTCTCGTTGTACCTAGACCTTCCCTTGTTAATCTTCAAGAGAAAGAATTAAAACCTACGGATCAGGATACTGTTTATGTATGCTCGGCGCCTGTAAAAGGTCATGTACATAAAGCATTTGAATCTGATGGGGTTAAAGGTGTTGTAATGGCGAGTAAGGAATGTAAAGACAGAATGGTTATAGCTACTCCTAAAATGAAAGGTGTAAGTGTAGATACAAATCCTTATTTCTGTCTTAATTATCTCAAACAGGATTTATTGCTTAATGACGACGGCAGTTTTTACAAGAAGAGAGATTCTCTTGTTAGTCAGGATTATGGTGCGGCCATTAGCCTTACTTTTAACCTGAAACCGAAAGCAACAATGACAGTGCCTGTTGCTATCGCTTTGGACTTTCCCAAACAACGATATATGGACGGGAAAGAATTTGACCGTAAATACTTGAAGAGTTTCAAAAACGAAAAAAATAGAGCCATAGATATGGCTAAAATCGCTCTTGGTAATTATAAAAAATGGTTTAACCGGACAATGACTATTCAGAGTAGGATATATAATATGATAAAGAATAGTCCGTCTTATAAAGGCGATAAGAAAGGGGCTCTCCGACTTACCAGACTGATTTGCAATGAATTTAGTTTCCCTTTGTCGAACGGCGCGGTCTGGGTCCAGGATAAGGATGGTAGCCAGAGAGCAAGATTCCTTGAATGTTTTGATTATGCCTATATCGATCCATCGGATGTCGATTGGTATTCTATGGTACTTTTAATCTTCTTCCCGGATATAGAAAAGGAACTCTGTCAGAGTTTTATTAACTCGATCAATAGAGAAAATAAGGGAAAGAAGTATTATCATTTGCACGCATCTTTTGTTGAAGCCCAGCAGCATTTCGAGGATTACCCGGAAGAATACGAAGATCAATCACTGACCCAAATATATGATCAAGTTAAAATCAAAGGTGCTGTATCACATGATGTAGGGGCACTACCGAAAGGTCATCCTCTTCGTAATGTCAGTGAGTACGCCTGGTACAATGATAATTATTGGATTGACCTTTTTCCAAAACTCGCGACAAGAGTGTTTAGAAACGTTAAATTCACAGGCGATACGGATTTCTTGAAGAAGAATTGGAAGACGATGAAATATGGATTTAAGCACCTCCGAACACATGACCATGACGGAGACGGTATACCCGAGGGGAATCCGGGTGAAGTCAAGAATACTTTTGATAATCTAACTCTCTTTGGCGTAGATGCCTATGACGCCACAATTTTCATGGCTGGTTGTAGGGCCATGATTATAATGGCAGACATGATGGAAGATGCCTCGGCAAAGAAAGAATATGAAAAGGCATTTGAAAAAGCCGCGAGCGAATTTGAGAAATTATGGAGAGAAAAGAAAAACAGCAAGGGTAAGAAATTAGAATATTATCTTACCTGTTATGATCAGGATACGGGAGAGGAAAACACTGATACCTGGCTCAATCAATTAGATGCTATATGGGCTTTAATCGCGATAGGAGAAGAGCCCTTTATACCGCCCGATCGAGCTAAAAAGATCCTTAAGACGATCTATAATAATAACAGAACTTTTATGGGTTGGGCTATGTGCCGAACTGAAGATGGAGGAAAGGTGGAATCCGAACAGGGTCAGGATGTCTATACAACTTCCAATTATGTTTTTGCCGAACTTCTTGACTATTACGGTCTTGTTAAGGAAAGCAAAGAAGTATATAAAGCAATGGATAAGGTTATCTTCGATTATGCTAATTCATTAATATCTCCGGATAACTTAAGAGCCGAATTGGAAATAGAAGCGGGCGAAACAAAGCCAACTCCCCACTACATCGTGGCAGCGTATCCGAGGCCGGGTGCGGTAGTGACTCAAATCGTAATGCAGCACATCAAGGATATTCAGAAGAAAAAGAATAAAGTAAAAATAAGTTCCAAGGATTTACAGACTTTTATAAAAGACTTGATGAAGTAAGAAGCATAGCTTCCTCAGGTAAAAATATATTATATATGATAGGTTTAAGACCGGTAGGTTTTAAACCTATCAGTTTTTTTTTGCTGGTTGCACTTAGAATTCTTTTAATTAATATTAAAGAAGAAAAATGAAAAATCGAATTTATTTTCCTCAATTTAATAAAGATAAAGTTTTAAAATCCAGCAAGACTATTCTTAGTTATGCCGGGGATTTGGGTGTTCCCATAAATGCAGGCTGCGGGGGCCTTGGTATATGTAAAGCGTGCAGAATTAAAATAGAAAAAGGCACCCAGGCTCTAAACGCTAGAACCAAAGCAGAAGAATCTTTGGGCAAAAATGAAAGATTAGCCTGCCAGGCAGTAATCGAGAATGATAGTTGTGATGTTTATGTAAGTGTAGTACAAGCAGGTTTTATAACTAATATTCTTACTCACGGTAAGCAAAGAAAAGAGATTTCTTTAAGTCCTTTAATAAAAAAGAAAGGAAATAAGATTTTTTTAGGTGAAGAAGAAATAGATGATTATCGCGGCGGTATATTCGGCATCGCGGCTGATGTTGGTACTACTACCGTTGTGTTACATTTAATTAATCTCGAGGAAGGTAATATCGTACATACTTCTGCTTTTGAGAATCCGCAGAAAAGACTTGGAGGCAACAACGTCATAAGTAGAATCCAATTTGACGGAAAAAATCCCGGCATGTTACAGTCGGATTTAATATCAAAGATAAACGAAGAAATTGAAGAGATGCCTGTATATGGGCAAAATATCTATGATTTTATAGTGGTGGGTAACAGCACAATGAGAGATTTGTTTTTTGGACTAGACGTTCAGAGTCTTGGAATCAGTCCTTTTAAATCCGTTACGGAAACCGAAACTGGCACAATTCCTTTGAAGGTTAAAGCTCCTGAGCTTAATCTTGATATAAACAAAAATGCCGAAGTTTACACTCCTCCTTTAATTGGGTCTCATGTCGGTGCCGATGCCCTTGCTGTTAGTCTTTCGTGTGGAGTGTTTGACGACACTGATGAGAATATAATGTGCATAGATATTGGTACCAATGGTGAGGTGATTCTGAAAAGCGATAAAGGTATAACTGTTACTTCCTGCGCAGCTGGTTCGGCTTTAGAGCCTATGTCTGCCGTGCCGGGTGCGATTAGCAGGTTTAGCATTGATAATAAAAAAAACCGCTTCGAGACTATTGGTAATGCCAAGCCTGTTGGTATTTGCGGTTCAGGTATCATAGATATTTTGGGTGAATTAATAAAAAACGGTTTGATGAATGAGGATGGGTATCTTAAAGATCAAAAAGTTTTTGAGATAACTGATAGTATTAAGCTTACCCAGTCGGATATAAAAGGGGAGAGTGGTCTTTTGTGGAGTAAGGCAGCTATATCTCTCGGAATAAAAGCATTATTGGAAGAAGCAAATTTAACTACGGATGATTTAGACAAAGTTTACCTCGCGGGTTCTTTTGGCACTTACATAGATAAAGAAAATGCGAAAATAATTGGTCTTGTTCCGAATATTTCGCCTGATAAGATAATACAGGTTGGGAACGCAGCGGCACTTGGCGCGAATGAAATGTTATTATGTCTGGAGATGAGAAAACTAGCAGAGAATTCGGCAAATAAGATAAAGCATATTCATCTGGAAAGCATCCCTGACTATGGGGAGAGATTGATGTTAGTTGAGCAGAAATTTAGAAGTCTTACTCTTTCGTGAAGTAAAATTATTGAATGAATCAAATAGTTGAATTGTGGTAGAGCTCTCTTGTATCAGTTAATTAGTTGATTCGTTAATTGGTAATAAGAAAAACAAAAATATTTGTGCTATTCGTGTGAAATTTAGTTTATTGAGTTCGTAGAGTTCATTGGGTTTGTTGGGTTGGGTTTTAAACAACAAAATATATTTTTTTCTTTTTCCCTGCCTGCCCCGTAGGGAGGAACGACCGTACCAGGGTGTCATCTGTGGTAAAATTAGGTCTTAGGTCTTCGGTTTTAGTAAAACAACAAAAAATAATTTCGTGTTTTTCGTGTGTTTCGTGGTTCAAAAAAACACCTTGACAATTGCGGTAAAATTCATTAAGATAGAATTTATAAGGGTACTGGAATTAAATGAGTTAATATAGGAGAAATATTTTGGTTGTGATTTTTGATGTCGTTGCATAGACTGATTGAGAAATAAGGGAAAAGTTAGGGATGTTATCAGTAAAATTAAATATATATAAAAGAGTCGAAATTTTTAATTAGGTTTCTCGTAGGAAAGAAGGATACTGTAGGAAATATACTTAGTAGAGTTCTCATGATACCTATGTTTTCGTTGGTTTTCTGTTTTTTTGTGTATTTAAGGTTTCAGTGGAGGTTTTAAGCAATTCGGATCATATTGTACAATTTAAGGGGGTGTATAAAGGGAAAATGATTATCGATGTTTTTTTGTTTAATTTACCCAGCGTAACTTATTTCCTGAAATCTAAGGAAAGGAGGTTTTAATGGAAAAAGCAGTAAGGAGAAGAGAATTGTTATATAAGTGGATTTTATATGGCTTACTTGTGTTTGTCGCTTTCTTTGTTGTTACTCAAGATGCGAAAGCGGCAGTTACCGGAAAGATTGCCGGTGTTATTGTAGATGCTAAAACAGGTGAACCTTTACCTGGTACCAATGTTTTAATCGAAGGTACTGATAGGGGGGCAGCCTGTGATGTGGATGGTTATTATTACATAATAAGATTGGAGCCGGGGACTTATAACGTTCAGGCGAGAATGATGGGCTATAAGACTATTACGAAGACCGGTGTTAAAGTTATCTCAGGGCATACTACCCCACTTAATTTTGAATTAGGGGCGACAGTGGTGGAGGGGGAGGGTATAACCGTCCAGGCTGAGAGAGAAGTTGTCAAGATGGATCTTGCCGGAAGTTCTTTTTCTGCAGATAGAAGCGAAATGGAGGCGGTGCCTCTTGTATCAGATGTGGCAGAATATCTCAACTTACAGGCGGGGATAGATGGTTGGAGTGTGAGAGGTGGTGGTGTAAATCAGACTAAACTGATGGCTGATGGTTTATTACTTGTCGACCAGAGAGCAAACGAACCTATCATGATGCCTAACCTCAGCGAAATAAAAGAGGTTAATTTGATAAAGGGAGGGTTCGAAGCGGAATTTTCAAACGTTCGTTCGGGAGTCATAAATGTGATTACCAGAGAAGGTTCTCCGGGAAAATACGAAGGTTCCTTTGAAATCAGATATACTCCGGGGTATCAAAAGCACAGCGGTCTATCTATCTTTGACCCTGATAATTATTATAATGTGCCATTTCTATGGAATAAGCTGGATACGGGTTATTTGAATCCTTTGTATGATACGTTAGGTAATATTATTTCATATCAAGATACGGTTATTAAGTATGACAGTGTATGCTGGAAAGGCACTAATAGAGTATGGAATAGTGAAGCTAGCCCGTTTTACGATACAGTTAAATATAACAGTTATCCATCATTTAGGGGATGGATAAGAGAGGTAGGAAGAGACACAACTATTACTACTCTTGTAATGAATCGTGATAGATTTCTGTGGATGCGTCGTATTAATATACCCAGAACAGATTCTCTCTTAGAAATCTACAACGGTGGTGATTTCATGTATTCTCCTATTTATGGCGGAGCAGGTGATACCACATTAATAGGATGTGAAAAGGTTCCTTATACGCATACAGGGGAAGATAGGACCGGCGAATACGGCAATAAGCCGGATTGGACCGCGGACGCCGGCTTTGGTGGTCCTATTCCCGTTATTGGCGGTTATTTAGGTGATATGACATTTTATACTTCTTACAGGGACCATAATGAAATGTTTGCTATTCCGGACAGCAGGGATTTTTACAGGGAACGCATGGCGAGTTTAAAGCTGACTTCTCGTTTTGGTAATATTAAGGCAAATTTGAAGGGTGCTTACTCGATTATTAATTCCCTTTCCCCATACGCCTGGGGAGATCAAGAAGGTAACAATGATTATCTCCACGGGAATAACGGACAGGTTTACCTCAGAGGTGGGATGGATATGCTCGTCCCAATTGAGGATGCAGATCGGGATGGGAGGTGGCACGGTGGTGATAAATTGAGTCTCTCACACCTCTACAGAGCAAATTCGTTAACTCCGATAGATATTTATTCCAGAGTGTACGGTATTACGCTGCAGCATGCTTTGTCCGAGAATACTTTTTATGATGTAAGGTTGACCTATATACGCAGTAATAATGAAGCTCAATTTTATTATGATGTGCCTGTTCGTATGGGGGGAGATACAGTGGTTCTATGGTTCGGAGATACGATAATAGGAAGTAAATATGCTGTTGATAACATACCGTTTGGATGGGCTGATCCAGATGAGGAAGAAAACACTATTAAGGATGGAGGTGGCATGGAATATGGAGCTGTCCATCAGCTTGGAACCTGGAATACTTCCTGGTCTCAAACTTATAATGCTAGCTTTGATTTAACCTCACAGTTAAATAAGTACAATCAGATAAAACTCGGTTTTTCGTTTCAATACGATAAATTGTATGAATTTTGGATTGCTAATGACGGTTGGGTTTGGCCGCCGGATACCATACCTGTAACTGAGTTTTCAGGTCAGCAGTATTCCTATAATAACTATGATGCATTTCCTATCCTTACAGGCGGCTATATTCAGGATAAGATTGAATTCGAAGGAATGTTCGCCAATTTCGGTTTGAGGTTTGATTACTCGGATCCAAAAATCCAGTGGCCTACGATTGAAGAGAGATATTCATTGTTTTTTTCTAATTACTTGAAAGATTCTTTGTTTACTCAGGCTCCTCTGGAAGATGTGGGTGCGCTCTTTAAGATAAGTCCTCGTCTTGGAATTTCATTTCCTGTACTGGAGAGAAGCAAGTTGTTCTTCAATTATGGACATTTTTACTCCCTGCCGCCCAACGAGCAGAGATATAAGATTAACTGGGGTGAATATAAGAATCCGGTTGTTTTCCTGGGGAATCCGGCTCTGGAAATGGAGAGGACAATTTCTTATGAGGTAGGTTTCGAAAGCAGTATAGCCAACACTTATCTGGCAAGGGTTTCGGGTTACTATAAGGATACAGATAATGAGTTTGGCGAGGTTAGATACACAAGTTATTACGGAGATGTTGATTATAAAACGGTCGAAAATACCGGGTATGGTGATACGAAGGGTTTTGAATTAGAGTTCAGAAAGACTCATGGAAGATTTTTTACAGGTTGGGTAAATTACGATTATAGGGTGCAGACATCAGGAAGAATTGGATTGTTGCAAAATTATGAGGATCCGCTATTGCAGCAAACTGCAACGTCGGTAGAACCCGAAGAGGATAGACCCCTTCCTAGACCCGTTTTCAGGGCACAACTTACATTATCGGCGCCTCAGGATTGGGGAATATTTTTAGGTGGTTATAATCTTTCCTGTATGTATAGCTGGAGAACAGGTTACTATGACATGTTTAATCCTTTTGGTGAGGATTGGGATGAGGTGTTACAAGACAATATTCGATGGCCGGATGAACGTAGTATGGATTTGAGTATAAACAAGAATCTTTCCATCGGAGGGGTTGTGGCTAGTCTGTTTATGGATGTGCACAATGTTTTTGGCTGGGGGACTCTATCCAGTCAGGGCTTTGACCCTGCAGTTGTTACTGACCGAGCGGATTATCTGGGTTCCCTTCATCTCGATATCTATAATGAGGAACCGTTTCTCAGCGATCCGTATATAAATGGTCCTGCAGAAGGAGAAAAAGAGGATCGAATTGGAGATTTAAGAAGTGAAGGAAAACCATATATAAATAATCCGAATAGAGAATTCCTTTGGTACCTTGATCGTAGATACGTGCAGTTTGGATTAAGGTTCTCTTTTTAGAGGAAAGGGAGGTTATTGAAAATGAGACATAAGAAATTATTAATATTACTGCTGGTCTTTTTTTCCGTGAGCACTGTCCATGCTCAGCTTTACAAAATAATTAATGTTGGAAAAACGGAAGCCCGGATATATGACCACGGCTGTCAGAGTGAAGATGTTTTTGATCATGGGATGGTCACTTACTTTAGAGGCAGTTACGTTACCATTGATGATATTAGCAACATGTGGCCGGGAGGACTTCTTAAGAATGCCGGATTATTTTTCGGTGCTCGAAACTGGACGGATGCAACCGGATATACCTGGGATGCTCATATTACGGGACACTGCGCTCGTAAACGTGCCAATAACAATTATCAATTTGCTGTTCGGGATGACGAAGGTTATTCTATACGCAGGTATATGAGATATCCTCCTCCGCAGATAATTGTGGATGAAATGCATCTGGAAGCTCCGTTTCCTATGTTTGGAGATGAAATTGCGCCAGAGAAAATATGGGGAACTGCCGATATAATGATTGAGTCCAATGTCAGGATGAACATGGGTCTGGATGTCAAACAGAGAGTGTTAGCCTGGAGCCAGCCCGGACATGACGATTATGTAATATGGGACTGGACATTTGTAAATACGGGAAATGTTAATGCGAATGATGCCATCGAACTTCCGGAACAGACATTAGAGGATGTTTATATTACCAGAGTTACCGAGGCTATGCCAAACGGTACCGGGAGCAATAAAGTATTCCCTACCTGGGCAGGAACAACGGAAGATCATAATACAAATGGTTCCTATCCTCAGAACGACGATTCGCTTCGGATTTCATATGTTACTCCTCTTAGAGCAGGGGGTGCAGGTTATGATAGTTATGGTAAAAAACCCAGTACAGAGAGGACTCTTCTGGACGGAGCCCGTTTTGGAGGTACGGCGGTTTTATTCGCTCCTAAAGCATGCGATGTTCCTCAGAATTATCCCATTGCGAACATTGCTGCGAGTAATGACCCGGCTCAGCCAAGTATGCATACAAGTCTGCTGGCGGGGCCCAGCTGGATTGTATGGACTTTTCCCGGAATGGACAGCGCGGATTACTATGAGTCTTATGAAAACATGGTGATGGGAGTATTTGGTATTGACTCGACAGATCCGAATTTTCAAGATGCTTATTATATGGATAGTCTTTATGATGTTTACGATACTACTGCCAGCGGCGCAAAGACTCATTATGAGCAGCCTCTGGATAGATGGGGAGAGCTGTTGTCGAAGGGGTTGACATATGTCTATGCCGGAGATATCTCGTATATGAGGTTTGATGTGCAGAGTCATCTTTCTATAGGACCTTACCAGATGGAATTCGGGGATACCTTGAGGTATGTATATGCTCATGTAGGTGGGGCAATAAACCGGAAGAATTCATACCTTGCCGGGGAAGCGTGGTATAATAATGAGGCCGCTTCTTACAGCTGGCTATCAGATTTAGATTCAGCTACAATGGTGGAAGAGTTGAGGATGAGAGATCCTATATTCGATAGATTTTTTGGTACAAGTCCAGGCATAGAACCTACACCTAATTTTAATGATATAGCTAAGGACCTGATGGTGGCGACAGGCAAGGATTCCCTTTTCAACAACGGGATGAACGCACAGCGAAACTTTAACATGAATTATAATATACCTACGTCTCCTGCACCTCCTTACGTTTTTAAAGTTGACTCGCGACCCGATATGGTAGAGTTGGAATGGCAGTATGACCCTGCTTTTGCTTATGAACCTGAACTCTCGGAAATTGCAGGGTTTAAAATCTACAGGGCTTCAGGTGGATATGTATATGAGAAGCAAGGAACGATAATTACCGGTGACTGGCAATTGATCGACTCTGTTGATGGGAGTTTAAGGCGATATGAAGATACGGATGTTACCCCGGGTTTTGATTATTATTACGCGCTTACAGCCGTTAGCAACGCAGGAGTAGAAAGCGGAATATTTTTGACAATGACCACTAAGGCGGCAATTTTGAAGACTTATCCGGGAACCAGTCTTGATTCCATCAGAGTTGTCCCGAATCCTTTGAATGTTAATGCCATAGGAAGATACGCGGAAGGTGGGGGAAATAAACTTACCTTTGTTAACTTACCTGGTGAATGTACAATTACGATCTTGACCGAATCGGGGAGACTGGTGACAACTATAAAGCATGATGATGGCTCCGGAATTCAAAAATGGGCAGCTCGTGGTGAATATCTGGTTACGGACGGCGATCAAAGACCTGTGAGCGGTATTTATATTGCTCATATAAGAACTCCTGATGGGAAAAGCATTTCCCGCAAGTTTTTAATAGTGAGATAAGGGGGCGAAAGATGAAGAAATTTATTGTTTTTATATCTTTGCTAATATTTG